>Ga0181599_1002588_pt1 | contig 16137 bp, 19 predicted proteins | sample 041ome_3_FD_148658 | JGI IMG/M metagenome (GOLD analysis project Ga0181599, IMG submission 148658) | Coastal salt marsh microbial communities from the Groves Creek Marsh, Skidaway Island, Georgia - 041405US metaG (spades assembly) | ecosystem: Environmental > Aquatic > Marine > Intertidal zone >...
TCTTCAATCTCGCCATCTTGATTTCTATTCATCATTGTAGCTCATCCTACTAAGATGAATAGAAATCAAGATGGCGAGATTGAAGAGCCAAATATGTACAACATTAAAGGTGGTGGTGAATGGTATGATGCTAGTTATCACGGTTTGCTAGTTCATAGAAACTATCAAGAAAAGACTGTTAAGGTAAAGGTACTAAAGGTTAAGTTTCAAAATTTAGGTGAAAATCAAGCTGAGGCTAGTTTTAGATGGGAACCTAGATCTGGTAATTATGTACCTTTAGAAAACGTAATTGAAGACGGTGATATGCCATGGGAATAGAATATGTACCAACTAAAATTGATATAAAAATGATGAGTTGGTGTAATGACAACAATATTAGAATATATCCAAAACCAGTTGAAAGAGGTATGCAAAATAAATTATATTATATTTGTATAGAGGTCAACAAGAAAGAAAGTTGTGGTAATGATCAATTTAATAAATATGAGTTAGGTAAAATTATATTTGAATACTATAAATACTACTATGATAAATACAACGAACAAGTTTAATACAGCGGATGAAGCGTTTGCTTATTTTTATCCGCTTCTTTGTAAGCAAGGGTATGATTTCGGTGACACAAGATGTCTATTTAATGTGGGTTTCGAAATTACCAATCCGCTTCAAAATGAAATACACACGGAGTATCGTGCTTGGAATATTAAGTATGCGGAAAGAGAATGGGCTTGGTATCTATCAGGAGATCCTAACGCGGAAGAAATCGCTAAACGCGCACCCATATGGTACAAAATGATGGATTCAGATGGAAATGTTAGATCTAATTATGGTTGGCAGTGGGAACGTAATCATCAACTTGATAAAGTTGTGGCTAAACTTAGAGATAATGCTGATACCCGTCAAGCTAGTATTTCTATTTATGATGGAAAAGAAATCGATACGTATCGTAATGATACTCCTTGTACTTATGCTATACACTTTTATATACATGACAACGTGCTGAACATGTCTGTTATGATGCGTTCTAATGACATCTGGTATGGCTTTTGTAATGATCAGTATTGTTTTTCAATGCTACAAAAAACAGTTGCAGAGAGGCTGTCTATTGATGTTGGTATATACTATCACTTTGTAAATAATCTACACGTCTATGAAGACTTTGTAGGGAAAAATTATCAACCACAAACTATAATTTAAAAAAATGTATTACATTTATCATATACCTAAAATAAAAAAAATAGGTTGCACAAACAACTTAAAGCGTAGGGTAGAAAAAGAACAAGGTTGGAAGAAAAACGAATATGAAATATTATTTGCATCTTCTGATATTGACAAAGCTTCTAAGGTAGAACTTAACTTACAAAAAATTTATAGGTATAAGACAGATGTTAATGAATATAAAACCGTAGTAAAGATGAAATTAAACACAACACCACAAACAACTACATTTTACTGTAGTAAAGCTGATTTAACTAAAGAGTTAATACTTGGTAAGAGCATTAACCTAGATGATCAAGTAATTAATATAGATACGGAAGAAAAAGCTAAATGGATTATCAAGAACTCTAATGTGTCTATGTTTGACAGAGAAAAATGCTTTGTATATAATAAAGCTATGAAGGAAGCTTTTGCTCAAAAAGAAATAGACATATTTAGTATGTTTGAAAACATAAGACAATGGGCTAGTGCTAGAGGTATATATGATCAAGGTGATCCTAAGACACAATTAATTAAACTATATGAAGAAACAGGAGAATTGGCACAGGCCTTACTTAAAGATAACAAAGAAGATATTGTCGATGCTATTGGTGATAGTGTTGTTGTTCTCACTAATCTCGCCCATCTTGTCGGCACAGATATTGAAACTTGTATTGGCTCTGCTTATGATGAGATATCTAGTAGAACTGGTAGAATGAAAAACGGTACGTTCGTAAAGGACACATTATAATTACAATTAACTTTAAAACAACAAACATGAGAAAATTAATTTTACTATTATTGTTTCCAGCTATTAGTATAGCTCAGGATTTTAATTCTGCATTAAACATGCATAACACCATAAGAGGTTATTATAACTTAAAACCATTAGTTTTAAATGATACTCTTACCAATATAGCTTATAAAAGGGCTAAAGTTACGGCTGATATAAACAAAGTTGTATTTACTAATGATAAATTAGGAGAGAGTGTTTTTTATACAGACTATATTACTATATCAAGAGATTATTTTTTAGAAGCTACTATAAGTTGGATATTAGAGCAAGAAGATCAAACCACATTTAAACAGCTATTATGTGAAGAGTGTGAATCTGTAGGTTTTGGCGTTGCACTTTCTGACGACAAGATATGGGTTATAGCTAAATATGATAAATTGTATAAAAAATGAAATTAAAATCTAAAGATAAAGTTGTACATAGTATTGTACAAGAATTTGACAACAGATCAGCTGTAGGTTATGCTAAGTACGGACAAACACTACATGACGAACAAACATCAGGAGTAAAAGATTTAAAAAATTACTTACAAGACGTTAAAGAAGAGTTAATGGATGCAATACTATATATCCAAGCTGCTCAAAACTCTTTGCGTGATGAGATTGAAGAGTGTTATATAAATGATAAAAAGGAGACGTAAAAAAGGTCCTGTACAATCTAAAAAAATATCATATGATGGTATTAATTTTGCATCTGGTTTAGAGAGATACATGTACATGGCCTTGAAGAAAGCTAAAATACGAGCTAAATACGAGGGCGAGACGTTTGTTCTGGTAAATGGTTTTCATTTTGAAAACGAAGTTTACGAAAGACAAGCTAATGGCAAAGGTGAGTTTACAAACAGGGGTGGTAAAAGAATACTACCTATTAAATACACACCTGATTTTATTGGTGATAACTTTATAATTGAAACTAAAGGTAGACCTAATGAATCTTTTCCTATTCGCTGGAAATTATTTAAGAAGTTAATGACAGAACAGTTTCCAGGTTATAGGTTATTTAAACCTCAAAACCAAAAAGAATGTGATCGTGTAATACAAATACTAAAAGATGGCAAAATTAATAACAGGGAATTACCGAATAAAACACAAGGTAAAAAGACCAGGCGTTCACGCTAAAAGTAAAACGTCTAGATTAAAAAGTAGTAAAAACTACGTTAAACCTTATAATTCTCAAGGAAGATGAAAGGTTGGGAATTAGCTATAGGTTTATACCCTGGCGTTTGTGTAGGTGCTAGAAGCTATCCTGAAGAAACATTTGTTGAGCATGTGTTTTACGTGCCGTTTGTAGAAATATGTCTAACTATATATTATGAATAAATAATGGGATTATTTGATGAGAGAATACCGTACAAGCCATTTGAATACCCAGAATACTATACTGAGGGATGGCTTAAACAAGCTCAGGCATTCTGGTTACATACCGAGATCCCGATGTCAGGTGACGTCAAGGATTGGAACGAAAAGCTTACAGAGTCAGAGAAAAACTTGGTTGGAAATATCCTACTGGGTTTTGCGCAGACGGAGTGTGCCGTTTCTGATTACTGGACGCAGAAAGTTGTATCATGGTTTCCAAAACATGAGATACAACAGATGGCTATGATGTTTGGATCTCAAGAGACCATACATGCGGTAGCATACAGTTATTTAAACGAAACATTAGGACTTGAAAACTTTGAAGCATTTTTACACGAGCCAGCAACGGCTGATAGATTTGATAATCTCGTTGCTTACAATGGTAGCGATCCCGTGGGTATTGGTAGATCATTGGCAATATTTAGTGCATTCGCAGAAGGAGTTAGTTTGTATTCTGCTTTTGCTGTTCTTTATAGCTTCCAACTACGTAATCTACTCAAGGGTATTGGACAACAAATGAAATGGTCTGTTCGTGATGAATCACTACACAGTAAAATGGGTTGTCAATTATTCAAACACATGTGTGAAGAAATACCTTCGCTTTTAAATGATTGTAAAAACGAGGTATATGAAGCAGCAGCAACAATGCTCAACGCAGAGGAAAAATATATCGACAAGATGTTTGAGCTTGGAGATATCGAAAACCTTAAAGCCTACGATCTCAAACAATTTATCAGAAAACGTCTCAATGAAAAAATTAAAGAACTTGGTTACAGCAACGACGGGGAGTACTTTGAGTATGATGAAAAATCAGCGGCAAATCTTGACTGGTTCTATCATCTTACCGGGGGGCATACTCATACTGATTTTTTTGCTGTTCGTCCGACTGATTATTCCAAAGCAAACGAGGGAGAAGATTTTGAAGATATTTGGTAGTGAGAAAGTGTAACAAATGTAATAAAGAAAAACCAACACATAAGTTTAGATACGGAAAAAGAACTTGTAAAAAATGTGAATATCGTTTTAAACAAAGATTTTTACGTATCTTAGTACAAGACAAAAGATTAACAGCTACTGAAAGATTAGCTAATAGACTGGGATATATGGGGACGGCGTTTATTATGATGTCTCCCCATTTATTATCTTATGGAAAAATAGGTGGAATTACATATGTAATCGGTGGTATATTATCTATGCCTCAAGTATTTGTAGCAAAACAGTGGAATTTAGTTGCTGTCAATATAAACGTAACAATAGGATATTTAATTTATTTATATAATGCACAATGAAAGAAAGCAAACTAATAGAAATGTGGAACAGAGTAGAAATACTTGGTCAAAACGTACAACAGATAATAACAGAGCTAAACAACCTCAGAGATTTATCTATTGGGACGATGAGCCTTGTAAAGAAACTACCTGACTACGAAAAAGCAATAGAAGCTCTAACAGAAGATCTAAAAAAAGAAAAAGAAAATAAAGATGTGGAATAACGACTGGAAAAAAGGCGAAGACTATCCTGCTTGGGGTGATACTGAAGTCTATAAAAAAACTATAGTTGGTGGTTATCTACAACCTTGGGAAACACCGAGAGATGCTTACATGCGAGTAGCTACTACAGTAGCAAGACGTTTATATAAACCTGAACTTGCTGAAAAGTTTTTTCAATACATATGGGATGGTTGGCTTTGTTTAGCTTCACCAGTATTATCGAATACAGGTACAGATAGAGGTTTACCTATATCTTGTTTTGGCATTGATGTTGGTGATAGTGTATTTGAAATAGGTAATAAAAACTTAGAAATGATGCTATTAGCCAAGCATGGCGGCGGTGTTGGCATTGGCATTAATATGATTAGACCCGCCGGAGCTAAAATAACAGGTAATGGAACATCAGATGGAGTTGTCCCGTTTTGCAAAATCTATGACTCAACTATACTCGCAACCAACCAAGGTAGCGTTAGAAGAGGAGCTGCAAGCGTTAATATCAATATCGAGCATGATGACTTCGATGAGTGGTTGGAAATTAGAGAGCCTAAAGGAGACGTCAATAGACAATCTCTTAACTTACACCAGTGTGTTGTCATTGGTGATAAATTTATGCGAAAGCTTGAAGCGGGAGATCAAAAAGCTAGGAAAAAGTGGAGCAGGTTACTCCAAAAACGTAAAGCAACTGGCGAGCCATATATCCTCTTTAAAGGAAATACAAACAAGAATAATCCCTCTGCTTACAAAACGAATGGATTAAAAGTACATATGACCAATATATGTAGTGAGATAACATTACATACAGACGAGTCACATAGTTTTGTTTGTTGTTTGTCTTCAGTAAACCTAGCTAAGTACGATGAGTGGAAGAATACTAACTTAGTGTATGATGCTGTCTGGTTCTTAGATGGTGTGTTAGAAGAGTTTATACAGAAGGCAAAAAATATGAGAGGCTTTGAAAACTCAGTTAGATCTGCTGAGAAAGGTAGAGCACTAGGTCTAGGTGTACTTGGTTGGCATACGTTACTACAACAGAATGGTATTGCTTTTGAAGGTTTATTAGCACAATTTAAAACACGTGAGATATTTAGTAAAATTAAAATTGAGTCTGAGAGAGCATCGAGAAATCTTGCAGAAGTATATGGCGAGCCGCTCTGGTGTGTCGGTACTGGTATGCGCAACACTCATCTTCGGGCTGTGGCCCCTACAGTCTCTAATAGTAAGCTTAGTGGTAATATATCTCCTGGAATTGAGCCTTGGGCTGCCAACGTATTTACAGAACAATCTGCAAAAGGAACTTTTATTAGAAAAAATGCGGAACTTAAGAAAGTATTTCGTAAATTAGCTATAGACAACAAGGAGACTTGGGATAAAGTTCTTAAGGACGGTGGATCTGTCCAAGACATAAAGGAATTAGATGGTTGGTTTTATGATCACGGCGGTAGGTTAAACCAAGAAGAAGGTGAACCAGTCAAGAACGTATTTAAAACGTTTAAGGAGATAAACCAGTTAGAATTAGTTAATCAAGCTGGTATACGTCAAGACTATATAGATCAATCTGTAAGTTTGAATTTAGCTTTCCCATCAAGTGTAGAACCTAAATGGCTTAATAAGGTGCATTTAGAAGCATGGAAAAGAGGTGTGAAGACTTTATATTATATGAGAACAGAAAGTGTGCTCAGAGGCGACATAGCAGCCGAGGCTATGAATCCTGATTGTTTATCCTGCGATGGATAAAAAAGTTGTTTGTTGTTATGTAAGAAAGGGTAGCCGTTTGGTTACCCTTTTTTTATTTAAGCAACTTATTGCTTATTATGTATCATAAGTTGTACTAAAAAGCAACTTATTGCTTATTATGTATTATAAGCTGTGCTAAAAAGCAATTTATTTCTTTTTATTATCAATATCTCTTCTAAGATATTCTATATCTTTCATGAATGCTCTCATTTCAGCTTCAAGAGCTTTTACTTCTTCTTCTGTTTTTCTTTGATTAGGCCAAGTATACTTCTGTTCGTTTTCTTTTAATTTTTTAGCAGACAATTCAACTGCTTCTACTCTTGCGTTAAGGGTATAGTACGATCCTACTATAGAAGCAAACATTGCTAATACGGTAATAATCTGTGGCAAGCTAACGCTAATGTCCGCTTTACCGTCTCCGTTTAGATCTACTTTAGCCATTATTTTTTGTTTTTAAATTCAAAGTTATCACCTGACAATGCTAGTTTATCAATAACTTCTGATTGATAATCTCTTAGCATTTTTTCAAGTTTATCTTTTTCATCTACAACTTGCAATATTTGAGCTTCTAAAGATTCATTTTTGCCTTTAAGTGATTCAAGCTCTTCTGGATTTTTACCTATAAATGTATATATAACAACAGATAAAGATCCAACAAGCATACCTACGATAACCTTGAATATGTCGTTATTTGTTTCGGGTATCTCATAAAATGCTAAAAACAGTAACAAACACATCACTAGAATAAACACTGTTGCTGCACCTATGTAACCTCTGAGTTCTTTATTTTTGAAAGGGTTTTCCATTATTTTTTCTTTTTTAATTTTTCTATTATTTGTATAAGCGTATATACAAGGGTAGCTGTTAAAACTAAAGTAGATAATATTGGATTAATGTCGCTGATGACACTACCCGTAAGAGCTGATATACTTATTCCGTAAATCTTCAAGTCTTCCATTTTAATATTTACTCTTCATAGTGATTGGCACACAGTTAGGCACCTTTTTACCATTTTTATTTTTCATTCCAACTGGTTCATATCCTTTCCAACAAGGGTTTTTCATTTTTTTACGTGCCATTTTATTACCTTTTAGATGTTCTTTTTGATGTTCTTTGTGAACCTTTTTTCTTTGGTTTTTGTCTCTCTACTAGATCTAATGTATATTGATCCCAACCAATGGAAAGTAGTAATCTATCTATGTTCTCTATATCATCGTCTAGCAGTCTAGCATAGTTTTCTGTCTTAGAAAGTAAGTTAGCAACAGGTATATTACCAGTAGCTTCTATATAGTTTGCATATATTCTAAACTTGGGGTTATCAAGATCCATTTTCCATCCCATCTTGTTAGACTTCTTTATAACATCACCGTATACATTCTGCATATTATACGCTCTTACAATCTTTCTAAGCTTAGCTTGTATTGGTGGTGATATAGATGATCCAGCTATAATCAGCTTACCAGTATCAGATCTGCCTGATTGTTCTTGTGTCTCTATTTCTTTTTGTATCTCTAATAGAGCGGCTATCACAGCACCTCCCATACCCCAACCTCTAAGATGACCCTGCAACACACCGTTCCAAGCTCTCTTTATGTTGTCCATATGCTCCTCATCTTCGTCATCGAAATCAAGCATATTAACTGCATTTTGTAGAGAGTTAAATAATATAGACTGTACGACACCGTAGTAAGCTATTCTTGATATATTCTCCACTTGATTACCTCTGTTATTTATTATGTCTAGGTAAGCTTTATTCATCTTTCTTATATATTGCATAGATGTGTTAGCGAAAGAGAATACTAATCTACCAGCTAAAGTACTAGCTTGAAGCTCTGACACTCTATCAGGTCTTGATGATTGCTGTGAATCTTCTGATATCTCCTGTAGGTCTATAAAAGCTTGTTTATTAGCATCACTCTCAGACATGCCTTGTTTAAGATATGTTTTTAATCTATTTCTATAGAAAGATGCACCACCAAATGAAATAGCAACACTATCAATAAGTTGCGTAGGTAAAAAACCATACTTACCCATCTTCGAGAACAATCTCCAGAATTTATTTTTATCCGCAGCAGATTGAGCTAACTCATCTGCAGATATATCTATCTTTAGACCACCACGTCTAGCTTTTAAGAAATCACTGTTCAATATCATCATAAAGTCACTCCAGAACTGCTTTTGATTTGCAAAAGCTTTACCTGCCGCAACGATATTGTTATCAGACCAGTTTATATAGTTTATAGCTGATATAGTCTGTAATGCGGCTGACTTCATGTTAAAGAACATTATGGTACCTACAGAACCGTTCAAGTAATCTATAATTCTATTAGAAATAACATCTTCTGTAACAGGTCTGTTTCTACCAGACTTCATTCTTTTTATAATACGCTTTAGAGCTCTCTCTGTCTTAACTCCATATATAGCTCTAATCTTGTTGTAGTTGTCTTCGTTAAATATTCTATCTACATTGTCAGACCACTGCTGTAAGAACTCTTTTCTTTTAGTACCATTAGCATAATCAAGAAGATCTGTACCTATAGTTCCACCTAACCAACTAGGCATAAACTTCATATATAACATTCTGTTTCCGTCTGGACCTACATTATGTGTTGAACCTCCCATCTGTGTTGCATACGCTTTTAACTCCTTGTTTTGTGGTTGGTTCATCTCGTACATTATATCATCCAACTGCTGAACTGTTATATCCGTTATAGTAGCCTTATCACCTATTGGTTTACCGTCTTTGCCTATATCACCAGGTATCGTTAGTGTACCATTTTTTCTCCAAAGATATAATCTAACAGCATTCTCTCTCGTTACAACTGTTCCTGGTAGTTCCTCTTGGAAATATTTCTTTACAGCATTACTTCTTTTTAATCTACTATTGTTTTTGTAAACGTTTAAAGTCTTAATTAAGTCTTTATGTCTCTTAAGTAGACCATTTTTAAATCTATCTGAAGCATTAATACCCTCGGCAAAAGTGTTTAATAGCGTTTTTCTGAAAAACTTATATTGTTCTTCTCCTACTTTCCCACTAGCTAAGAATCTATACAATATACCTTCGAAATCATTAGCTTTAGGATGTAATATTGGAGGTAAAGAGAACCTAAACTTCTTAGCTATCTGACTAGCTTGTGCCGCTGAAAGTATAGTTTCTTTATCTACACCTTTAGTCTGTTCTAGTATTTCGTTAAACTTAAGATCTAACTCATCCCTCTGCTCCTTTTCTATTTTTAAATACTTACTCATCTCCTCAGCAGGCATGTTGAGTTGATAATCTAAAAGCTCAGCCGCGGTCATTTTCTTATAGTTCTTAGGAAGAGGAATACCCCAATCAGTAAAACCTTTTATAGCCTGCTTCTTTGTTAAAGCATAAAATTCATCGTTATTCTCCTTGTGTCCTAGCTGTTCTGCTTCAAAATCATTAAACCTATTGAATGTATCTTCAGGTGTATCATCTTTGACTATAGCTAATTTTACAGTGTAGTATGCTTCATCATAAAGACGTTTTAATTCGTCTCTGTCCATAGCCTCAGTCTCATCTACATACATTAATAGATTATACTGTGTAGTAACTATGTTTGCAGCAGAAACATAATCTAAACCAAACTCTTTTATAAAGAAATTGTTTATGTCAAGTATAGACATATCTTTAAACTTACTATCTCTTAATAGTTTAGATGCTGCTCTACTGAAGTTTCTAGTTAATTTCTTTTGATTGCTATCCAAAGCATCGAAGTCTATGTCTCTAATATTATCTGTAATAAATCTGACAGCATTTTCTACTATATCGTTCTCATTAAAAGATGATCTAGCCATACCTGCCGTCTCCATTGCCTTACGTTGATTGATTTTGAATTGACCTGCAACCTGACTGTCGGTCTGTAGTATATCTGCAGCTGCTTCAAAACCTAACGCATCTGCTATCTGTCTTGCTAATTGAGTTCTATGTTGAGTTTTACGAGGAGATGACACTGGAGCTTTAGCTCTTTCTTCAGGTGTCATATCTGCATATCTTCTATTATTTTTAGGACCAACTAACTTACCTATTTTTCTAGGCGCTACATAATATTCTATAAGATCATCTTTTACTTCTTCAAACGGTCTCTTTTGTTTACCATCGTAGAGTATCTCTCTCAAATCACTTCTAGTAGATTTTTTAACCTTCTCATCTGTTAGAGTCTCGTATATACCTCTGGCATTTTTGATAACATATTCAGTCCATCTCATCGTGCCCTTAGGATTATTATCAACAGGCCAAGACTTAAATATTATGTCAGTAAATGTAGTTCTAAATTCATATTGCAATCTGTTTTTGAAAAATGGTCCGTAATAAATCGGCAGCTTGTCGGTTATTTTCTCTTGTACTAATTTATTAACCTTGTCAAGTATAGATCTTTTTAATCCTAGTGAAGCTATCCTACGTTGTGCTCTAAATGGAGTATCCAGTAGCTCTTGATCTGTACCGTAGTCTAACACTTCTGTTATATCACCAGCCCCAACAGTAACTTGTTCACCTACCATCTGCTGCAACAAACCCTTACCCCTGTTCTCAAGATTAGCCATTATATATTGAGATAAAGCTTTACCAGTCTCAGGTTTGTATGATCTCAACAGAGCTAATAGAGAGTTAGAAGGCCTCTCAATTGTACCTACTTTTAGATCAGATATAAAATCTTCTCTAGTATAACCTGATTCTTTAAACCCTGGATAGTTCTTATAAAGCTTATTAGCAACTTGATTTATAAAAGGTGCGTTTATATCAGCTATTTTAAGTAAGGCCTCTGGGGATGCACCTAACTCTTCATAGACTTTCTGTGTCTCTGTAGATCTCTTTACAGCATCTTTACTTACACCCTCCGGTACTTTAGGTTGTTGAGCCTCGGTAATATTATTAATCTTATCAACATTATCCTGTATCTGTGCCTTCTGCTCTGGAGTAAGATTCGCAGCACCACCAGCTTGTTCAAGTATTTTCTTGTTCTCAGCTACAAGATCAGCTTTAGAGATAGATAACATCTCTCCTACATCTTGATTTACAGCATCGCTCTCTGAGAATATCCTGCCCCTCATACCCTCACGCGCGATACGACGTATAGATCTATCCACGTAACCCTTCTGAATAGACCTGTTGTAGTCCTTCAAGAAATTAAGAACATCTTTGGGTTTATTAAACGTTCTTCTAAAACCTAGACTATACCATGATCTTCTTATCATATCACCCATCTCCGTAAGAATGTCTTCATCTGGATTTACGTCACCATTAGCAAGTGCATCACCATATAGAACAGCTACCTCTTCATTTACTTTAGATCTACCGTAGTTTATTCTACTCATGTAAGTCATAAGTCTCTGGTAGTATTCTGTATCTTGAAACTCTTCAGCTGGTATATTCTTTATCTGCTCGAACATAGAGTTAGCTAAAGCCTCAGCGTTCTGCTCACCATCCTTAATAGTCTTAGTAAGTACACCGTGTAGTAGCTCGTGTGCTGCAACATTTACGTTTCTACTCTCTATAGCAGCTTGCTTATTTATTACAATTTCACCTGAGTCTCTGTAAAATGTACCTTCTACACCAGTACCTGGTCTCTTTCCTGTCTTTTGTTCTATGTAATTTTGAAACTCTTCGTTCGTCTTAAACTCCTTAACATCAATACTCATGTCTCTAGCCTCACGCTGAACAGAACTAAGCATTTTCTCGTAGCGTCTATCTACAGACATCTCGAGTATGTTATCGTTCATCTTGTTAAGAGATGCAATACGCTCTTGATTTCTTTTCTTTACCTCAAATGATATACCTTCTTTCTTATTAGCTTCGTCTAGCTTATATATTTCGTCTCTATTATTAACATACTTGTTCATCATAGAGCCCTCTAGAGTATTTAACTCGAACTTGTTTCTGTTCTTTATATCTACGATAGCCAACTCTTCTTCAGTCATCATATCTATATAAGCTTGTTGTTCCCCAGGATCTTGTGATCTCTGCAGCTCATATGCCAGTCTAGACATGTTTTCAGCTCTGTTTCTGAGCTCGAATTGTGTTTGGCTAGGCATTAATATAGTTTCAGCCATATTACGATCCATAGGCTGCGTATATGCATCTTGAATAGTATTAACCCCGGCACCAGTTATAGCACCGACAGTAAAAGCTTCAACTAATCGATTTCTTAATTCAGACCAAGTTATATCTTTACCTAACGTAAGTTTATCTATGATAACATTACCTACCTCAGTTAATGCTTCTGAGAAACCTTCACCAGCTGGTTTTACACCATATTTAGATATTATAGTATTAAGACCCTTGTTTAAAAACTCCTTAGCAGCACCAGCAGCACCAGTAGCTTTTATAATCTTAGTTGCGAATAGTAGTTTTCTAGTCAACAACTCACCAGCAGCCTCGTTTAATCCAGTTAAAAGACTGTTACTTCCTAAAGCTGATAGTGTTTGATCTGGATTTGCTCGTAACTCTTCGTCGAACTTACCAGACATAACAGATGCACCAAATAAAAATATACCGACTGGACCAAGTCTAGCGGCAACTAGTGAAGGCAGCGATTCTACAGCGCCTCCTACAGCCATCTCTAACGCATCACCGTAGTTACCATTATCAATAGCTGTGTATATATCCTTGTCGTCGTATTTCTTTATTAGAGGTTCAACTGACTTAGATACTCTCTCAAAGTCAGATGCAGAATAAGGACTTGCAATATCCATACTTCCCTTAATAGCATCTTTCAATGCTAGCTTCTCCTCACGGGTCATATCTGGGTTATGCAAAGCCATACCAGTGTACAACAAATTCTCTGGTATAGTCATCAGCTGTGCGCCTACCTGCGAAACACCTCTTACTGCCCTACCCGTTATTGTAGATACTATATTCTTTGATTGCTCTTGTTCTTCTTCTGTAAGTGCTACGGTGTCAGCTACTGTACCAGTCTGTACAGTCTCTGGTATTTCAATCTCTGGTGATACCGAAGTAGTATCCGTTAATGTTAATTCCAAAGATTCGGGTGCTAGACTTTTGTCCACAGGCGCACCCGCCACTGTGGCTACCGGCTTTCCCACTTTTTCTTTTTTAAGTGTTAAACCATATTTACTTATATATTCATCAAAAGATAAACCTAAATTTGTTGCAGCTTGTGTTACCTGATCTTCAGTGTATTCAGCTCCATTATAAATATAAATTTTATTCATGTATATTGATTTTATTCAAGTCCAGGTAAGGCTTGAAATTTTTTAATATAATATGCGTCAGCTTCCCTTGGTGTAGCACCAGCCGCTATCATAAGTCTTTTTATTACCTCTTCTGTATTTGAACCTACTGGTATATAAGCTTTATTATTAGTAACTTCATTAGTAACCTCAACAGCTATTACCTTATCATCATCATCGAGATGATTCACAAAACCACTAAAGCCCATACCTGAAGCCATATCTTTGAAGAAAGTAGATTCTGGTTGTAACCAATTAACTTGACCTTTAATTATATCAGGTTGACCTTCTTGCATCTGTTCTTTAAATGCTTCAAGTTTATCTCCAACATAATTATAATTATCTACACGCTGTATTTCTTTTTGTTCAGCTACAGTTAGTTTTTCAGGTGTTTTAGTTTCTTTTAATTTTGTTTCATAAGCACCTCTTAAATCAGATAATTGTGTTAAAGCGCCTTGACGTAAATTTTCTTTTATAAAAAAGTTTACATCATCTATAGTACCAGGTATACCATCATTATCTAAATCAGCAGATATTGTTCCAGCATATTCTTCTGGCTCAAGACCTAACTGATCAACAGCTATAGATAATGCTTCATCTTTACTAAAAGTAAGTGATTCGAGTGTTGATTCTATTTCTGATATATTAGTAGGATCATCTTCCCATCTTAATTCTCTTTTAGCTGTATCTATCATTTTATCAAAAGATGAAATAGCCTCAACATATTTCTTTGTCTGTCTTTCTTTAGGTATAAAAGCTTTATCCCACTGATCAAAAGGAAGTTCAATAGGTTGTTCTATAGCACTATCTTCCCTAGGATTAAACAATGCTACTAACTGACCTTCTTTATTTCTGTATACAGCATCAAACTCTTTATTAGCCTTACGTCTATCCATTTCAATAGTAACAGCATCGTTTACGTTACTAGTTCTGTCACCACCAGGTTGATCAGTATTCCTTCTGTCAATATAGTCTTGTTGGTATGTAGCTAGTTTAGTGTTTATTTCACCCCAATAGTTAATATTATTCTTTATATCACCAGTACCTTTTATTCTATCGTAACCCTGCGTATTCTCTACAGTCCATCTATACTCTTGTTGACTACGCATTAAATCTTGAGTAGCAAAATCTCTAATTGAATCATCTAATTTATTAGGATCAACAACTGGCATGTCTTTAAAGAAAGAGTCTTGTTCAGCTCTTATCTTTTCCATTTGCTTTTCGTACTTTTCTTTTTCTATTAACTTCTCTTGATAACGTTTTTCAGTCATCTGTACGAAAGGTTGGAATGCACGCTCTATAGGTGTAGCTAAATCTAACACCTCTTGCTTGTATGCATCCGCTAAGTTTTTTGCTAATCTTGGATTGTAATATCTACTTGGCATAATTATTTAATTTAAAATGGCATAGGCATACCACCAGTTGCAGCACTAGCAACACCACTTGCTACTTGACCAATGCCACCCACGATAGCTTGTGTAGCCTGTTGTCTTGCTGCATCAGCAGCAGCTTTACGTTGTCCTGCCATATCTAATAATGTTTCTGTTCTACCGAGTTCAAACTCTTGTTTTTGCATTTGACCTTGTGCTCTAGCACTTTGTAACTGTTGAGCACCCTGCGCTGCAGCCATTTGATTTCTCTGTTCTTGTTGACCAATACTTGCGGCTGATCTCTGTAAGTTCTGTGATTGTTGTTGAGCTAGCGTCTGTGCTAGTGATGCAACACCTGATCCACCAGCGGCACCACCTAAACCAGATAGTGTACTAGCTAAAGCTTGCTGTTGTTGTTGCGACTCAAATTGAGCTTGCTGTTGATTTACAGTTAAGTCTTCAAAAGGATTTGTCATCTGAGCAGTAGGATCTTTAAACTCAAATGTTTCATAAGCTTCTCTGCGTTGTTTTAATTCAGCTTCAGCAGCTCTTTGTTCACGACGTCTCTTGCCACCGCCAATAATACCACTTGCTATACCCGCAATACCTGTAGCAATACCCGCAACACCAGCAGCACCTCCAGGTGTCATACCACCACCTCCACCAGCAGGCATAGCCGGAGCGGCAGGAGCAGCGGGTATACCAGCTAGACCTTGTTGAAAACTAGGTAAGCCTGGTGCTTGTATTGTACCAGGGTTAAAGTTTTGAAATTGTTCAAATCCAGTTGCCATAATATTTTATTTTTAATTACTACTTACTTGTATTTCAGAGTTAACGGCATATAACTCCGTAAAATCAGTTGAATTATTAGTTAGTTTAACGTTAGCATTGTAACCTAAAACGCCGTTACTATTTATTACATTATTTTTAGCAAACATAAAGTAATCACCTATGCTAGGTCTTGGTGTGGTGCTACTTACATCAAC
>Ga0181599_1002600_pt1 | contig 16094 bp, 3 predicted proteins | sample 041ome_3_FD_148658 | JGI IMG/M metagenome (GOLD analysis project Ga0181599, IMG submission 148658) | Coastal salt marsh microbial communities from the Groves Creek Marsh, Skidaway Island, Georgia - 041405US metaG (spades assembly) | ecosystem: Environmental > Aquatic > Marine > Intertidal zone >...
TACACGTCCTATGACAACATCGAAAGATTCAGACCATATGCATCAACCAACTTCGTTGTTGCTGAAAATGAAACAGACATAAATTTAAACACGTCGACTTACACAGATGGACAACTATTTTATTTTTATGACAGTGCCGAGGATGTAATAAAGAGTTATAGTGCTACAACAAATACTCTCACTACAACCACAGATTATATCGCTAGGAGAGGTAGAAGCTCAATAAACTTCCAATACAAACACCATGCAGGTCAGGAAACACGTATTGATCCCAGCGTGTCGAACATTGTTGACGTATACCTATTGGAGAGGACCTATGATAACCTGTTCAGGATCTGGTTGCAGGAAGGTGGAAGTAAACCAACTGTGTCCACAGCAGACCAATTGAGGATCAATTACTCGGGCACACTAAACCCATTGAAATCATTGTCAGATCAAATCATTTACCATCCTGTCAAATATAAGATACTTTTTGGTTCAAACGCAGAAGAACAATTACAGGCAACTTTCAAAGTTGTTAAAAATCCAAAGACCAACGTGTCAGATGCAGTGATCAAGACCAGGGTGATCAGTGCCATAAACGAATTCTTCGCATTGGACAACTGGGATTTTGGAGACACTTTCTACTTCACAGAATTGGCCGCTTACATACACAATCAACTAGCACCAGACTTACTTACAGCGGTTATTGTGCCCAACCAGTCAGGACAGGGTTTTGGGTCCTTGTTCCAACTTGACTCAGCGGCAGACGAGATTTTCATCAGTGGGGCCACCGTTGATGATGTGTCAATCATAACAGCACTGGGAGCCAACCAACTGGCGGCCTCCGGCACTGTGGTCACATCAACATCAACTGCCACGACCAACACCACTACAGGATCAGCAGTGTCAGGCTCTACTACAACAGGTTCCGGTTCAAGCACCGGCAGTAGTGGGGCAGGATACTAATGGCAGACAATCCCACCAACGCCCTGACCAATAACGAAGTTGTAAAGCAAGGCAACAACGAGTACAGAAGGACCGTACAGCACTTACCAGCATTCTATAGGACAGACGCCAACCAGCGGTTCCTGGCCAGCACTATGGATCCGTTGGTGCAGAAAGGGTCATTAGAAAGATTGGATGGGTACGTAGGAAGGCAAGATGCTTACACAAGGGATGTCAAAGATAGGTATGTCACCGCAACCAGTAGGGATAGGTTCGCGTATCAGTTAGAGCCTGCAGTCACATACACGGACAGAGACACCACTTCTGTGAATCCCGAGGATCAGGTCAAGTTCACAGGTACCTATGACGACTACATAAATCAGATCAAGTACCTGGGAGGTAAGGTCAACAATCACGACAGGCTCAACAAGGAGACCGTGTATAGTTGGAATCCTGCCATAGACTACGACAAACTGGTGAACTACAGGGAGTACTACTGGATGCCGGACGGTCCAGGTGCCATTGAGATAGATTCTGTTGGTCCAAATGCGGTAGTTGAATACAGCGTCACAAACAACAGTCAATCGGCTTATGAATTCACACACAGGGAGAACGAGAACAATCCTATACTGACTCTCTACAGGGGAAACACCTACAAGTTCGACGTGAAAGCCAAAGGACATCCGTTCTGGATAATGACCGAACCCTACAAGAGCAAGGTGTCATTGGACGGATCAACTTCTACCATATTTGACACAGGTGTCACAAACAATGGTGCCGACGAGGAAACGGTAACATTCACCGTGCCCACCGCTGGTGCACCAGACACATTATACTACCAATGTGGTAACCATGACGCCATGTATGGAATATTACAGATAAAAGATGCCACAAGCACTACTTCAATCAATGTGGAGGACGATATTGTTGGGGCAAAAAATTACAGTTTGAGAACTTTGAATTTATCAAATGGTATGAAGATCAAGTTCACCAACTCATTGGTGGCCACAGCGTACCAGGACAAGGAATACTACGTGGAGGGCGTGGGTGATGCCATCACACTGACAGATGTCGAGGATCTGATCACACCTGGCAGTTACGCCACAGAGTCAACTATACTGTATGATCAAGCAGGATATGATTCTCGACCATATGCAAAAGCGTACTATACTCCAGAAAACAAAGATTACATAACGATCAAGAGGGATTCTCAAGACCAGAATGCTTGGTCTAGATATAACAGATGGTTCCATAGATCCATAATAGAGGAGACAGCGAGGATCGGTGGTTTCACACCAACACTGAACGAAGACGACAGGGCCAAGAGGCCCATAATAGAATTTGATTCTGGATTGGCACTTTACAACCACGGCACAGTGGCCAAAAAATCTGTGACGCTCTATGACACAGTGACAACGGACGCATTCAGCTCAGTGGTCAAACAGACTGGTTACATTGTGGATGGACTTGCATTAGCGGACGGAATGAGGGTGGTGTTTGCGGCAGACACTGATCCTTTGGTAAAGAACAAGATCTATGATGTTAACTTTGTAACAGCGGGAGACTCAACACAGGTCATAAACTTGACAGAGGCATCGGATGCCACACCAACTGACAATGATTCGATATTCATAGAGTTCGGGACAACGAACCAAGGAAAGACTTTCCGTTATGACAGCACCACAGAGTCATTCATACAAGCACAGGAGAAGACAGGAGTGAACCAACAACCGTTGTTCTCAATGTTTGACAACGATCACACACCTTTCGACGATGCCACAACATATCCAAACTCGACTTTCGCGGGAGCAAAGGTTTTTGCCTTTGCCACGTCAGACACAGCGACCACTGATACTGTACTGGGAATCAAAGTCAAGTACAACACCATCAACAACGTGGGAGATATAGTGTTTGATTCGGACCACACATCAGGTACGTTCACTTACAAGAGTGGAACTTCGACGATAACGAAGAACTTGGCCGAGGGACACCTACACTACACCACAGGTAGGTCAACACACAATTCACGTAGTGCTTGGATAAAAAGGACCGCGGAAAGTAAACAACGTGTGATACGTACATTCATAGTCGACGCAACCGAGAAGCAGTTGTTCCCGATCGACTTCTACAAGGATTCGGCGGACCTAACTGATCTTGAAGTATCAGTGTCTGTCAACGGTTCAAGGAAGACACTTACAACAGATTACACAATAGAGACAGGAACAAAAAACAAATACGTAAAATTCAACAAATCACTGGAAGTAAATGATCAGATCAGGATAGCCGCATACAGCAGTGCCGACAAGGTGGCTGACAAAGGCATCTACGAGATACCAGAAAACCTTGCGACAAACAGTCTCAACCAGCAGTTGGGCACATTCACGTTTGGCCAGATCTTGAACCATGTCAAAGACATCTTTGAAAAGAATCAGGATGTCACTGGTGCTATACCTGGTGTGTCAAACCTGAGGGACAAACCAGATGCGAGGTTGAAAGGTGGTAGCATACACCAGCACGAGGCACCATTGCTTCCTGCTATTTTTGGCGCCATAGACCAGGAAAGCAACTTCTTCACAGCAACAGATTATGTGAACCAGGAGTATGAGAAATGGTACAATGCATTTCTCACACACGCAACAGGCACAGCATACGAGGGAGTGGCCGCGGACAGGGTTGATGAGATAATCACAGCCATCACACCAGGCAGGAACAACACCTTCCCGTTCTTCTACGAGGACATGGTGGGTTGGGGAGAAAACGTATCGACTAGATCATACACAGTGATGGGTGCATCACAGACAGACTATGCATTGGACTCACAACACGACATTACCTCTTTGAGCAACAGGGCGGTCTACGTGTACCTTAATGGTGTGCAGTTATTGTTGGGCATAGATTACACTTTCAGCACCACAGACGACAGCGTCAACATTACTAAAACTCTAGCAGAGGGCGACAAGATCGAGATCAAGGACTACGCTGACACCACAGGCAGTTACATGCCACCGTCACCCACCAAACTGGGAATGTATCCCAAGTTCATTCCTGAGGCGTTCACAGACACAACCTATTTGACTGATACCGCAGTGATAAGGAAGCACGATGGATCGATAATCAAGGCATACGGTGACGAGCGAGATGAATTAATACTGGAACTTGAGAAAAGGATATACAACAACATAAAAGTCGACTATGATGCGTCTTTGATTGATATACATGATGTGTCACCAAGTGCTTTCACGTCAACAGAATACAACTTACAAGAAGTGGATAGCGTGATGGGACCGGATTTCTATCAGTGGGCGGGTCGTAACAACGTCCAGTACATCAACAACACGTCGTTCTCAGAAGGATCACCTTTCACGTACAACTATGCTAAATCGAAAGGTAGATTGATAGGCGAGAACCTGCCAGGACACTGGAGGGGCATTTACAAATATTTCTATGACACGGACGCTCCACATGTGAGACCATGGGAGATGCTGGGCCATTCGGAGAAGCCCACAGAGTGGGATGACACTTACGGCACCGCACCATACACATCTGGCAACGATGTGCTTTGGAATGCGATAGCAACGGAACCTGGCAGATACGGCAAGCCTTCGATCAGGGACTACCTACCTGTTGACGCATCGGGTAACCTACTGGATCCATTGGCGGCGGGACTTGTTGACGACTTTGACATACCGGGAAGACAGAACGCCTGGAAGTTTGGAGATCAAGCACCAGCGGAGACGTCATGGAGGAGGTCGAGTGCTTACCCGTTTACGGTGATGAAAACTCTGGCGTTGACTAAACCGGCAAAATTCTTCTCTAACCTCTTTGATCCATCGAGGCTGACAACCAACGTCGCTGGAAATCAAATCTACACAGAAACGGGTTTAAGGAAAACACTGGCAACAGCAAGATATCACTTGGAGACAGAAACAAATCTAGCAACGGGAGTGACAACCAGATACCAAACGGCGGGATACCAACCTTTCGTGGTCAACTACCTGATATCGAGGAACCTAGACACCAAGACATTCTACTACGACAAGATGAAGAACCTGTCTGTGCAGTTGGCATACAAGTTGGGTGGCTTCACGGACAAGGACAATATAAAAATTCTTACTGATAGTGTTTCACCAGGTTCAAAGTCTGGTTCAAAATTCATACCAGACGAGAACTACAAGATACTTTTCAGGACTTCAAACCCTGTAGAGAGTTTCCAATATTCCGGTGTGCTGATAGAGAAGAACACAGATATCAGCCAGGATGGTTCTACAATACTGGGCGGATACAAAGTGTTAGGATACAGTACTACTAAACCTTACTTCAATTTCAACTATCCGGTCAAGACCACCACAGCGACAGCAGTGTCCGTTGAGGGATCAATGGTGGTAGAGCAGTACACTGCATATCAAGAAACAACACAGACCATACCATATGGTCACGTGTTTGACACCATTCAGGACGTTGCAGACTTCTTGTTTGGCTATGGACAATGGCTTGAATCACAAGGATTCCGATTCAACAAGTTCTCGAACGAACTGAAAGAAACACTGAACTGGTCAAACGCTGTACGTGAATTTTTATTCTGGACCACACAGGAATGGTCACCAGGATCAGCGATAACCGTTTCTCCAGCCGCGGATGGATTCGAACTAGACACCAACAACAGCATTGTGGGAAAACTGAGGAACCTGGCAGGTGACTATTCACTGCTAGACTCGGGCGGTAGAAAGATTGACATCAGTGGGATATCTACCAAGCGAATTGGCAAGACTTTTGAACTGGGGATTAAATCAGACACAGTGGGTCTTTACAACATAGCACTGAACACCGTACAGAAGGAACACGTATTATTGTTGGACAATAGCACAGTGTTCTCAGACATTATCTATGACACATTCACAGGATTTAGACAACAGAGACTGAAACTAGTGGGTTGGAAAACAGCAGGATGGAATGGAGACTACTACGCACCAGGCTTCGTGTTTGACGCCGCACAGGTCACATATTGGCTTGCAAACACAGACTACAGGATAGGTGACAGTGTTGAATACCAAGGCAAGTTCTATGTGGCAAAAACCAATCACAACTCCGGTGCCACTTTCGAAAAAACCAACTGGACACTCAAAGATGAGAAACCAGCACCACAGTTGATACCCAACTTCGAGTACAAGATAGCACAGTTCAATGATTTCTATGAACTAGAAACCAACAACTTCGATGAATCACAACAGCAATTGGCACAGAGGCTGACTGGATATCAGAGCAGGGACTACTTGGAGAACCTTTTCGTCAATGATGTGTCGCAGTACAAGTTCTATCAAGGATACATCAGGGAGAAAGGCACACAGAACGCTATAGACAAGATATTGAAGGCCAAGTATGAGGGAGAGGACATCACACTTGATCTTTATCCTGAATGGATGATACGTACGGGTAACTTTGGTAACACAGATTCCATAGAGAACATACAGATCACATTGAAAGATGATGAGATAACAGCAGATCCGCAGAGTATAGAATTACTTGATATATCATCGGACACCGTTGAATATGCGAGATCAGACGCCATAGTCAAAGACAATTTCTACTACAAGCCGGTTGAGTACACGGCATCAACCACATTCAAGAGATTGGACTACACCAAGGAAGGTGTCAGTAGGGACACAGCACAAGTCTTCAAGACTGCAGGATATCCTCAACTGCAACAGGTACAACACACTGCGTTCAACATAGACGAGATACTGAATCTCGACATAAACGCCATAACAACAAATGACCTAATATGGATTGCCAACAAGAGCAACCGAGACTGGGACGTGTTAAGGATTACGAGTGCAGGAATCAAAATAGCAACATTAAATCTTATCAACGATGCAACACAGTTGGAGATAACATTCACCGATTCTCACAATTTGAGTGCGGGCACCACAACAACACAGGCAGATTACTTTGGCATATCAAACAGTGAGGAATCAACACTAAACGGTGTGTATCAGGTCAGTGCAACACCAGACCACAAGACGGTGATCATAGATTATGATGGCAATGTTGGATTTATACCTGCACTGGAAGATGGATCCACAGCGGACAGTTATGGAAACATCTACAAGTTTGTATCTGTTAGGTTAGCGTCAATGGATAACGTCAATGACCTGTTGGAATACGATCAGTACACTGATAAGAATGACGCAATAGAACAACCAGGAGACAAAGTGTTCGCTGACGCGGACAGTTCGGGACTGTGGCGTGTGTATGAGAAACAGGATCCATACACCACAGGATTAGTCCTATCCCCAGATGCCAGCACTGCGGAACAGGAGTTTGGACACAGGATTGTTGCACGTAACGATGGAAGGACAGTGGTAGTATCAGCACCAGGCAAAGGGCAAGGCGAGGTACACTTCCAGTTCAGAAGTTCAGCGGAACCAGGAACCACTCTACAGACACAGTCAACGGCCACTATGACCGACAACGACGATAACACCAGCAGGTTGGGTGAGTCTCTATCAATGAGTACAGATGAGAACTTTGTGGTAGCAGGAGCACCATATGCCAATGCGGTTGGGGCCGACGGAAGCACTAGATTCATTGACTCGGGACTGATTAAAATTTACATATGGGATCCAAGCACATTCAAGTACGGTATACTTGACACAGTGAGGGCACCAACCGATGGATCAACATTGAATGAGGATGCCAACTTTGGGTGGTCACACAAGATTTCAGAACCAGGAACCACTTCAACAAGGACAACAGCAGACAAATATCTTTTCGTTTCCGCACCAGGTCATGACAACGACAGGGGTCGGGTGTACATGTACACATGGGGAGTGGGTGCAGACGGATCAACATACGACACTTGGACACAGGACTACACCATAGAATCACCAGCAGGTGGTTCAGGACAGAGATTCGGACACAGGATTCAGGTTAACGACAACGGTGACATCCTGGCTGTAAGTTCACTCGCACCAGGCAACGCGGGCAAGGTAGAGATATTCATTAAGACATCACAGAGCAATGATGGTAGCACACAGAATTCATTCACACTTGCACAGACCATAACGGGTGTGGCTTCAGACGGTTCAAGTATCAACACAGCGTTTGGCGAATCTATAGCAATGAGCAAGGATGGTACCACACTTATCATAGGTGCACCGGGTGTCGACGGCACTGCACATCCAGATGCAGGAGCCATATACTACTACAAATGGAACGCAGACGATTCAACCAACACATATACACTGCAACAAACCATAAGTGCACCAAGTTCGAGCACCAACATGAAGTTTGGGACAAGCCTAGACATTAACAATGCTGGTACAAGATTGATCATAGGTGCTGAAAACTTCGCCAGCTCTAGGGAAATGAAATTTGACGCAGGGGAGACAACATTTGACCTACAGGACACTACCATAGTGGACAGCAACACAGGATCCGGAGGGGCATTCACGGCAACCATGTACAACACGAAATTCGTCGTGGATGACAGACTAATGGCGGACAATGTCACAGCAGACGATGACTTTGGCAGAGGCGTTTGTGTCATTGACAATTCTGTTTTTGTTGGTGCACCAAAAGACGACGGCAACACAACGTCAGATGGAAGCACCAAGGTAGTAAATGATGGTACTGTAGCGTGTTACGATCTTACAGTGAATGGTCAATATGCATGGAAGAACTTAGTATCTGAAACACCGTTGATGGATACTGATAAACTGGGCAAAGTTTTTGAATTTAATAAAAAAACAAAACAAATACGAGACTATTATGATTTATATGATCCTATAAAAGGCAGGATCCTTGGTATAGCAGACAGGGAGATCAACATCAAGACTGCGTGGGATCCAGCGACCTACAACGTGGGAGACAAAGCAAACATCAAGACACCTTGGGCGGACACACACATAGGAGAGGTATGGTGGGATCTGTCAACGGTCAAATGGTTGTGGTACGAACAAGACACACAGGAATACAAGCACAATCACTGGGGACAGACTTTCCCAGGTTCGAGCATAGATGTTTATGAATGGGTAGAGTCAAGGCTCCTGCCGAGTGAATGGAACACCAGGGCTGAGGGCATAGGATCAACAATATCAGGAACTGCACTGTACGGTGATGATTCCAATTACACTGTGGTGCAGAAGTATGATTCAAGACTAGATAGTTTCGTAAACTTCTACTACTACTGGGTTAAAGGTAAAACAACACTGCCCGCAAACAGATTAGACGGAGATAAACACATACACCAACACAGGAAGAACACAGTGGCGTTTGTTGCCAACCTGATTGCAAATCCTAGGGCATTTGATTACAAGTATTATTCTATCACTGACACCAACAAATTACTATTGAACAACATATCAAATTTAACCAATGACGATGTAGTGCTGAATGTGGATATAAGGACAAACACATTTGAGGGTGATTCACACAGTGTTTGGAAATTGGTCAGGGAAGGCGATGCCGACTACAGGCCAGGACAGCAGATAGAGACTCGTTGGTGGGACTCGTTGATAGGTAAAAATTCTGCAGGTGACATTGTACCAGATTTAAATCTTCCGCTGAACGAGAGATACGGCAACAACATCAGACCGAGACAGAGCTGGTACGTGGACAGGTATGATGCACTGAAAGAGATCATAGACTACGCAAACAGTGTATTGAAGAAAAATCAACTGGTGGGACAGGTCAATCTAACAAACCTGGATTCCCAAGATCCGGAACCCACAGCACAGAGCGGCGAATGGGACGCTTCGGTGGACACATACGCGGAATTGACATATGTGAACACAACAGACATATCAGGCACCACGAACTACTTGGTCAAGGCAGATGAGACAGCCAACAACTACTGGGCGATATACACCTGGGATGGCACGGAATGGTCAAGGACCAAGATACAAACCTACAACACTTCTGCATACTGGAGGTACACGGATTGGTACAAGACAGACGGAGATATGGTGCATGATGAGAACACCAAGATAGACAAACAGGTAACGTACCAATACGAACTGGACACACTGGACCTTGCTATAGGTAAACATGTCAACGTCACAAGTGCGGACACCGGTGGATGGAAACTGTTCATGAGAACGGCGGACGGATGGGAAAACGTGGGAACAGAAAACGGAACCATCAGGTTGAGCACTCGACTTTACGACTACAGCCAAGATGCATCCGGCTTTGCAGGACAGGACAACTTCGATGACAACTTCTTTGACCAAGAACCAAGCACGGAGACCAGGAAAGTGTTGACTGCATTGAGGGATGACCTATTCATAAATGACCTAGCAGGCGAATACAACACATTGTTCTTCACCGGTTTACGAAAAGTACTTTCTGAACAGACGTATGTGGACTGGATGTTCAAAACCTCATTCATAAATGCTAAAAACTCTGTCAGACAACTGGACCAAAGGAAGACATACACAACGGGCACAGACAGTTGGATAGAAAGTTACATCAACGAAGTCAAACCATTCCACACAAAATTAAGGGAATACAAACTGGGTTATGACAAGACGGAAACACAGGACGGTATATTCTCGGACTTTGACAACCCCACTTTCTATGATGCCACGACAGGCAAGATCAGGAGTTTGAACGTTGATTCAGACACGGCGAAATTGACAGAGTATCCATACCAGATGTGGTATGACTACCACAAGAAGTACGTTCAGTCAATAACCGTCACAGCAGGTGGCTCAGGATACGAGGTTGCCCCAACAGTAACCATAGTTGGTGGGACGACAGGATCAACGGGACCGTTCCAGATACAGGCTACCAGTAGTTCAGGTGCGACAAGCGGACAATTTGGTTACTACTATCCGTTGTTCACTAGCGAGAAGCAGGCGGAAATATATGACACACAGAATTCAGGTTCGGGCACGACCAAGACTTACACATTTGATGGTTACACAGACACGTTCTATGGACCAACAGCATCGGTCAGGGAGTCAGAGAGCGACAAGTCAGGCACTTTCAAGATGTACGTGACGCCTGCCACAACAGCGGCAACTGCCACTGCTATTATACAAGGTGGTGCAGTGACAAAAATAAATGTAACAGGTATAGGTGCAAACTACACAGCAACTCCAACAGTTATTATATCAGGTGGTAAGATAGACGGAACAACACCAACAGACACAGCCAAGGCCTACGCAAACTTGAACAATGATCTCGTTAGGGATTTTGACACAACTATAAAATTTGACAGGGTGTCTAGCACGTCAAGGGTAGTAGATTGGGTGGCAAGCACAAGTTATGCCTACAACGATCTCATCAGATATAACAATGAGCTTTACAAAGTCACAAACGCATTCACATCAAGCACAGATTTCGATGACAACATAGGGAGTGTATATAAGGTTTATGGAAATGAGACAGGATTGACAGCGGCGGACAGGACCAAAGGATTCTACACACCAGGGTCCGGAATGCCAGGCAATGAACTGGACCAAGTGATGACAGGTGTCGACTACGGTGGCACAATGGTCACAGGTCTAATATTTTCACAAGAAGCGGGCTGGGACAAATCGGGTTGGTATGACTTCCCATGGGACAATTATGGAGGTTCCAGGGTCAAGGCGTTCAGAGCAGACGGATCGACAACGGCATACACGTTTGACACTGCACCAGCATCAACTGATGTTTATCAAGTTTACCTGACACAGGATGACAGCACAAGGAAGAAACTTTCAGATGTCATCAGGGGTGATGGATCAACCGCAACGTTCACTATCAGCGAAACACCAGAAGCAAACGCATTGGTTGAGTTCATACCTTTCGATGACGACGGCGTTCTTACTCCGACCGATGACAGGACGTTAGATTCTATTATCAAAGGAGGTCTCTTCACATCAGCATTGGGACATGCACCTAGTGATATAGTATTGGAAGGAGATGATTTCGTTTCTCCGGACACAAGTTACGCTCCAGAAGAGGTTATTCCAGGACAACTATTTGACACGTTAGACATCAAGGTTTACACATCGCCAGAGTCGGGTGTGCCTTTTATAAGCGAGATGAATCACAGAGGTAACGGAAGTACAACAACATTCAGTATTGGAGACTATCCAGGAACGCTAGGTTCTGTCACAGTGAGTGTAAATGGATCTGTGAAAAAATCAACAACAGACTACAGCGTCAATGTTGCAAACAAAACAATTACATTTACATCTGCACCTGCAAACAACAGTGTCATATCAACAAGGGTGTTTGCAATATCGGGAGAGAATTACAGAGTGCTAAACACGTTCACAGGTGACGGTAGCACAACAACTTTCTTAACTTCAACAAGGGGAGAATTCAATCTAGATTCAACGTCCTCTGACATGTACGTTACAATAGACGGAGTGCCAACCACTGCATACACGACAACGACTGCGGCCAACACGATCACAGTGATATTCGATTCAGCACCAGCGGCAAGTTCTTACATACAGATTGCTGGATTCAACAAATCCGCAACATCTACAAGAAGTTATGCAAGTGTTAGAAATCAAACCATAACTTACGATGGTTCAACAAACAGACACACGCTGACATATCCACCCGGTGCCATAGGACCATTCTCAGGACTCACAACTGTAGAAGTAAACGGAAGGGTGCTACGAGGACCGGACAACACCTACTACGTGGGTGATGGAAGCACATACACATACGGTGTAGTGTCAGGACTGGAAGATGATTCAACCGTTGATCCAGCAAAAACAATCACAACGGCAAGCCAGGTACAGGTGTTTGTTAACGGAACGAAAAAAGATCTAAACACCGACTACACTGTGGACATTGGGAATCAAAACATCGAATTTGTGACTGCATCAGTGCCTACTTCGACAGATGTGATCTGCATATCAACATTGGTAGATAATCAGTATTACAACGAAGGCACGGACATAATTTTAGTTCCTAGTGCGATAACATCTCCTTACAGTTTGACTGCAAGTGATGTATTGTCAGTGACTACATTTAATAATGCATTGGGAATGAAACAAAGAAGAGAAGTTCTCGAAGGAAGACCAAGTGGCGTGTTCAAGTTGAGGTTCGACACCCTGAACGCAGGATACACATACGTGTGGTTGAATGGAGAGCAATTGGTACAAGGATCAGATTACCTGGTAAGTGGCAACACTATCACAGTCTACGGCAAGACGATTACTTCAAGCGATAGACTGGATGTGATGTACTTTGCTATAGAATCAGCGACGGGTGCCACAGGATTCAGAATATTCAAGGACATGATGAATAGGACGTTCTACAAACGTATCAGTAAAACAGGAACAACAAAATTAACAGTAGATATGACTGCAGGAACACAGACCATAACAGTGGAAGATGCAAGTGTGCTACCAACACCAAACGCATCTGCGAACCTCCCTGGTGTCATATTCATAGACAAAGAGAGAATAGAATACTTTACGAAATCAGGTAACACGTTGGGACAACTAAGACGTGGAACACTTGGTACAGGAATTAAGGAGCATGGATCAGGCACTGAAGTGGTAGATGCGTCTGGTACTCAAACCATCCCTTATGCGGACACTGTGTACACCAACACCTTCACAGGTGATGGTAGCACGGCAACATTCGCACTATCACAAGCACCATCATCCGCTAGTGAGTTAGACATATTCATTGGTGGCCAACGATTGTTGCTCACTAGCGAGGATGGATCAACTATCAACTACTCTGTGGACGGAAGCACGACTGCTGTAACATTGAGCACAGCACCTGCTTCAGGCACACAGATTAAAATTTTACACAAGAAAGGACAGGTTTGGTACACGGCACTAGATGGTAATCCAGCGGATGGTAAAGGATTACAAGCATCAAGCACTCAACAGGCTAAATTCATTGCTAATGAACCCACAAACGCACCTGAATAAATACACTAGATGACACAGGACAACAAACCCACAGAAGCAAAAGAAGAGAACAACAAGCCTCAGGATAACACGGGTGTTATGATGACGGGGCACATAAAGATTTCAGATCCAGAGACAGGCGAGGTTATCGTAGACAAGAGAAATGCGATACACTACGAGAACATGTCTCAGGCATTAGCCAATTCATTGGCAAACAAATCAACAGGATTTGTGCATGAGATTGCATTGGGCAATGGTGGTACGAGCGTTGACCCAACGGGTATAATCACTTATCTCACACCAAACTCAACAGGTACGAACGCAACATTGTACAACCAGACTTATTACAAAGTGGTAGATGACAACTCTGCAACCAACAAAGACACCACAAGAAACAAGATGGAAGTGAGACACACTGCCGGCAACAAATACACTGACATCGTTGTCACCTGCACATTGGACTACGGTGAACCAACAGGACAAGCGGCATTCGACAACACGACAGATTTCAACGGTGACTACGTTTTCGATGAACTGGGTCTAAAGAGCTGGGAAGGAACAGAGAACGGTTCAACCAACAAGTTGTTGACACACGTTATATTCCACCCAGTACAGAAATCATTGAACAGACTCATACAGATAGATTACACATTGAGGATTCAGAGTTTAACAACCTTCACTGAAACAAGTTCAACAGCACTGTCAACTTCAAACACAGTGAGTGGGACTACGTCAGGTGGTAACACAGGATACTAATGGCATACACTGTTAACAAGACAAGTAGTGGTTCATACACAGTACAGGATGGTGTGTTAAACACTCAGACCGATCTTTCATTCATAGGTAAAGGCTACGCAGGGTACGGAGAAACCATTGCAGAGAATTTCCTACATCTATTAGAGAACTTTTCAAACACATCAGCACCGACAAAACCCATAGAAGGACAACTTTGGTACGACAGCACGAATTCACAGTTGAAGGTTTATTCAGGTTCAGCATTTGTTCCTGCAGGCGGAAACGTTCCTTATCAGACAACAGCACCAAGTACTTTGTCACAGGGTGATCTTTGGATAGACTCAGACACCAACCAACTTTATTTGTATAACGGATCCAGCAACGTACTCGTTGGTCCACCTGCTTCCACGGGAACCACAAACGGATTCATTTTTGAAACCATACTTGACAGCGTAGACGCATCACAGAACGTGACTAAGTGGTACAATGATGGGAACCTCATTGCTATAGTTTCGGAGGATGAGTTCACTCCAAAGGTGGCCATATCAGGATTCGCCACAATCAAAAAAGGTATCACTTTAACAACAGCGATAGCGGACACAAAATTCCAAGGCACTGCCACAGACGCAGACGCATTGGGCGGTGTTGCCGCGGCAAACTACTTGAGATCAAATATTAACGACACCACGTCAGGCACTATCAGTATAGCCAATGACGGTGGACTTGTTGTTGGAGCAGACAGTGATTTCACTTTCGCAGTTGATGGCACAGGTGGCGTGATATCCAACACAGTAAACAATACAGATATTTCTTTCAAGGTCAACGATGCGGGTGTTACCACAACGGTAATGACCATAGACGGATCTGAGTCCAGAGTTGGTATCGGAACAATATCACCAACAACAAAATTAGATGTAACAGGCACAGTAACGGCAACTGCATTCACAGGCCCGATCACAGGTGCAGTCACTGGTAACGTGACAGGAAATGTGACAGGTAACGTCACAGGCAATGTGACAGGATCTGCCAGCCTCAACCTGTTGAAGACAGGCGGAACACTCACAGGAACATTGACGGGCCAAACCATACTCCCAAGTGCAGACAGCACATACAACCTAGGAGCATCTGGAACGGAATTCGCCAATGCATTCGTAGACACAGTTACTTCAACAGAATTAAAGACAGAGGGAGTAACGATCAATGACAACTTGATCACTGCTTCGAGATCTAATGACAATCTACAACTTGATGCTACAGGCACGGGTGCCGTTGAGATGATTCCAGCAGTTATTTTAATGGCTAATCTTCCCACTAGTGACCCTACAAATGCAGGACAACTGTGGAATGATTCAGGAACATTAAAAATAAGTGCAGGTTAATAACGAGTAAAGGCGTAATAAATACACAAAATGGCGTACACAATAAACAAAACAGACGGAACAGTAGTAACAACAATCACAGACGGAACGGTGGACAACACCACTTCGTTGCAGTTGTTTGGAAAGTCATATTCAGGGTTTGGTGAAGGTCTCAACGAGAACTTAGTCAAGTTGTTGGAGAACG
>Ga0181599_1002612_pt1 | contig 16044 bp, 10 predicted proteins | sample 041ome_3_FD_148658 | JGI IMG/M metagenome (GOLD analysis project Ga0181599, IMG submission 148658) | Coastal salt marsh microbial communities from the Groves Creek Marsh, Skidaway Island, Georgia - 041405US metaG (spades assembly) | ecosystem: Environmental > Aquatic > Marine > Intertidal zone >...
GACGCGCGCGGGCGTACGGGGGGAGAGGGGGGCGCGACGGCGCGCGGAGAAGACGCGGACGCGGGGTTTACCGCCCGAGGCGCCGGATTTTTTCGTGCGGATGAGTCAGCGGGCGACGGAGCTCGGGGAATTCAACGACGCGTTTTTGGCGAGTTTCGTGACTTCGGCGTGCGTGGGGGCGACGGCGTTTATGTGGGAGCGCGCGTGGAAGGGGCGAGTGTTCGGGAGCGATGCGAGCGATGATGCGAGTAATAGGGGTGGATGGGCGTCGGCGCGAGCGGAGAGCGCGGATGCGTCTTGGGTGGGGGAGTCGCGGGACTTTGACGGGAAGACGTTGCACGGCGTCGACGTGTCGCGATACGCGATTTTCCAAGAACCCGAGGTGAAGCGCGCGCTGGCTTTCGCCGCGTCTTGGCACCGCGGGCAGCGCAGAAAGAATGGGGACTCGTACGCCAAGCATTGCGTGGAGTCAGCGAAGATTTTAGCGGCGAATTTACCCGGGAATGGGTCGAGAAGTCGAGACGCCGTGTGCGCGTGCTTGTTGCACGACGTGTTGGACGACACGGCGTGCACGGATGAGACGCTCAAGGCGACGTTCGGGACGCGGGTGTATAATTTGGTGATTCAGGTCTCACGCGTGGGTCAGATGAACGAAGTCATGCGTCGCCGACGACGAGACGTCGACGACGTCGAAGTCAAGGCGAAGCTGAGCGAGGAAGATTTGACTCAGCTGCGCAAGATTTTGTTGCTCATCGTTCGCGACCCGCGGGTGTTTTTGATTAAAATCGCCGACCGTTTGCACAACATGCGAACGATATACGCGATATCAAGCGAGGAAAAGGCGATGGACATCGCCAACGAAACGCTTCGCGTGTGGTGCTCGCTCGCCGAAAAGCTCGGGATGTGGGCCATCAAATCAGAGCTCGAGGATTTGTGCTTCGCCGTGCTCGACCCGGAGAATTTCGACGGCATCATGACGGCGCGATCGAAGGCTTGGAAACCGCGCGCGAAAGACATGAGTGGCCGCGCGCGATCGAGCTCGAAGTCAAAGCAGACGGGGCAAACGGAATCGTCTCCGAGTTCGTTTTTTGGTTTGGACGCTGTGTCGTTTTTCGGCGCCAAGGAGGAAACGGAGAGCGACTCGTTTGACGGAAGCGGGTCACACGATGACGACCGATATGCGCCTTGGCAGTTAGATGTGAAGCATCGCATCGAGAGTATACCTTCTTTCGATTGGTTGTCTACTCGCGAGGGTGATTCGTTGCAAGTCGAAGGATTGACCGCGCTACCTGGGAGCATCGCCGCGTCGCTGAGCACTCTGGACGCGATTCGCGGTCGATTGTGGAGCGAACTTCTCATGGATGGCTATACGACTCAAAGCGATTTGAACATCTCGGTGTCTTCGCGGCTAAAGAGCGCGTACAGCACGTACATGAAGATGAAGCGCAAGAATTTACCATTCGAACGCGTGTGCGACACGCGCGCGATGCGCATCGTCGTCGGTGACGCGAGCACGTCTGAGCGAGGCACAGAACGAGAAATCGACGCATGCTACGCGCTTCTCGACTTGATTCACAAGATGTATCGCCCAATCGAAGGAGAGTATGACGATTACATCACCAACGCCAAGAAAACCGGGTATAGGTCGCTTCACACCGCCATCGGTGGACCCGACGGCGCACCTCTCGAGGTGCAAGTGCGCACGCGTTCGATGCACGACGCCGCTGAGTTTGGTGTCGCTGCCCAATGGATGTACAAAGGGAAGCCCAAGTTCGCTTCGAAGTCGTATCAAGATGCGTCACACACGGACGAAACCCCTTCGGTCGGCGGTGGCGTACAACTCGTGTCAAGCGGGCGCCGAAGTTGTGGCGTCGTCATCGACGCCAATGGCTCGCGCATGCTCGTCGCCGAACCGATGCGTAGTGAGTGGAGTGACGTCGCGGCTTGGATGGCTGATAAACATCACGAAGCGCTCATGAAAGAGGTCATTGCGTCCGGTTTGACCAGCGCCCGTCAAGGCACGAGCGAATTTTTCATCTCTGAGTTTTGCTATTGCGTCGACCAGCGCTGGCATCGCGTCGACAACCTCGGGCACAAGACGCGCGTGACGGCGGAAATTGTCATCGAGGGCGCGGATGATGCAAATGATTCTGACGACGATTTGTCGTCGCTCGACGACGATGACATCGATATGCGGATTCGTCAGCTTCAAACCGTCGCGGGAGAGCTTTTGAACGAATCCATCGACGGCGACGACGCCTCTGGCGAGGACAAGGAAACCTTGCTGAGCAACTGGTCCGCCACCGCCGCAGAGATTGAAAAGCGCAAGCGCATCGCCCGCGCGAAACAAACTCAGCTCGCCCGCGAAGAGCGCTGGCGTCGTGGCGAAGAAGAAGCGCCGGCGCTCAATATCCTCATGGCTGGAAAGCGCACCACTCCCAAGCCGAGCAAAGGCATCTTCCAAACCGAAGAAGCCGCGAAATTCGAAGCCGAAGTTGCGCTGAAGAACCCGTCCGCCAAACTTCCCAATGTCGATCTCAACAACGACGGCGTCATGGTCATCACTTGGAAAGATGATTTACCCGAAGTTCGCAGCGTCCGACGCGGGTCAACCGTGGCGGAAATTCGTGCAGAAGCCGCGTCTTCCGCCGACGCCGACGCGCGCGTCAACGTAAACATGGTCATGGTGCCGCCGTCCACAAAGTTAAAAGACGGCGACATGATCTTCTTATCCTCCGACGGCGACACCAAGGCTCGAGAACACGTGTCTTAATTTTCTTGCATTCACCTTGTAGTTTACTTAGTTTTGTTTCCGTTGTACAGACGATATTCTGTCTCTTCGACTGTCGCCAACCAACCCTCCCGCGCGTTGCGCCATTGGACGACGCCTCACCGAACCGCTCGCGCGCGATGCCTCCTGCGCGCATCGCCACGCGCGTCACGAGATACGTCATGCACCGACACGCCGTCGACGCGCGCGCGCGACGCGCGTCGGCGACGCACGGCGCGTCGGCGTCGCCGCGAGTCGCCCAACAAACCTCGACGCGCAGCGCGACTTCGTGCCGCGTGCGCGCGATGCGCGCGCCCGAGTGCGCGTTCAGTGGCGCCGCACCGCGCATAAACGCGCGACTCGCGCGTGAGAGCGACGCGCGCGGACGCCGAGACGACCGACGGGACATTCGAAGGTTCGGGACGGTGAACGGCGGCGCGGCGGCGAGCGTGGCGAACGATTTGGTTGACTTTTTGAACGATTCGTGGACGGCGCATCACGCCACGGAGGCGTCGGTGAAGCTTTTAGAAGCTGCAGGATACTCCAAGATCAGTGAAAGCGTAGAGTGGGGGGATCTGAAGAGAAATGGAAAGTATTACGTGACGCGAAACCAAAGCGCGTTGGTGGCGTTCGCCGTGGGCGGGGCGTACGAACCGGGTAACGGGTTCAACGTTGTCGCCGCGCACACCGATTCGCCGTGCCCGAAGTTGAAACCGGTGTCAAAAATTAAAAAAGGTGGTTTCATGCAAGTGGGCGTGCAGACGTATGGCGGGGGGTTGTGGCACACGTGGTTCGACCGCGATTTGAGCGTCGCGGGGCGAGTGCTCGTCAAACGAGACGGAAAGTTGGCGCACGAGTTGGTGCGCATCGATCGACCGATCATTCGCATTCCCACGCTCGCGATTCATCTTGATCGTGAAATCTCGACGAATGGGTTCAAACCGAACACGGAGACGAATTTTGCGCCGATTCTTGCCACCGCGATAAAAGGCGAACTCGAGGAAAAGGTGGCCAACGACGGCGGCGCCCATCACGCTCTTTTGCTCGCCGTTCTCGCGGAAGAGCTCGGGTGCGCACCAGGCGATATCGCTGACTTTGAACTGAATGTTTGTGACACGCAGCCATCCGTCATCGGTGGCGCGGCGCGCGAGTTTATTTTTTCGGGACGATTGGACAACTTGGCGTCGAGCTATTGCGGCGTTCGGGCTTTAATCGAAGCCACGAGCGCGGCGGCGCTCGCCGAGCAAACCGGCGTGCAAATGGTGGCGCTGTTCGACAACGAAGAGGTTGGAAGCTCGTCATTTTATGGCGGCGGATCACCGATGATGTTTGAATCCATCAAACGCGCGGCGTCGGCGCTTAGTAAGGCGGCGCCGAACCAAGGCGGCGAAGGTCTCGTCGAACGCACCGTGCGCAACTCTTTCCTCGTCAGCGCCGACATGGCGCACGCGTTGCACCCGAATTATATGGATAAGCACGAAGATAATCATCAACCAAAGATGCACAAGGGCATGGTGGTGAAGCACAACGCCAACCAGCGATACGCGACGACAGCGGTGACGTCTTACTTGTTTCGTGAGTGCGCCAAGATGGAAAACGTTCCGACGCAAGACTTTGTGGTGCGCAACGACATGGGATGTGGTTCCACAATCGGTCCGATCATCGCCGCCGGCGTCGGCATCCGCACCGTAGACGTGGGTATCCCTCAACTAAGCATGCACTCCGTGCGCGAGATGTGCGGCACGGAAGACATCGATATCTGTTTCAAACACTTCACGGCGTTTTATAAAAATTTTTCGAAAGTCGACGAAACGGTGACCGTCGATGGATGAATTGATCATTTTCTTTTATTCAACAAGTTTGTAACTGATGTACACATTCTCTAATCTCCTTGGTAATTCTCCAAGTGTTTTTTCGTATTGAATCGCGAGACTTCAATCTCGTTGACGTAAATGTGCTGTAAGCACGACGGCTCGTTCCAATTTACGTTTTTCGGCGCCGAGATGTGCGCCTCGATGAATTTCTTGCTCACCTGCACGGCCAATCTTGACGTAGCCTGCAAATCGGGCCAGTCGGGCCAGCCGTTGTCGAGCGCGACGCCGCGATGGGGCGCGTCGTCGTCGTCGATTTGAAAGCTCCTACGCGCGGCGGCGTCGGGCACCAGCACTACGGTGGAGTCGCTGTGCACGAGCGACGGGTGACGCTGGTATAACACGAAATCTGCACCGTATTGTAATCCGCTGCGCGGTAACCAACCCGTGAGTCTGAAGTGCACCGTCGCCGCGCACTTCAATGCGAACGCGTGCCCACAATCGCGTCGAAACACGCGCCAAAGCGTCTCGCAGTCCATCTCCCGCGTCCCTAACCCGAGCCGAATTTCCCGCGCCGCGTCTTCGTCCCCGTCCTCGCTCACCACTAAACACCGCAAAAACGCGCACATGTAATACGCATCCTCGCAGCAGACTCGTATCACGAGTTCGTTTCCGGCCCCATTCGGCGTCAACGGCACGCCAATCTCCGTCCCCGCGCGCGCTCTTCGCCCCAAACACGTCTGCTCCAACAGATACCCCAACCGCCGCGTCGCCCCGATCCAAACCTGCCCCCTCGCGCGCGTCCCTCGCACCACGCCGAACTCCCGAATCAGCGACTCCACCAATTGTTCGGGTCTCTTATGTTTCAGCGCCGCTCTGCGTTTCCCTCGCTTCCACTTCACGTCCCGATCCCCCGTTTCCCTCCCTCGCGGCATCGCTCGCCGCGTTCACCGTCGCGTTCAGATGATCCCGCAGCACCGCCTCTTCGAGCTGCAGGTTCAACAACCGTCCGAACAGGTACTGTCGCGTCTCTTTCACGCTCTCTTTCTCCCGTCGCAGCGCTTCGAGGACGCGATCGCACCCGGCTTTGCCCTGAAGTCGGTACTTTTCTCGCGCCGATTCCGCCGCGCCCTCGTCGTAGTCGCGCTCGACGCGCTCGTCGTCCGACGTCCGCGCGCTCGGTTCCGACGGCGCGGGAGACGCCGCGCGCTCGTCGCTTTCGCTCGCGTCGGGCGCGGGTCCGGGCGATGGTTTGCGCACGCTCGTCGGGAACATGTATCGATCGATCGATCGATCGCGCGCCGAGCTGTGGCGCGAACGCGAGGCGAGGCGAGACGCGAGCGGAGCGAACGACGGCGACGGCGACCGCGACGACGCGAGCGAACGCGCGGGTCGAGCGATGACGATGGGAAAACACGATTTCATTCGTCGCGCGACGCGAGACGCGTCGATCGAGACTCGCGGAGATGGTTTAAAATTGCCCGAGTCGAGTCGCGAGCGCCGAACGGAACGGAATCGAATCGAACCGAATCGAATCGAATCGAATCGAATCGAATCGACGCCGTCCGAGTCGTCGACGATTCAAAACCGCGATCAATCCAATCCCGAGATCGACCCCGTCGCGCCCGTCGACGGCGGTCGTTCGCCCGGCAGGTACCCGTACTTGGCCTTGAACGCGCGCTCGTACCTCGCGCGCTGCTTCCTTCGCTTCGTCTCCGGGTTCAGCGACCCTCCCGGTCGTTTATACTCCCACAGCGCCCACGATCCGATGACCAACAGAATTACCAACCCCCACGCGCTCGGTTGTCCCTCGTCGCCGGGATTCCATCCGTCGTCCCACGCCTCCTCGTCGTCGTCGTCGTCGCGCGGCGGTTGCCCGTCGCCGCCGTACCCAAACTTTCTCTGCTCCGTCGTCTCCATGCGCAGCGGCGCCGCCCCGGGTCCGCGCGAGCCGCCGGGCGAGGACGATCCCTTCAGCGGGAACCCCTTCGGCGCGCTCGACGCGCCGTCGGCGTCGTCGTCGCGCTTCGCCGCGACGATTCGTCCGCGCGGTGCGGCGCATCTTCGGCGGCGCGCGTCGACGCGCGCGACGATCGCGACGCGCGACGCGCGCGCGGGCGCGACGGAGGCGAGCATCGCGCGCGTCTGCGCGCGAGTCGGACGTGCGCGGGCGCGTCGGCGACGCGCAGTGCGGCGAATCGCGATCGCGGCGGGACGGGTCGAATCGACGTCGTCGTCGCCGCATCGCGACGCGCGGCGCGGGACCGAGCGCGCGCGACGATGGCGACGACGCGCGCGACGATGGCGACGACGACGACGGCGCGCGGGCGCGGGCGCGCGCGCGAGCGCGACGCGACGCGACGACGACGCGCGGTCGGGGTTTCGCGCGCGACGACGACGACGACGCGACGACGATGGGAGACGCGCGCGGTGCCGACGGGCGAGGCGATGGAGATCGCGACGTCGCAGCTCGCGGGAGGGCTGGAGACGGCGCGCGCGGTCGTCGGCGCGGCGACGGTGGCGCTCATCATGTTTCAGGGGCCGAAGGGCGACGGCGTGGTGAACTCGCTGAACGAATCGCGAATGTTCGGGAGCGCGAGCAAGGCGAAGAGCGCGGTGGATTACGTGACGTATGGGTTGATATTTGGATTCATAGCGATGTCCGCGGTGCTCGCGGCGAGCGGGTAGGCGGGCGCGGGAGGTTGTAAAGAGAGCGCGAATTTTTTGTTTGCGATTTTTCAGACGCCGAGCTAGCGGCGTCGAGAGCTAATTTTTGTCGACGTTTCGATTCGATCGCGCGGACGCGCGGGGTGACGTGGTTTTGGGCTCGGGCTTGGGCTCGGGCTTGGGCTTTGCTCGGGGTTTGGGTTTCGCGGTCGCGCGGTTCTTTGGCTTCTTCGGCGACGGCGAAGCGACGCGGTCGCTCGAATACTGCGACAAGTCCAAGTCAGCGAAATCGGCGTCGTCGCCGTCGTCGAGTTTAGGTTCCGGGTCGGAAACCGCGTTGTCGTGCTGATCATCGTCGTAATCCACGATGACGTCTCCCAACGCCTCCTCGCGAGTTCTCTTGAGAATCATCGCCGCGACTTCGGATCCCGAGGCGTTGGTGAGATTTTTCACCGCGTCTCCGAGACGTTTCGAGCGGAATTTCGCCACTCGCGAGCTCACGGCGTGAGAAGTTTCGAAGAAGCTATCGATGCGACGCTGGTCGTCGCGTTTCGACCACGATTTCATCATCGGGAGCAAAATTTGATCCGCCGCGTCTCGCGTCCACGACAACGTCTTGATGCAAAACAAGCGAAGCATGTCCAAGTCAGGCTTTCCCCACTCGAAAGTTTCTTCGCTTTGATCGACTGACGGATACTGGTACGCTTTGACGACTTCTAGGGATGGGTAATTCGCGGGAACTTCCCAACTCTTTTTCAGCGAGCGATGTTTCTCTTTGAAGGCGGCGGTGATCGCGTCGTCCGTCGCGCTCTCCGCGGACGTTTTCGACGGCGAAGGAAGCAAGCGTTCGGGAACCATGGTGAGTTCTTCCATATCAATCCACTCTCTGAACGCTTTACTCGCATCCATAACGTTTCCTTTAAACACGCTGACGATTTCGAGCGCGTTCACGATGCCGACGCCGCCGACGCCTTCGGTGTAATCGCTCCCGAGCAAGAGCGCGAGTTGAATGAAACGATCTCGATCGAGTCCTAGTTCTCTCTTGATACGATCTGCGGTGTAGACTTCGCAGTATTTTTTCTCCGAGAAAAAGTTTCTGTACACGTGCGATGCGCCAAACAGAAAGACATCGCTATCGTCCGTGATGACGGCGTCGACAAGCTTGTGCTGGTTGAGATACGCACACTGCGCTTCAGCTTCTTGCGGCGCGATGATGTAAGGAATTCCGAAAAGCGTGAGCAGTTCTTGGACGTCTCGGTACATCTCATCCGTGACGTGTTCGGCACCTTTCTTGGCTTGACGAATCTCATGCTTCAGACGCTCTTGCTCTTCCTCTGCTTCGCAAATTAGACGTTCCACTCGGGCGCGCTCGGCGATGCGTTCAGCTTCGCGCGCCGCCTCGATCCACCGCTCTTCTTCCGAATCGATTTCTTCTTCTTGCTTCGTTTCTTCAATCTCGACGACGTCTACTTCTTTAGAATCATCCGACTGTTTCAAAGAATCGTCGACGTCCTTGGCCAAACTCATCGCTATCGCTGCTTTCAACCCGTCGTCATCTTTGTCATCATCATCATTGTTGTTTTCGTCTTCACTCTCGTTCGTTTCTAATTGTGCTTCAACTTCCACACCGTCTGCGGCTGCCTTGGTCGGCGACTCTTCCTCGCGCGCCGTAGCGACGCTCATCGCGATGGCCCTTTGCAACTGCTCACTCTCGTCGTCGTGATTCAACGGCGCTAACGCTTCTTCATCTCCTCGCACACCGATGGCTATTGCGGCGTCGACGTCTGCTTCTGTTTCAGCCTCCGCCGCGGCTCGCACAGCAGCCTCTTCTTCGTCGGCGTCCCATCCACCCAAGCTTCGCCCTTTGAGAAAACCGTGGCTGAGAGAGTACACGCTCTTGCGTTTCAACGCGGTTCCATCGCCGTGTGACTCATCATCGGCGTCGTCAGCGTCTTCACTCAAATCCATAACGTCATCGTCATGACGGGCTAGCGGTGACGGCGCGGCAAGCGCGAGTTTCGCGGGCGACGGTTTGACGTCGTCTTCCACGTCTTCCCATTCCTCGTCGGCGTCGGCAACGGCGACGATGTCGTCTTCGTCTTCATCGGCCGCCGTGGCGTCGTCCGCGCTCGCGAATAACGGGTCTTTCGCCGCAGCTTTGATATTTTCCGTGGTGAATGAGATTTGCAAATCCAACGTCGATGGCTCTTCGCTCAACACGATGGGCGTCTCCGCGACGGATTTGGCGACTGATGGCGTCGGAAGCGTCGGGTGAAGGTTCGTCACTAAAAATCGTTCTTGCGGCGCGACGAGCGCCGTCGGCGCGCGACCACGTCGCCCCGTTCGCACCCCAGCGAGTTGATCCGACGCAAACGTACCCGTCGTCAAACCTAACACCCCCGACGTCGACGGCGGCGGCTGCGGCGGCGCGAGCGCCAGCGCTCCGCTCGAAGTCGTTCGATTCGACGAAGATGGTCCGGCAAATATAAAATCGCGATTATCCTGCGCCGCGACGCGTTTGGACGTCATCGGATCGTTCAAATCCGATTTCTGCATCACGCGATCGATCTCTCGCTTCAATTTCGTCCCTTTAAGATACGTCTCCAACTGCAACGCGCTGAAATCTTGCATCTTTCCCGAAGCCGCGGCGAAATGCTCTCGATTATCCGCCACGCGCTTATCCCGCATTCGCATCACGACCTCCATTCGCACCGACGGCGGCAGCGCGCCGAGCACCTCGGGATCGATCGATTCGCCGTCCGGCACGAACACGTCCAACTCCTCCTCCTCCTCCTCCTCCTCCTCCTCCTCCGCCTCCTCCGAATCCCGCGCGTCGCCGTCGTCTCCATCGTCCCCATCGCGCGCCGCGATCGCCACCCCCCCTCCATTTCCCACCCCCCCTCCGTTCGCCGCCGCCACCAGCGCCCGTCGCTTCAGTTCGTTCAACAAAACCTTCTCCGCCGCCACGCGCACCTTCGCCGCGCTCCGCTCCCGCGCGCGTCGTCGCGTCGCCGTCGTCCGCCTCTTCAGCGCCGGCGTCGCCCCGTCGAACACGAACACCGGTCGCGCGCCGTGACGCAGCAACCGCGCGATCCTGCGAAAGAACCCGGCGACGTGCGCGCGCGCCGCGACGTCGCCGTCTTCGTCGCGCGTCGCCTTGATGAATTGGTTCAGCCAGATGGACGCGTCGACGGCCACGCGCTTCCCTCGCACGCTTTCGGCGTCCGCGCGACGACCGCTCGGTTCGAGCAGCCGCCACAGGTCGCGGACGCCCATGGCGCGGCGCTATCGCGACGCGCGCATCGTCGACGAATGGCGACCGCGTTCGCCGCGGATCGACATCGCGACACCGCGACGCTATCGCGACGCGCATCAGCGCGCGTCGTCGACGCGCCCGGAGACGACGCGCCGTCGGCGTCCGACGCGGGCGCGCGATGCGCGACGAGCGGCCGCCGAGTCCGAGATTGAGCGAGGCGGCGCTGCGTCGGCACGCGGCGGCGATGCGCGGCGAGCGCGAGCGCGCGGCGCGCGCGGCGAGCGCGCTGCGACGCGAGCTGGATGATTTCTCGCGACACGGACCGAAGCACGACCTGCACACGCCGCTGCACGCGGCGTGCGAGGACGGGGAGGCGGACGCGGCGAGGGCGCTCCTCGTCGCGGGCGCGGCGGTGGACGAACGGGACGAGCGAGGCGCGACGGCGCTCATGACGGCGGCGCAGTGGGGACACGCGGTGGTGTGTCGATTATTGCTCGAGCGAGGGGCGGACGTGAACGGGAAGGACGAACAGGGGGACACGGCGCTGCACGAGGCGGCGCGCGCGAACGCGCTGGACGCGGCGGAGGTTTTGGGGGAGTGGAAGGGGGCGAATTTGGAGGCGAAGAACGCGCACGGATGCACGGCGCTGCACGTGGCGTCGCACAGTGGACACGGGGCGATGGTGAAGCTGCTGGTTCGACTCGGGGCGGCGGTGAACGGGGAGATGCGAGGCGGGTACTCGGCGCTGCACGTGGCGGCGGCGAACGGGTCGAGTTCTTCCCTGAGCGCGCTTCTCGAGAGCGGTGCGAACATTCGACACAGCGCGTCGGAGAGTAACATTCTTCGCTCGGCGAGCGGCACCGCGCTGGAGCTCGCGGAAGCGAACGACCAGGTGGAGGCAGCGCGTCTGCTTCGCAACGCGAGTCAGAGAGAGTTTGAGCAAGGCGGATTGTTCGGGAAGGAGTAAAATTACATAAAAATAAGTACGGTACAAACCTTGTAACTATATCGTATAAGCATGTATGCGGCGTTAACATCGTGATCACAAGCGCTGCGCGCGCGTGCGCGGGTCTCGCATGCGAGGCGGCGGAGGTTTCCAGTTTGCCTCGTCGTCCGGCTTGCCGAGCTGTCCGCACGCCGACATCTCTTCGTCCCCTCGAGACTGTCGAATCGTGCACGTCACGCCCGCATCGCTGACGCGCTGGCGAAAAGCGTTGATTCGCTCTTGATCGCTGCACTTGAACTCCGAACCGTCGTGCGTGTTGAAATAAATGAGATTGATTTTGCACGGAATGTCGCGAGCGATTTCGACCAATCGATCCGCGTCCTCGTCGCTGTCGTTCACGCCTTCGAGCATGATGTACTCGAAAAATACCTGTCTTTGGTGCCTACCGAGAGATTGGCGCGGAAACTCGCGACGGAGCAATCCAAGAAGCATTTCGAGGTTGTATTTGCGATTGATGGGCATGATCCAGTTGCGAATGTAATCCGTCGTGGCGTTGAGCGACACGGCCAACGACGCCTCACTCTCGCGTAAAAATCGCTCCATCTGTGGAACCAACCCAGACGTGCTCACGGTGACTTTGTTACGCGAAAACCCCAATCCTTTGGGATCCAACAAGATTGATACCGCCTTTAACACCTCATCGACGTTGTGCAGCGGCTCCCCCATGCCCATAAAGACTACGTTCGACACCTCGCTCGCGCCCACCATCCGTCTCGCCTGCACGACCTGCTCCACGATCTGCGCCGCGCTGAGATTTTTCCTCAACCCCATTTTCGCCGTGTAACAAAACTGGCAATTCATCGCGCACCCGAGCTGCGAACTCACGCACACCGTCGTTCGACCTCGCTCCGTCAGCGCCGGAATCAACACGCTCTCCACCGTCCCGCCCCCGCTCCCTCGCAGGTTATACGTCACCTTCCGCGTGCCATCCGTCGCTAATCTCGTATCGCTCAGCTCCAAATCGCCGTCGAAGCTTCCCAAAACCTCCAGACGCGCTTTAAATTTATCGCCGAACGCCTCGCTCGCGTCGGCGTCGCCGCCGAGCTCGCGATACATGGCTCTGAACACCGAGTCCGCCCTCGACCGTTTCTCCCCGACGTGCGCGAGCCAATCCGCGAGTTCGGCGCGTCGCATGCCCTTGAGCGCGTACTTGCCGCTCGAGAGGCGAGGGAACGCGTCCAGGGCGTCGACGTCGAGCGGCGCGGCGTCGAAGGCGCGGACGTCTGGAACCGGCGGCGGCGCTTCGGGCGACGCCGCGACGGTGAGAACGCGCGCGCGCGCGCGACGAACGCGCGCGCGAACGCGCGCTCTGCGCGACGACGCGCAGGCGCGAGCGCTCGAGAGCGCGGCGCGAAGCATGGCGTCGGCGAGTGCGGCGTCGAGCGCGCGGCGCGGCGACGACGACGACGGTTCGCGGCGGCGACGATTCAACGGCGCGGACGCCGCGAAACGTCCGACGTTCGAGCGCGTGCGTCGCATACATTATTTCTACCCTAATCCCGCGTCGTCGTCGCCGTCGCGATCGCTCGACGCCTCGCCGTCTCGCGCGCGTCGCGCCGCCATCTCCCGGCTCGCCGCCGTCGCCTTTTCCACGCTATAAAACGCCGACGTCTGCCCCTTCGGCGCGCGCACCACGCCCCCGTTCCCCGCTTCGCTGCTCAGAAACCTCTCCCACGACTGCCACGGCAGGAATCCGCCGCACGCGGTGCATTTGACCAACCGCGCGCCTCGCGAGCGCTCGACTTCGACGAGGCCCGAGCCCGCGCAGAGCGCGCACCGGCGCTGGATGAGCACGCGCTTCCCGAATTCGTACGCCGCGATCGCGAACGGGCTGACGCCGGCGATGAATCCGAACCACAGCTGCCACGCCTCGACCGGGGCGACGTCGGCGTCGGGGAGCGCGCGCGGCGGTCGGGACGGTGGATGACGTCGAAAGCGTCCCGAGCGCGCGCGCGGCGCGCGCGAGAGAGAGAGAGACGGCGGCGCGCGCGATGCGGTCGCGCGAGACGCGACGCGCGTCGCGCGCGCGCTCGGGAGCGAACGCGCGCGCATGGTGCGCGCGAGAGAGTGCGGTCGACGCGAGTGTCTGTTCCTATTCTCCTATTCTCCTATTCTCCTATTCTCCTATTCTCCTACGCCTCCGCGCTGCGGCGTCTGGACGGCGACGCACGTCGACGCGCGTCGACCCGTGCCGTAGACGACCACGTTTTTCCCGGGAAAGGGAAGCTCGGCGACGCGCACGTCGGTCAGACCGGCTTTCTGCACGAGATGGTCGACCAAGTGCGCGTGCGTGGTGACGCGGGAGCCGTCGGCGAGCCGGCGTTTGCCGAACTCTTTCGCGTACACGCAACACGGAACGACGGCGAAGGGAAGATTGCGCTCGAGGGCGAAATCGACCGCCGCGTCCGTGGCTTGGTCGGGATGCATGGCGACGACGATGGAGACTCGACGGAGGACGTCGTCGAGCGCGGAGACGACGGCGTCCTGGTCCAACTCGATTTCACCGTCGGCGTCGTCGCCGGCGTCGTCGTCGGCGTCGTCCTCATCGCTTCGACGATCCGTCGGATCCGTCGACGGCGCGATATCGACCGCGCCGTCGACGACGCGCACCGTCGCCCCCGCGTCTTCGTATCGAGCGTCTCTCCTATCGTCCGCGACGAGTCCCGACACGCACCACCTGCTCGCTCGCGCCGCGACGTTCGACGCTCGCACTCTCGCTTCCCACGCCGCGTCCTCTCGCGCGTACACCTCCCGCGACCAATACACTCGCAAGTGCTTCGGTTCTCGCACGCGTATCGTCGCGGCGTCGCGTTCGCGTTCGCGCAGATGAAATCCCAGCGCGAACCTGCGCCTGAGCCTTCCCAGGCGCATCGCGCGCGGATCGATCACCCACACCTCCGCCGCGTTCGTCGAGTTCATGAGATCGAACGCCAGGACGCCCTTGCCGCCGGCGACGTCCAGGACGACGCCGCCGTCGAGCGCGTCGGCGAACTCGCGCGCGAGCCACTCGCGAAACCGTTTCACTTTTTGCCGCGAGTCTTTTCGGCGCGTTTTGCGCGACCTCGAGCGAGGCGCGCGCGCGGCGTCGGCGTCGCGCGCGGCGTGGGCGAATTTACACGCGTCGCCGTAGCGACACGCCCCGCGGAGGAAATGGCGACAAGGCGGCGACGAGGACATCGTCGCGGCGGCGTGTGCGGGACGAGACGGCGAGACGGCGAGACGACGGCGACGCGCGGTTCGCGACGGCGAGACGGCGATGAAAAATTAAATGAAATACAAGCGATGCCGGGCGCGCGGCGGTGACTGGCTCGATCGATGACGCCGAGACGCCGGACTATTTTTGAAAGAAGACGAGGGAGAGGACGAAGTCGACGACGAAGATGGCGGTGAGACTGATGACGACGCTCGCGGTGGTGCTCTCGCCCACGCCCTTGGCGCCGCCCGTGGTGGTGGTACCCCAGCCGCAGGAAATCACCGCGATGACGGCGCCGAAGGCGATGGATTTCGCGGTCATGATGCCGATGTCGCTCGGTTCCAAATACTTGGCCGCGCTGTCGATGATGACGTTCGGCGACACTCCGTAACGCAAATCCGCGAGTAAAATGCTCGCTCCGAGCGCCTGCGCGAAAGATATTATGCTCAATATCGGCAGCGACACCGCGCACGCGATGACGCGCGGGATGACGAGATAATCCACGGGATCCGTCCCGAGCACCGTGAGCTGGTCCACTTGCTCCGTCACCTGCATCGTCCCCAACTCCGCCGCGATCGAGCTCCCGATTCTTCCCGTGAGCACGATCGCGCAGATCACCGGCGTCAACTCCCGCGCGAACGCCAGGCCCAGCAACCCCCCGATCGCGTTCTTCAGCCCAACCTTCGCGAACTCCTTACAAAACTGAATCGTAAACACCATCCCCACGAACGAGCTCGTCAACAGCGACACCCCGAGCGTTTGCGGCCCCACGCGCGCGATCTGCTGCAACGTCTGCTCCCAATTCACCCGTCGCGGCTGTCGCGCGCACCGATACAGCACGCTTCCGAACAACAGTCCCGTCGCCGCGCTCCGCCATAAAAATTTCGGCGGCGTCCACGCGCCGAGCGTCCGCGTCGCCCACGCCCGCGCCGCGCCCTCCAACCGCGCCACCGCCTCGTTCGCCGTCCCCGCGACGTCCGCGCGCCTCGGCGCCGCCGCCCGCGTCGCCGCGCCTCGCCTCGCGCCGTCCGAGCGCGCGCGCTCGAGCATCGACGCATCCGTCGTCGTCGCCGTCGTCGTCCCCCGCCGCGCCCGTCGCGTCTTCTCGCGCGCGCATCGCGTCGTCGTACGCGTCCGCGTCGCGTCGACGCGTCGCAGCGCGAGCGATCGCGGCGACGCGCGCGCGCGCGCGCGCATCGCGCGTCGGCGTGTGTGGACGCCGAACCCTAACGACGCATATTTATCTCGCGTCGAATCGCGTTCGAACGCGATGCGCGTCGTAGAGTAGACATCGCGAACGCGATGTGCGAACGCGTCGAAGGGCGTATCTTCGACGCCGCG
>Ga0181599_1002616_pt1 | contig 16035 bp, 12 predicted proteins | sample 041ome_3_FD_148658 | JGI IMG/M metagenome (GOLD analysis project Ga0181599, IMG submission 148658) | Coastal salt marsh microbial communities from the Groves Creek Marsh, Skidaway Island, Georgia - 041405US metaG (spades assembly) | ecosystem: Environmental > Aquatic > Marine > Intertidal zone >...
TTTTCTCGCAAAAAACCCAGATTTTCTCGCCGTCTTTCTTCTGGTACCACCCAAAGTGCAACCAATGGATCGGCCACCGGCCGTAATGACTAAAGCACCGCGTCCGTTACTCGCCGACGGGGTGACTTGTTTGTTAAACGCAAAAACAGACGCGTTCCCAACCGATTTCTTCGCGGACAAAGACATGGATGAGGATGACGACGAAGTTGAGGTTTTTGAGGTGGAGGATTTCAAGCTCATTCTAGTCATCGCCGCGGTGACGCAACTGGCAGATAAAGTAAAAGCAGACATTGTTTTGATGTTTGTTTTCTCTGATAAATTTCTTAATTGACTCGATTATATCTTCTCAAGATATCTATGAATTTCGCGTCGTGGTCTAACCGCGTGCGTAAATTTAAGTGGCGTGTTCGACTCTTCGTTTCTTCTCTCTTTTTCTCGGCTTTTATCGGTTTATCCTCTTTTGACGCTTGCCTCTTCTCCCGCCTTTTTTTGGCCCCCCGCGAACAGAAAGGACGAAAAAAAACAAAAAAAAATTTGATGTGCGTTTGTTCCAACCTTCAACCAACAACGCTCCATCCAAATCACGCTTTTTCGAGCCATCGCGCGTCGGAATCCGCGCGTAAAAACTTAAATACGAACTGAAAAAGCCTCATACACGCACACGCAATACATCTCCAATACAAAATGTCTTTCGCAGTTTCCTCCTTTGTTGGCACGAGAGTCGTCGCCAAGACGAACGTCCGCGCTTCCGCTTCCTCGAAAAGAGCCTCGGTGCAAGTCTTCGCCGAAAGAAAACTCTGGTGCGTACCACTCCCCCCTCGGCTCATTTTTTTTTTATTTGCACAAAATGAATCGCCCGAACGCGCGCGCGCGCGCGCGGTTTAGAGCGTATTTTTGATAGATTTCATTCGATCTGTCGACGGGATTGAATGGCACGGTAGTTGATGGACGTTTTTGCGCGTCCATCTTGATCGATTGGATGTCGCATCTCGGCTCTTTCGGCGCGATTGTTGTTCGCGGAAATATTTGCGCTCGGCTAGGAAGCGCAGAGAAGATACTCTCGGCCTCCGTATCTTCGCCCCTCTCCTTTCCTTTTTTACTAAAAAAAGGCGGAGAGAAAAAGAAGTCAGCGCGCGCGGTTTTAGATTTATTATTTCTTTTTCATCGCCTTTTGAACGGTTTTACGCGCAACCGCTGACAACAAACACATCCACTCGTTCACATCATCTCAGGTTGCCGAACATCAAGACTCCGGACTACCTCGATGGTACCATCCCGGGTGACTACGGTTTCGACCCGCTCGGTTTGGGCTCCGATCCGGAACGCTTAAAATACTACCAAGAGGCGGAATTGATGAACGCTCGATGGGCGATGATGGCTGTTGCCGGCATCTGCACGACTGAAGCGTTGGGCATCCAATCCAAGTGGTACATGGCTGGCCAAGAAGACTACGGCTTCCCGATCAACGCGCAGTTGGCTGTTTTGTTCCCGACCATGGGTTTCTTGGAAACGAAGAGAATCACCGGCTGGTTGGCGACGGGCAAGTCCGGCATCAACGAAACGTTTCCGTTCGACCCGTTAGGAATGGGCGCCGACAACGAAACGATGAAGTTGAAGGAGATCAAGAACGGTCGCGCGGCGATGATTGCGTTCGTTGGCATCTGCGTCCAAGCGTTGGTGTTGAGAGAGGGTCCGTTGGCTGCGTTGCAAGACCACGTCGCGAACCCGTTTGGTAACAACTTAGCGACTAACGTCATGAACCTCCCGATCAACTTGGCGTAAATTTACTACACACACTTAGAATAAGAGAGAGAGAGAGAAAAAGAGGAGGTGAGAGAGAGAGAAGGAGAGAGAGAGAGAGAGGGTGCAGAGTGAGAGGGCGCAGAGAGAGTTATGAAAACTTGTTGTAATTAGTAGCAAAATAACAAAAATCCAATCAATAATAATAATCGAGAGCTAGAAAAAGACGTTACTTTCACGACACATTTACACACTAACACACTCTCCAACAAAAAGAAAAAATGGGGGAAGAAAGCGTGACCGTCGTCCACTGTAAATTCGCCTCCGAGGACGACTCGAAGACGATTTCGATAACGTTACCTTCCTCGGACGCAACCGTTGCGAGAGTGTGCGAGCGATTCTTATCCGAGCGCGCGGACGTCCAACAGTTGATACAAAAGAAAGGAGGCACGTTTGAAGGATTTACCGTCTGCGCATTACCGTCGTCCTCCTCGTCCTCTTTCACGAAAGCGACACCGACAGGAACAGAATCAACGATTAAAACGAAGAAAGAAGAAGACGAGGAGGAAAAGAAGCAGTCCACGATTAACGGTTTGTCCATCAGCGAAGCGTCGACCGTTTTCGAAGATGCGAAAGTGTTACAAAACAACGATCGGGTCACGATGGCGTTGACGAAAGAATACAGCTTGAAGAGTTTGAATCCGGTGAGGAAATATACCATCGGTTCCTTCCATGGGACGAATTTGCCGAAATTCAAAAGCGGGAAACAAGCCGCGGTAGAATGGCAAATGCGAAGGACGATTGACGAGGCGAACCCAACGGTAGCCTCTGGATTATCCCTTGTGGGAGGAAAAAGGCAAGCGTTTGTCGGTGCGAAAGAGAAGGGACAAAGCGCAAAGTTTTACATTTTGAAAGCGCAAAACACGAACGATTTCTGCGCGTTACCGATGGAGACTTGGTATAATTTCAGACAGTTGATGTCGAGAAAAGTGTTGAATTTAGAGGAAGCGGAAGAATTGATGAAGAATAAGCAAGACAGATTGTACGAGACGTCGGCAAAGTTTGTCGGAAGCGGAGCGAATGCCGACTTAGACCGGTTTTCGGATTCAGATTCGGAGGACGACATCGTGAATCCAAAGTCTAGACGGAACAAAAAGAGAGGAGAAGATTCGGACGACGAAGACGAAGATAACGGTGGGAAGAAGAGAGGAAGAAAACGAGGCGGCGGTGGCGGGAAAAAGAAAGGCGATGATGAAGACGAAACGAAAGAGAAGAATGAAGACGGGATCGGTGAAGGATGGGAACACGATCAAACTTATTCTGACGACGAAGGCGGTGAAGTCATGGCTACTGCAGACCCGGAACAACAAGAAATAGATAAACAAAACGCACCAAAACCTCCGACGGCGGACTCCGACGACGAGTTGGATGAAAACGCTCAGAAAATCAAAACGTTGTTAACGAGGCAAAACGCGATTGAAAACAACGTCACGGCAGCAGCGATATTCTCGGACGACGACGACGATGACGACGACGACGATATTCCAGATGATTTTGATCCCGATAAAGAAGAAGTGAACATCGGGAAAGCGCGATCCCTGGTCGCTAAAGTGAAGGAAAAAGAAGAGAAAGATAAAGAAGCGGCTAAGGAAGCGGCTGCGGCGGCTAAGGAAGCGGCTGCCGAGCAACAGCGAAGAGCGCAGCAACAACAATTGCAGCAACAACAGTTGCAACAGCAACAAGCCGCTGCGGTTGCTTCTCAAGGCGTGAAAAGAACGGCATCGCAAGCTGGCATGACGAGTCAAGAAAATTCTGCTCGGAAATCAGCGCAGCGTCCGTTGTCTCGAGGAGCGAGCACTCCAGGGATTGGAGGAGACAAAATCAAAGACGAATCCGCAACTAATCCAATCGAAAAGATTATTCGCGAACTGTTAAAGAAAAACCCCGGTCGCACGACGATGAAAGACATTACGAAAGCGTGCAGAAAGGCTGGATTGGTGGGTTCGGATGCTGGGAAAGCGCAACTGAAGCAAACCATCGAGCGCATTTTGAGATTTAGCCAAACGAGCGATGGCGTCATGGTCGTCGCTTTGAAATAAGATTAGATATACATCATAGGAAGAAAGAAAGAAAGAAAGAAAGGCATTTGTAATACTAATATCGTTAGCAAGATTGTGTTAAAAAATAAAGTATAAAGTAGTTTGATTATGGTAGTTATTTAATAATTGTTTGTACAAAAGTTCGGGTCGTTGGCCGGAGGAACTTATTAGTTCGCCAAGGCGTACGTAAATAACCCAAGCATTGCCCCGCTGATGCAAAAGTTAATTTTCGGCCCAATAACTTTCGCCTTTTCGATGAACACACGTCTCGCCGCGGTTATGTTCCACCAAGCGAACGCCGCTACGGAGGCATACGCCGCGGCCACTTCGTCTCCACCTTTGAACGCGGCTTGGTACGACATGGCGGCTAAACCGAGAACACCGCCGACTAATCCGTGCGCGACGTACGTCGTGTTCTTCGTATATCCAACGCCGTGATCTTTGAGACTGTTTTGTTTGTTTAGAAAGAATTGGTGAGTTTTAATTGAAGCACCAAAGAGTGAGGGATGGAGGGCGTATATTTTTTTGCAAGGTCGTAGTTTTTCGAGTAAAAAGGATGGGTGCGTTTGTATTTGTAACCACCAACACACAAAAAGAGAATAAAAAAAATCAGAAGAGCGTCCCGCTCCTCGTTCTCGTTCGACTCATCGCAAATTCGCTAATTTTCAATTCTCTCTCCCCCCGCGTAAATTTTATTCTCTCTCTTGCGCGTGTGCGCGTGCAAAAAAAAGAAAACGTACTATTTCGCCGGCATGAGGATGACGTTGGACGCGTACGCCGCTCCTACGATCGTGTTGATTTTCAACACCGTGTTTAACGTGATGTTCATTTTATTATTATGTATTCGTATACGTGTGATGCAACAAAATAGTGAGAAATGTTCGTCTGTTCGTTGGGAGTTTTTTTTCTTTTTCTCCCTTTTTCGATATTTTTGACGCGCGCCACAAAAAAAGTAGTATGGGAGACGCCGCCGGCACGAAAGAAAGCGAAAACGAAAAGTCAACTCCTGCGTTCGAACCTCCGGAAGGAGCGAAAGTGCAGCTCGAATTCGATGCGACGTACGCGAATTTTAAAGTCGAACGAAAACCAGACGAGATTGGCGATAAGAACTTCCCCGGGAGTCTTCACAACGTGGCGGAGCTTTTTGGAAGTTTGCGTATGGTTGCACATTTAACGAACTTGCACAAATGCGTCGAGCAGTTTAAAAGAATCTTAAAGGAAGGACCAGATGGTAAGCAAACGAATGGGATGGGCCAAGCGATCGTGTGCTTCAACTGTGGATTTGTCGCTCTCCCTAAAGGGGGCGACGTTGGGATGGAATGCGCAAACTGTGGAGAGAAAGAGCAGACGAATAAAGTGGTTTGTAAACAAAAAGATGGTTCCATAGTCCCTTGGATTGAAAACAGAGCGAAACCGATGAGCGAAGAGGAGAGGAGAAAAAAAATAGAGGCAGACGTGGCGATGGCGAGGAAGTTACAGAGTTTGGATGAGAGCGGCGGCGGTGGCGGTGGAAATAGCTAGGAATTTAGAGATAGAGAAGTGTATCCGGTATGAATTTTTGTGTATTTAAAACCAATTTAATCGTCACATCGAATATCTACGTAAAACCAGCTCTTCTTTCCCCAAACTAACTTTGTCGTTCATACCTTCGCCTTCTCTCTCTCTCGCTATTGCTACCACTATCGCTACTGCTATTGCTACTGCTGCTCCTATTGCTACTTCTATTGCTCCTCCTGTTACCATCAGGTCTAGAATTGCCACCTTGTTCTCTTCTCCGTATTCTCACTCGTCGTTGTTGCTCTCGTTCTTTAAGCTGTTGCGCTCGTTTTGCTTCATCCGCGTTACCGTCCGCGTGATTCAAAAACCAATCTGGTAAAGCCTCTCCGGATTCCTTAAAAGCGTTTTTTAATTGCTTATATATCGGACCATTACCAACCTCGTCTTCAAATCCAGCCACGTATAAACTCGTCGACATTCCTTTCTTCCCGGCGCGAGCGGTTCTTCCTAATCGATGGACGTACTCTTCAAAGTCTCGCTTATCCGTCGGTAAGTCGAAATTAATCACGTGCTCGACTAGAGGAATGTCCAACCCTCTCGAAGCAACGTCAGTGGCAACTAATACCGATATTTTTCCATCTTTAAACGCTTCTAACGTGCGGACTCTCGCGCCTTGCGTCAAATCTCCATGAAGCGATTCGACTGTAATTTTTTTCGTTGAATCCGAATCCGATGACGACAAGGACGATAAACGGTCTTTGAGCCAAATTGCCGTTTTCACTTGTTTGCAAAACACCATGGTTTTCTCGTCGTCTTTTTTTCTACTTTCTATGGCCTCGAGAAGTAAGGGGAACTTATGCTCCTTCAATTCTTTCTGAGCGTTTGTTGTTTGTATGACTTCTACCAGTTTTTGCGTCACGCCACGAGCCAACGCACCAACGCGACCAACAGATATCCTCGCGCGATAGGGCGACGGACGCGTGTATTTAGATGCTAACGTGAGCACCTTTGTTGAAAACGTCGCAGAAAACAAAAGCGTCTGTCGTCCGTTCTCTTCCGTTGGAACCTTGCCTCGGTCTCCCAATAAATCTCTCAACTGCGGTTCGAATCCAAGATCAAGCATGCGGTCAGCCTCGTCTAACACTAACATTCGAACTTCATGCAAGTCAACGTATTCGTCGTCGCAGAAATCAAGCAAACGTCCAGGCGTACACACCAGAATTTCTGGTCCAAACGCGATGTGTTCGAGCTGCGGCTTGCAACTTTCGCCTCCGTGTGCGCACGCGACTCGGAGACCCGTATCAAAACACACTTTGCGCACGTCCAAGTAAATTTGACGAGCAAGTTCACGAGTTGGTGCTAATATAACCACCGATGGCTTACACGGCGTCGTTATTGTTGTTTTCAATTTTATCGTTGCATCAGTATCGTCTCGATCCTCGTTTAATGATGTTGAAGTCGTCGCCGCGGCGCTCTCTCTCTTCTCCGCTTTCCTCTTCAAAGCAAGTTCAACCGCTGGTATTGCAAAAGCAAGCGTTTTCCCACTCCCAGTGTGCGCGGAACACACTAAATCTAATCCATTCATTGCTAATGGTATCGCGTGTTTCTGTATTGGCGTCAGTTCAGTGAGTCTCATTCTCTGCTCCACGTTGGTGACGACTCCTTCGTCGTACGTCGACAAAGACGCCTCGCTCAAGCGTCGGATGGCAGTTGGCGAGGACGTCGTCGGAGCGTTCTTACCATTTTCCTCAGCTCTATTTTCTTCTTCGCGCTCATTCTTCCCATTCACATTCAGTGACTCTAAATCTACCTTCACCTCCACGTCGTCGTACGTCGAAAATAAACGCGTTTCGTCTTCAACTGTTTCTCTCGAAAACAACTCGCTCTCTTCGTCTGGTAAACATCTCCCGTGACTCCTCGCGCCACCCACGCCGGTCCTCGCCGCTTCTACTTCGTTCCTAAAAAACTCCCGCTCTTCTCGCTTCCGAACTTCGATCTTCTCTCTCTGCTTCTTCGTCAGTTGTTGCGATTGCTTTTGTTTCGGCAGTTCTCGTCGCGAATTACAAACGACACCCGCTCCGGCGTTATTCTCGTTTTTAGTAGTGCTCTCGCGTTGGCGACGATAAAATCGACGCCGTAAAAACAACGACGAGGAAGGAGAAGAAGAAGAAGAGGAAGAGGAGGAAAAGCGTCCAACGAGCAAACAGACGCTCGTTATCGTCGTCATCGCTCTTTTTATGTCGTATATCTTCTCGTTATTGAATTGAAAAGGTTAATTATTAAAAAGTGCACATCAACCTTTTTGACGTCGTTCGTCACTTTTTTCTATCCGGAACACAAAAGAGGAATTTTGTGGAAAAGAAATGGCTTTTACGAGCGCTCTTGGGTGTTCCTCCTCTTCTTCTTCTTCTTCTTCGTATCGGCGCGCGTTCTCGAAGAGCAGCGGCAGCAGAACGGCGACAAGAATTGACTTCTCTTTCCTGTCGTCGAGAAGACGGTCGTCCAGAGGCGACGGACGAGTAGGAGAGCGACGGAGAAGAAGCGATGCGATTTTCGCATCTTCTTCTTCTCTGAACGAGGACGACGGGAAAGACGGGGAGAAGACGAGGAAGAAGAAGAGTAGCGGCGGTGAGAGACCGTTGGGGATGGGGATGCCACCACCACCACTACCATCGCGACGAGGTGCTGCGACACCCGCGTCATCTGCGTCTAAACAACCCGTCCCGTCGCCTTCTCCTTCTCCTTCTTCGAAAGCGCCGTTTGTAAAATTAGACACGAGAGTGTTCATCGTAGGCGCCGGCGTCGGAACTGGTTCTATACAAAACTTAACCATCCGCGCGGCGAACATCTTGAAATCCGCGGACGTGGTCATTTACGACGATTTAGGCGTAGATAGCGATGAGACTTTAGCTTTGTGTGGGGTCAATTGCGAGAAAATATACGTCGGTAAGAGAGGCGGGAGAGCGGAAAAGAACACGTCGCAGGCGGAGATTAACAAGTTGTTGGTGGAGTTGTCGGCGAGCGGAAAATATAAACACGTCGTCCGGTTAAAAGGTGGGGATCCGACTATATTCGGTAGACTAGGAAACGAAATCGAAGCGTTGAAAAGAGCGAAAGTGAAGTACGAGATAGTCCCGGGAGTCTCGAGTTTAGTCGCGAGCGCAGCTGCGGTGGGTATGCCGCTGACGGAGACCATGCGAGGCGGGAAGCACTTTGCGTGTATTTCGGGCCACGACGCGAAAACAAATCCAGACGCGTTTAGAGATTTAGCCGACGTAGACACCGTAGTCGTATTCATGGGTGGAAAGAACATCGCGAGCGTAGTCGATGCGCTTTTAATGAACGCGACGACGAATAGCGAACAAGCCGCGACGAACAGTAGAAGTAGCAAAAACAAGAGAACGAAGAGCACGCCGTGCGCCGTGGTCAGAGACGTGGACGGCGTGAAAGAAAAACGGTGGTTGGGTACGCTCGGCGATATCGTCGAGAAAACCGAAGGCGAAAGGTTAAGTCCGTGTATTCTCATCGTCGGAGAGATTGTCAAATCTGCCACGCTGCACGAACGGAACGTTTACTTGTAGTAGTAAATATTTATAGATTCATCATAGCAACCGCTGCGATATTTTTAGCTTTTCCCCGACTCAAAAATACTACGTATGCCACATGTACTTTTCTGATTGATTGTTTGTTAGTAATGACGCGCGCGCGATGCTGCTGATAATGGATGAAGACGACGAGCGCGAGGAGACCTTTCTCGTTTCTTCTTCTATTTCATCATCATCTTCTTCCTGCTTCTCGAACAAAAACAGCGCGCCGCGAGCTCGACAGCTCCGCGTTTTCGCCGAACGGAAAAACAGAACGAACGATTTTCTTCGCGAACTTCGCGCGACGAAGAGGAAGAACGACGAGAAGGTGGTTCAACGACGTGATCACCGTCACTATCATCCGTACGAAATGAAATGGCGCGCGCAGGCGAAAGCGAAAGTGGACACGAGACGCGAGAGGAAGAGCGTTGCAAAGACAAAGAAGAAGAAGATAAAGAAGAATAAGAAGAAGAGCGTCGTCTTTACGACGGAAACGACGACGACGACGACCACAACAACAACAACAACGAGAATAGCGGAAGAGGAAGAGGAGAAGAAGCGCGAAGAAAAAGAAGAAGAGAAAATGTTGAGGAAGAAACAGCGCGGCGAGGAAAGAGGAGAACCGATGGCGACTCGAAGAGCCAAAGAAGCGGTGAACATGTTGAAATCTAATCCGGTATCGCCGAGAGAAAACGTGGAACGATATTACGAGTGCATAGAAGTATTACGCGAACGGAGAAAACGCGCGGCAAGAGACGCGTTTGAGAAAACAAAGAGTAAACGAGAGGAACGACGAAAGCGGAAAGAGGAGGAAAGGGCGGCGAAAATAGCTGCTGCGGCACTCGTCGCTGATGGAGAAGACGGCGAAGACGCATGCGACGGCGACGAAAGCGCAGAGTCTTCCGACAGCGACGAAGGCGAAGAAGACGAGGAAACGCGGAAAATACTTTTCCAGAAGGAACTCTCGTACGAGTTTAAAACAGTGTGGAAAGATATCGCGCACGAATCGAAAGACATGATGAATAAAGAAACTCACAGAGATGCGATTAAAAGTTTAGAGTTGGAATTGAGACGCACGTACGTTTCCGCGCGATTGATTTTCAAGCATTACGCGCTTTGGACGAAACCATTCGACGAAAATATTAGCGCCGCAGAGTTTGGCTCCATGACGTTAAACGACTGGTTTGCCTTTTTGAAAGATTGTGATTTAATCGGAGCAAACTCAGTGGATGAAAATAATAAAAAGATGCTCAAGAGTAGCGCCGAGCTTCTCTTCATTCGATTGAACTGGATTACCGATGCTTCGGGGCGGAAAGTGAAGAACGCAGATACGACGACCAACTCTGATAGATCTTTAGTCATTACGGAATTCTGCGTCGGCATTCTCAGGCTCGCGAAAGCTTTGCGTCCGAAAAAGTACAAGAACGAAATGTTATCGGAAACTCTGGCGAGATTTATGAAAGAACGCATCATTCCTCGGGCGAAATTCGTCGACGTGGAGCCTTTTCGCAGTCGCATGCGAGCTAGACGAGTGCTCAAAGTTTTAGAGAAGAACAAAAGTTTAATCACGCACGTGTTTGAAAAGTACGCCGCGATTGGAACCTCGACTTCAATCGGAGCCGCCGGTCTGCGAACGATCGATTTGAACGAACTCGTCGGATTAGTCAAAGATATGGTTGCTCGCGTCGTTCCTTCACAAAATTCAGGAGGAGTTCACGTAAAATTTCTCGTCGTCCAGCGCTGTTTTGGATTGAGTCAGAAAGAAGTTCTCGGCGAAGATGCCGGAGAAATCGATCGAGAAGAGTTTGACGAACTCGTCGGTAGGTTGGCGGAAGAGTTTTACGACGGAACGTGTTTCGCTCCTCCTCCTCTCTCGACGACGACGACGACGACGAGCGAAGTACACGATACCCACGCCGCTGCTGCTGCTGCTGCTGCTGCTGCTATCCCCTCCTCTTCCTTGTCGTCGTCGTCGTCGTCGTCGCTGGCGGATAAAATCGCCTGGTTCATCGAAACCCATCTCGCGCTCGTGTATTGAAGACAAATATTACTTCTGACTTCTTGAGAGACCCACCCGCGCGTGTATTTTTTGCTTTTTTTTGTCGTAGACTCACGACAGCTGGCCGGCCCCCCCCCCTCGAGAACAAGATGCGCCCCAGACGAAGAAGACGAGAGCTCTTTGAGAAACAAGAGTCCAAACGAGGCGCAAAGCTGGAAGGGAAGAAAAAAAAAGTAAAAGTAGGGTCGAACATACAAAAAAGGAAAAGCATCACAATAGAGCACGCACACATCAAACAGTGAAGATGTCTACGCAATCCGTGCAAACTTTTGGACGCAAGTACGTATAGTTTTGGCTGAATCTAATCGAATCGTTCGCGAGACATTTTATCGTTCGCGAGATGATGATAACCTATCGCGCGCGCATCCATCCTTTGTCCATTTTAGGCCCCGCTTAAAAAAAAATGTGGGAGGAAAGATGCGCGCGAAATTTGCCTTCGTATATAGACGCGCGCGCGAATATCGCATTCGAACTCGTAACTCACCGTCGCATTCTTTCTTTTCTTTTTCACTCGTTTACCCATTCAAACAGAAAAACTGCCGTTGCCGTCGCGCACGTCAAACAAGGGAAGGGTCTCATGCGCTTGAATGGGTCGCCCATCGAGCTCGAGAAGACGGAATTACTCAGAACGAAAGCGTTGGAGCCGGTGCTCTTGTTGGGCAAGGAGAAGTTTGCCAACGTTGACATCCGCGTTCGCGTCAAGGGTGGTGGTCACGTTTCGCAAATGTATGCCGTGAGACAAGCGATTGCGAAAGGGTTAGTGGCGTACACTCAAAAGTACGTCGATGAGGCCACGAAGAAGGAGCTTAAAGACGCATTATTACAATTCGATAGGACTCTTTTGGTGGCCGATCCGAGAAGAATGGAACCGAAGAAGGCGGGTGGTCGCGGTGCGAGAGCGAGATTCCAAAAGTCATACCGTTAAATATGTTATTTTACGTGTACTTGGAGCGATAAAGTAGAATTTGAACCTTAGCAATCATAGAGAGAACCTATTATAATAAGAAAACCGCACGTATTATTCAGTACGACGAAGAAGAAGAAGAAGAAGAACAAGACGATGTCCAACCTAAACAGTACCAATTATTCCTATTAAATCAGTCCGAAAATGTTCTCGTTTTGTGGATGGTAGTCACCATCCCGCGCCCAAAACCTTGTATTTGTTGGTGTTTTTCTTCTGGCGGTGCGCGCGCGCGCGAGAGGAGAGAGAGAGAAGAAGAAGAAGCCTCCTCTTTTTTCGGTGGTGTTTGAAAAAGGGAGTCAGCTTTTTCTTCACATTCAATTTTTTTCGATTGCACACACAAAACGCCGACAATGGAGCTGCTGAGACGGTCGTGCTGCCTCACGTCCCCGTCTTCTTCCTCTTCTTCCTCTTTCAGACGAGCCGCGCGTCGCGTTGCGGGGGCTTTGAAGACGACGACGACTTGGACGACGACGGCTCTAAAAAATCACCAAAATCGTCACCTTCCTTCCTTTGGAGGAGGACCGTTATCATCGTCGTCGTCCTCCTCCTCCTCGTGTTGGTCGTCGTCGTCGTCGTCGAGACAGCGAGCCTCGTTTAGCGGCGGAGCGGAGCGACGAAAACTGCAGCGCGGGATGACTGCTCTCTCTGTCTCTGCTATTACCATTAGTACTACGAATAGTTTTAACAACAACAACAACGACAATAACGGCAGAAGAAAAAGAAGACTGACGAGAACGTTCGCGTCTTACGACGACGAGGACGAGGATGAAAAATGGTCGGACTTGCTCGAGCAGTTTGAAAAAGAAGCTGCCGTGGTTGCGGACAACGCGAGAAATAAAAAAATCATCATACCACCACATAAAGTGGCAACGTTGGAGCGAGCTTTAGCTGGTGGTCGAAGAACGTTTAAACTGAACGATTTAGCGAACGATTTAGGATTGGAGAGACGAGACGTGACCGCGTGGATGAAGGAAAACCAACATCGACAAAAAGAGTTGGCGGAGAAGTACCCGCAGGAACAATTTCGAGGCGAGGACGTTGATGAAGGCGAGGACGATGAGATCATGGGATTGCTTTCAAACAGAGCGAAAGAGACGGTGAGAAGGGACAAATTGCACGACGTAAAAGCACCGTTGAAGGGGAAAAAAAGCGGTCCGGGTGGGATGCCGGCGTATAAAGGATTCAAGAAAACGAGACTGGGATCTTCAAACGTCGCGACGTTGGAGAAGATATGGGAGACCGGGAACCACTACCCAGATGATATGACGATTCAGGGGATCAGAGACGCGACAAAATTACCGGCGAGTAAGATTGTGAATTGGTTCAAGGAGAAAAGAGACGGTGCGAGGAATCAAAGACACCGAGACGCGAGGAATAAACAGGCGGAAAAGGAAGGCTTTAGCGGAAGAAGACGCGAGGGAAGAGGAGGTGGAGGAGGATACGGGAAACAGAACCACAGAAAACAAAGAGACGTCGTCGAGGATTGGGGAGATGATTACGACTAATAGATATGTATATGTTTGTGTATTAACTTATGTCACTGCTACTACTCAACTACAACTATAACTCATATTTTACAGTGTACTTACTACACGTGACCGCTACTACTACTCGTAATTCGATTTTGCCCCGTCCCTGCAAAGAGAAGCATTTCATCGCCTTCATCAACGTCTTGAGCAGCATGGAACGAATTGCTAATATTTAGTTCCAATCCATTCTGTTCCTCATATTCGTCGTCGCGTATTCTGTTGTTGTCCATGTGCGCCGCGTGTACGCTGACTGCAAATTTAGCGCGCCTCAACGCTTGCGTCGTTTTCCATAGCGCGTAGCACGTGCCTCCTAAACACACGAGCGATATCGCAAGCGCAACCGTGAGCGATTGGATACGATACAGATCGTCACTATTTGATGCGATTTCCTCATCGTCGTCAATTTCAGTAAACGCCAACTTTTCACCACCACTGCCGCTTCCCATTTTCCTATTCTCGCATTCGTTTTCATTCTTGATAAACATGTATGTATCAACAGGGACTAAGGCGTTCTCGCTAATGTCTGGATCTGTTCGGCAACTCGAAGCCGACTCACCGTCGCGCATAGACCAATACGTGTGATTCAAATCTGTGGTGCCATCTGGATGAACGCACGCGTTTCTTTCCCATTTCCAACTCATGTGCGTATCGTTGTGTATTATGAGAGAACCTGCACCGAAAGAACCTTCGCGAAATGCCGACCAGGACGGTTGTGGAGTCATCCAGCTCGCACCGTATGGTCCTTCATAATTTCCTCCATCACCGACAACTATGTGCGTTACACCGCACGCGTTGCGTTGACCATTATAGACTGGATGAGAACGCTCGTAACTGTGCACGTGCCCATTCACGGCAACATCGACGCCAAATTTGTATAAAATCTGTTCGTATTTCTGTCGTTGCGGTTCGTTCTCTTTGTAATGCGCAGAGTTGGAGTTATACCACGGCGCATGGAACACGGCGATAATCCAAGGCGTTTGTTTTCTGTTCACTCGTTCTAAATCGTTCTCAAGCCAAGTTTGAAACGTATCCGCGATGGCACCGTCAAACATTTGCGTCGAGACTGAAGAGTACGAATCAATGTGCACGACGTGCGCTTTGCCGACGTTGAAGGACCAGAAATTTTTAGTGTACGAGGCGCTTCGTCTCCAAGGCGTCTCGTAGCGTTTCTCGAAAGCTGTATATTCTGCGCCGCTATTCACAACATCGTGATTCCCACTCGCAATAACGACAGGAACCGAACTAAACAATGCTTCGGATACTTCCGCGAACGAATCCCATCTTGGGGCGAATCCATCGGCGTAGGATACATCGCCGGTATGAATCACCGCGTGCGGTTTTACAACGTCTTTCACGTGCTGAAAGACTTTCTTCGTCACTTCTGTTTGACCGGTGTCTCCCATGACGGAGAGTATCGTTTCTCCTTCGTTGCTATTACTACTGCCGCGCTTCTTAAATGATCTGTACACCTTCTTCCCATTTTCATCCTCGTCGTGCGGTAAAAGATACACGCACATATCAGAACCTCTTTCGTTGTTCAAATCTTTAATCGTCGCTTTATGAATAAACGGACTTCGATACCAACCGCCGTTGGCGTTCGCGTACCCCAAACACACCGTCTTTTCCCACGGTTTTCCCATCGTAAACCACTCGTTCGGCACGACGTCTTCAAAACTATTCACGACGTTATAATTCGATGCGTCTGTATCCGCCCAACTCGATGTATTCGCGAGCTTTGCTAAAACATCTCTCGAAACTGGTGTTCTCGGTCCCCCCATACTCGGCGCGGTTAAACTCGTCGCCGACGCCAAACACATCTGCTGCGTATACGAAGACGATTCGAACACTTTGCCTGAATGCCACATTTGCGTCCTCGAAGATACCACTTTATCAATCACAACGTTTTCGTCGTCACCGTGTTCCTCGAAGAAGCTTTTCATCGCGCACGCGTATTTCACCTCGAAATCTTTCTCCTCGTCCAAAGGTGCGCTCGTCGTCCACACGACGGTGACTTCCTCGTCTCCAGTTATCGACAAGTGCACTTGCTTCGGTTTCAGCACCCCCTCGCGAGTTTTGTCGTCGTCGTCGACATCATCACCATCGTCAGATAAACGTCGTCGTCCGCTCCTCGTCGTCGCCTTCTCTCCTCTCTCGCTGTGGTTGTTATTGTTCAACAAAAACGACGACGACGGTTTCAACTCGACCGCCTCCGACGCGCTCTCCGGTCGCAAATATTCGCTCGAAGAAATAACTACCCCTCTTCGCGACTCATCAAACGCGTCGTCGTTTTCTCCCTCGACGGAGATGAAAGCGCAACACAACAAGAGAGGAAAAAAGAGTCGCGTCGGACTCGTTAACAGCGATACGTAGCCGCTACGGCTCCTTCTCCTCCTCCTCCTCCCGAGATATTCTCTCATTCTCAACGATTCGCGCGCGCGGGGGGTGGGGGTATACGTATTGACTTTTCTCCTTTGTGTGTGTTTTGTGTGCGTGTGCGCGCGCGTGAGCAAACAAAAGTGAGTGAAGAGGGGAAAATTTATTCCAAAACCGTTAAACGTCATCG
>Ga0181599_1002627_pt1 | contig 16003 bp, 10 predicted proteins | sample 041ome_3_FD_148658 | JGI IMG/M metagenome (GOLD analysis project Ga0181599, IMG submission 148658) | Coastal salt marsh microbial communities from the Groves Creek Marsh, Skidaway Island, Georgia - 041405US metaG (spades assembly) | ecosystem: Environmental > Aquatic > Marine > Intertidal zone >...
CTCGGGTATGGTGACAAAAATTCACTAAATACGTAGAAAACGACACAAGGTTCATTGTGCATTGGTTTGCCCATGAAGTTCGAATGGGTGTCGGGTCTCGTGACGAGACTGCATTGACGGATCATCGAAAAACACACACGGCCCGCACGGCGCGCCCGTCGTCGCGCCCCGCGCCCGCCTCGCCGTCTTTCGCCGACGCCCGATGAAGTACTCGACCTCCGTCACGAGCTCCCGTCGCAAGACGCGCAAGGCGCACTTCACCGCCCCGAGCAGTGAGCGCCGTAAAATCATGTCCGCCCCGCTCGCGAGCGAACTCAAGGCGCAGTACGGCGCGAACGCGGTGCCGATCCGCGTGAACGACGAAGTGCGCGTGACGCGCGGGAAGTTTAAGAATCGCGAGGGGAAGGTTGAGCAGGTGTATCGCAAGAAGTGGGTGATTCACATCAAGAATATCACGCGCGATAAGGTGAACGGTACGTTTCGATGGCGTCGAGATCGCGTCGCGCGGCACGACGGGGACGAGGGCGAAGACGATGATTCGAGGAAAGCCCTAGTTAGGGTCGGCGCGCGAACGCGCGGGGACGACGGACGGCGTCGTCGCGCGCGCCGCCGGGGAGTAGATCGATGAGGACGGGACGATGGTGACGCCTCGCGCGAGCGAACGAGAGACGCGCGAGTGGGAGACTGACCGAGCGACGAATCGTGGTTTTCGCATCGCAGGCGCGACGATCAACGTCGGCGTCGACCCGTCCAAGGTGCTCATCACCAAGCTCCACATGGATAAGGATCGCAAGGCGCTCTTGGCGCGCAAGGGTGGTGCTAAGGGCACGGACGCCGCGGACGCGATGCAAACCGTGTCTTAAACAAGGTTATCGTCGTCTTAGGATGTTTGTGAGCGAGTTAAATCTCTAGATGATTGGAGGAGACGGGCGCGCGCGTCGAACGCGCGTCTCGTCTCCATCGTCGGCGTCCCATCGCTCGCATCGCGGTAGCGCTCATTCGCGCGTCGCGCGTCGTACGCGTCACGCTAATATTTCCCGCCATTCGTTCGCGCGAGGAGGAGGCGACGTCGCCGAATCGAAACCGACGCGCGCGCCTCTTCGCGCCTCCTACCCGACACCGTCACTTCGCGTCGTCGTCGTCGGATCGCCGGTCGAGGCGATGCCCGGGGACGACGCCGGGCAACGCGCGCGGTCGAACGGCGCCGGAGAGGACGTCGCGCTCGCCCAGCGCGCGTGTCCGCAATCGTGGCGCGCGTACTTTCCCGACGTTTCCTACGAGTTTAACGACCGCCGCGCCGAGCTGAGCCGGGCGCTCACGACGTTCTTCGCGTCGACGAGTGGGAAGGCGTTCGTGAGAGATGTGCGTCGAGCGACGAGGCGAGGCGATCGCGCGGACGAGGTCTTGAATGAGATGACTGACGACAATTTTGAACGCGCGCGCGACAGGTGGAACTCTTCGACGAAGGAACGATCGCGGTGACGATCGATTACGCGAAGCTGCGGGAGAAGACGCAACACATAAGTGATTTACACGCGGCGTTGACGTGCGCGCCGATGGAGTGCATGGCGTGCTTGCGTTGCGCGGCGCACGAGGCGACGCTGGCGAGCGCGGAGGGACGAGCGAGGCTGCAGGACGCGTACGGGATTCCAGCGAGTGATTTACGCGTCGTGACGTCGATGACGACGTGCGTGAAATTAGTGAACTATGAGGAGAGCAAGGTGAGATTCGCGGCGATGCGGAGTAACGTGGTCGGGCGAGTGGTGAGTTTGAAAGGGACGGTGACGCGCGCGGCGCCGATAAAGCCCGCGGTGACGCACATGGTGTTTGTGTGTCAGACGTGTCAGGAGCGGTCGAGGTGCACGTTCAAGGATGGGAAATATCGTCCGCCGTTAGTGTGCTCGACCGAGCGATGTCGAGGGAAGAAGTTTGTGCACGAGTTGAGCAACGTGGAGTGCGCGGATTCGCAACGCGTTCGAATACAAGAAATCGCCGACGACGGGGTGATGAGCGAGGAGGGACGCGTACCGAGATTTATGGATTGCGAGTTGCGAGGCGCACTGACGGATTCATGCGCCCCAGGAGACGTGGTGACGATGCTGGGGGTCGTGGAGAGCGATACGGTTGACGGCGGCGGCGGCGGCGCGCTCGCTCGGGGACGCAACCAGGCGCTCAGCGAGTTGTACTTGAACGCATGGTCTTGCACAGTGTCGCGTGGCAAAGGTGACAGCGAGGATGCATCTGGTAGAAACGATGAAAATAATGGCGGTGCGGCGAACGCCCCGAATGGTACCGTGGACGCAACCGCGAACGATGAAGCCGTGGCGGACGATGGCGCGACATTGGGAAGTAAAAGGTTTAAAGTGAGCGACAAGCAGGCACGAACGAACGGAGAAGACGACGTAGAAACGACGACGGCACCGACGTTGTCTACACAAGATTTAGAGTTCATCGCAGATTTCAGTCAGCAAGATGGGGAAGAAATCGTGCGAACGCTCGTGCACTCTCTGTGCCCTCAAATCTTTGGTCACGACGTTGTCAAGCTCGGACTCTTGCTTTGCCTCTTTGGCGGTGTGCGCAAATCTGTCACCGGTTGTGGAAAAGTCCCTACCCGTGGGTCTTTACACTGCCTCGTCGTCGGCGATCCGGGTCTCGGGAAGAGCCAAATGCTCAAAGCCGTGTCAAATCTCGCGCCGCGATCGATTTACGTGTGCGGTCGAACCGTCTCTGCCGCCGGTCTCACGGCGGCCGTGGTGCGTGATCCGGGGACCGGAGCGCAAACGTTCGAAGCGGGTGCCGTAGTTCTCGCTGATCGAGGCGTGTGCTGCGTCGACGAGTTTGACAAGATGCCAAACGAGCATCAAGCCTTACTCGAAGCTATGGAGCAGCAGAGCGTCTCGGTGTGCAAAGCCGGCCTCAACGCCACGCTTCCCGCGCGCACGTCCATCATCGCCGCGGCGAATCCCGTGCAAGGGCATTACAATCGCGGGAAAACCGTGAATGAAAATCTGAAAATGTCCGCACCGTTACTCAGTCGATTCGACTTGATTTTCATCTTGTTGGACACCGTCGACGAAGTCTTGGACGAGCACTTGAGCGAGCACGTCATCGCGCAGCACAGTGGTAGACACAGCCAAGCGCGTCGCGCACAAGCGCGACAAAACTTGCACGCATACTATAACGAGGTAGATGCCGATGGACGAGCGTTGGAGGACGCCACAGAGCGCGCGTTCACGCAAGATTTGCGCGACGACGCCGCGCCGTACGTTCCGCTACGTTCGCGTTTGCGCGTCGTCGACGAGGCCATGGAAATTCTGTCGCACGACGTCATGCGGAAGTATATTTCTTACGCTCACGCGTACTGCCATCCCAGACTCACCGGTGAGGCTGCCGAGATATTGCAAACGTTTTATCTCGAGCTGCGCTCTCGAGCGCCCGCCGACGGTACGCCGGTGACAGCTCGCCAACTCGAATCCCTTGTGCGGCTCGCCGAGGCTCGCGCGCGCCTCGAACTTCGAACCGATGTCACCGCAAACGATGCCAAAGACGCCGTGGAAGTCATCAAAGCTTCTCTCATCGACGCACTGAGTGATCAGCACGGGCGTTTACGTTTCAACCGCGCCGGCGGGAAATCAACCAAGCGGAGCAAAACGAAACTCTTCATCGAAGCCATGAACGCGCGTACGGCGTCCAACGACTCGGCTTACTTCAGCATCGGCGACCTCCACGCCCTGGCCGACGATTTAAACCTCGGTATCGGCGACATCGACGGCTTCATCGAAGGTTTAAACATTGCCGGCGAACTCCTCAAATGCGGGCGTCTGTACAAGAGCGCGAGCGCGTCGTCCGCGGAGACCCCGGGCAAGCGTCGACGATGACGCCGCGCCGTCCGCCGCGCGCGAACGACCACCATCGATCACCCTAGACGAAAACACCCCCCACGACCGCGCGTCAGCGCACTCAATCATTAGCGGAACGAAACGACGACTAGACGTAGCAGCCAACCCCGCGTTCGCCTTCCCGCCGCACACCTCGGCGCGCGCGACCGTCGCGTTCGCGCTCGGTCGACGCGACGCGTCTCTCGCGCGCGTCTCGCGCGCGTCTCGCGCGTCGCCATGTCCACCGCCGTCGTCGCTCGACCGCGCGCGCTCGACCTCTCGAGGTCGTCCCCGCGCGCGCTTCGCGCGCGCGGGCGCGCGCGACGCGCCGAAGCGACCGCCGCCGCCTCGTCGTACGACGGTAAAACCGTCGTGTGCACGCGCGAGCGCGGTAAGAACGGCGCGCTGATGAACCTGCTCGCCGCGAGAGGCGCGCGGTGCGTCGAGCTGCCGCTCGTGGAAGCCGTCCCGGGCGAAGACGCGGCGACGTTTCCCGACGTGCTGAAGCGCGAGAGCTGGGATTGGGTGTGCGTCACGAGTCCAGAGGCGGCGAAGGTATTTTTAGAGGCGTACGAGAGGGCCGGTAGGCCGAGCGGGGTGCGAGTGGCGGTCGTCGGCGCCGGGACGGGGAAGGTGCTCGCGAAGGCGGAGCCGACGACGTTCGCGATGGATAAACAGTTCACCCCGAGCAAAGCCACGGCGGCGACGATGGCGGCCGAGTTACCGTGCGATCAGGGGTCGTTGATACTGTACCCGGCGAGCAAGAAGGCGGCGACGACGCTGCAGGATGGATTAGAAGCGCGCGGGGCGACGGTGGTGCGCCTGAACACGTACTCGACCGAGCGCGTCGAGCGACTGAGCCCCGAGGACGTCGCCGCCGCCGTGCGCGCCGACGTCGTCACTTTCGGAAGCCCCAGCGCCGTTCGCGCCTGGGTCGAGCTCTGCGGCGACGCCCTGTACGAGCGTCTCACCGCCGACGCGCGCGCGCTCCAGCCCGCCTACGTGTGCATCGGCGAAACCTCCGCCGAGGCGTGCGCCAACTGCGAGCTCCCCGACGTCTTCTACCCCGAGCTCCCCGGCATCGAGGGCTGGGCCGAAACCGTGTTCCTAGCCCTGGACATGTCCGTCGACGACCGTTGGGACGGCGTCGATCTCACGCGCTACCGCGACTAGCGTTCGCCTCCGTAGCCGATGTCGCCGCGAGCCGCACTTCAGCGCGCCATGTTCGCCCTCGCGTCCGCCGTCGCCCCCCCGATCGCGCGCTTCCGCATCAACCGCGCCCATTCCCGCGCCGTTCGCTGTCGCGCGGCGTCCTACGACGCGCTCTCGGGCTATCAAAAGAACCGCATGGCGCAGGCCAAGACGGATGCCGATTGGGCCGCCATCGAAAAAGACGTCCCCGGCGCGCGCGCGATGCACGCCGCGGCGCAGAGCGCGACCCAGGCGCAGAGCGCGGCCAAGACCGATCCCATGGACCAGCTCTGCGCCGACGATCCGGGCGCGATCGAGTGCAAGGCGTTCGATTGATTCGATCGATGCGATCGCGTCGAGGCGCCAGCGCTGGCGTCGATCATGGCGATTTTTATTATTACTATACGGAGCATGCGCGCACACGAGACGGTTACGAAGACTTATAATGTTATTGCTACTGTTTGTACATAGCTCCGTTTGTCCGAAATTCGTTACACGGCGCGCCGGTGCCCATCGCGACGACCGCGATCCGCCGCACGCCGCGGCGCGACGTCGACGATGTACTACGGCGCGCCGTCGAAGCGGGTGCGCGGACGCGCGCGCGACGACGACGCGCGACGACGCGCGAACGAACGCGCGAACGGGACGCGCGACGACTGACCGAGATCCGAACGACGCGCAGGGCGTCCCGACGGACATCGCGAGCGCGCTGCACGCGCACGCGAGCGAAGCGCTCTCGCCCGACGACGCCGACGGCGCGGCGGGAGATTTCGCGGAGACGCAGCGGCTGCGCGACGCGGCGACGACGAGCGCGAACGAAGGGAGCGAAGACGTCGAGGCGTTCGCGGAGTATTATCGCGCGCTGCGAGCGTTGGAGTCGAGGATACCGATATCCGAGGGCGCGGGACACGCGAGGGTGGAGTTTGAGTGGTTCGACGTCGGTCGAGGGGTGAAGGCGGCGCCGGGGACGATCGCGTCGAGGGACGCGGAGTACGAAAAGTGCGCGGTGTTGTACAATTACGCGGCGGCGTTGTCCAGGCGAGGGGCGCGAGAGGCGAACGCGGGAAGGTCGGATGAGGGGATAAAGCGCGCGTGTGCGGCGTTTCAGCAGTCCGCGGGAGCGTTTGAGATGTTGGCGGATGTGAGCGAGCGAAAGCTCGGGCAGTTTGCGGCGAGCGCCGACGTCGGGCGAGATTTTTGTGAGACGATGATCAAGCTTCACTTGGGGCAAGCGCAAGAGTGCTTTTACGAAAAGGCAAAGGCAAAGAAGAGCAGTCACGCTATAGTCTCGAAGTTGGCGCAACAGGCGCGAGTGTACTACGAAGACGCGTTGGAGGGGGCGGGGAAATTGGTTGGGTACTTGGACGAAGACTTGACGCAATACTTGAACTTCAAGCGCGCGTACGTCGGTGCGGAGGCGTTTCGACTCGCCGGAAAGATCGTGTTAGACGCCGACGAAACAAACGTCGGACCCGCTGTCGCGAGATTGCGTCAAGCGCGAGATTTACTCGCGCAGACGATTCGAGACGCGCGCGTCGTGTCGAGCGACGCTGAACTCGAGCGAACGAAAAAATTTCTAGACGAAGTCATCGTGCCCGAACTCAAGGCTGTCGAGCGCGATAACGAGTGCGTGTACATGGAACGCGTGCCAAAGTTTGAGGATTTGCCCGCGCTCGCGGCAGCGAACATGGTGAAACCAATTCAACCGCCCGCCGAACATCTCTCTCCAGTCGACGTGAAGCTCTTCCAAAGCATCGTTCCCGACAGCGGCGCCAAGGCACTGAGTCGGTACACCGAGATGGTGGATGAATTGATTCGAAACGAAACCGACACGCTCGCTATGGCTAGTGACGAAGCCCGCGTGGCTTTGCGCGAGATGGAGCTTCCCGAAACTCTCATCGCTTTGTCGACGCCCGTACCGCTCGGCGGCGATTTAGAAGAACGAGTCGGCGCATTCCGCTCATCCGGGGGCGCGGGTGCGTTATCGGCAAGTCTCTCTCGCGTGGACGAGCTCAATCGTCAATGCTCAAATATCGTGCAAACAATTCGTGAGACTTTGGACACAGAGGCCGCGGAAGATGCCGCATCGCGCGCTGTCCACGGCGAAGGCGCGTGGCGTCGGGAAGCGTCGTCGTCCAAAAATAGAGAAATGATGCAAGTGTTGAAGCGCTACGAGGTCGATTTAGAAGTCGCGACGAAGAGCGATACCCAACTTAAAGAACGCCTTGAAGGCGCTGGAGGCGTGCTGGAGGTGCTTTCTGAGGAGAACATCAAGAATAACGCGCCGACGTTGACTCAACCCTTGGCGCTCTTGGAGGATGACGCCTCCGTGGCGTCGGAAATGCAAGCAACTTTGGAAGATCTCGAAGCCATCGGAAACGAGCGAGCTGGGATCGAAGAGTTGATGCGTAAGACAAAGTCGGAAGACAACATCCTCACAAAGCTCATGGCGCAATCGGGCGAAAGTCTCGACGCTCTTTTCAAAGAAGAGATGAAGAAATACGACCAAAGTAAGGATGGCGTTATGCTCAACATTTCAAAGCAAGCGGACGCGCTCTCTCGTTTGCGCACGTTGCACGAAAAGTTCGTCACGATTTACGACATTGAAGCACTACGACGGGATGTTGAATCGCACGAGCATAGCGTACGCCACGCATTGTCTATTGTCGGCGATTTGCGCTCAGGAATGGAGCAAGGCGTTCGATTCTATTCGGGATTTCTTGACGCAGCGCGTCGCACGCTGACGGACGTTCAAGAGTACGCGAGTGCGCGTCGACTGGAAAAAGAAGCGATCGCCGAAGAGCTGCGCGTTCAAAAAGCACGCGCTGACGAGCGTGCGGCGCAGATGGCTACTCAAATGAACCAGATGCACTTTCACCAGCCGCCGCCTCCGCCGCAACAGTACTACCATCCTTCGGCCCCCGCGTATCCTTCGCCCGCCTATGGCGCTCAACCCCCGCCTCCTCATTGGCAAAACCAGCCAGGAAGGTATGCGAACTGGGAAAATCAATCTTGATTACGAAACGCAGCATTGTACAATGTTTACAGTCTCTACGAATCTCGTCTAAAAAAGCTAGCGTAAAGTAGCGTTGTGAGAATCTCATCTTTAGGAGAGATCAAAGCTTCCTTGCCCCTCGCTCATCGCGTAAGTTAAACGTTCCAGCATGATTTCCTTGCATGAGTACGGCGGAAGCTTTAAGTAACTCGCGCAAGTCATCGCAGAAGGCAAGTCGCCGTCCGCCAGCGGCGTTCCGGCCGCGACGGGAGCAGAGTCGATGGATGACAAACCAACCGTTGAGGAAGGTTGCTTGCAAACCACAGTGAGACGCGGTTGAAGTGACGCTAGGCCGCCAGGAGGAAGCCTCGGTGCACCAGTGACGAATCGCATGAATGACCGTTGTTGATCCGGCGTGAAAGCACTGAGAATGTCACAGAAGTTCTTGATCGGCGGAGAAAGCGCATTGTAGCCGTGATCAAAAGTAATGCACTCGGTGAGCATTTCTGGCGTCCACTGTTCACCTTGTCCGCAAATGACTGCTTCCAGTTCGCTTTCGTTGAACATCTGCAGCCTAGCGAGAGGAACGACTTGTTCCAAACCAGTACGAACTGATTCAAAATAAGCCGCGACGCCAGATCCTACGCACGCGTCGACGATGGTGTCCACGTACTCTCGCAAGTTGACCTCGTTCACGCCAACTTCCGAACCACCCTTGATGAGTTCCATGGAAGCTCCCGGGATGACAAACGTGAGACACAGGTCTTCGATATTCACTCCGTCAACAGTGACGTTTCTCCATTCACTTTCGGGTCGACCTTCGCGCTTCATGGTCTCGATCTCATTCGCGGCTGCGTCGAGTCGTCGCAACGTGTTTCCGAGACCAGGATCAATTTCGATGAGATCGTGGAGTCCCAGCGATCGCCCGAGAAGCATTCGATAAAACGCCGGCGCCAGAGGTAAATCTAGCATTCGACCATCTTGTAAAACTTTGCCTATCGATTGACCAAGAAGTTTGAAGTTCTTCAGACGACTTGCGTGAGTCTTGCCGCCGAGCCGAGGCGGGGTGATTGGCGCCGGGAACAAACCGTGAGGAGCTACGACGAGATCATCCTCGTTTGCCACACCAGAGTCCCGCCAGAGATTCAAATTGCGACGCTTGAACTGCTTCGATAGCAAGGTGAAGAACTCAAGCGTTGGTCCAGTACCAGTGCCCACCTCTTCGAAAAACTCGACCTCTAGCACCATCTTGAGCGTGTTTGGAATGTCGAACACCTTCTTTGCGCTTTCGAAGATTTGCCCTCGATTCACTCGGACTTTTTGTCGCTGTAAACGACCGATTCGAATTTCGCGTCCACCATCTGTAGTTACCGCCCCACTATCGCTCCCATTGCCATGGAGGTGATGGAGCGTGCGAGACAGAGAAAAGGAGACGCATTTGAAGAGCTTGTGACGAAGCTCGAAAGGGAACAACCAAGGGCAGACTCGAGCGAGTGCAGTGCACCACGTCGGCGTCGCTGACCCGCAAAGCGTCAAAGTATCTTGCAACTGACGCGCGAGCTTTCCAGTGAGCTTTCCATGAATGAACGATTCTTCAGGCAACGAAACATTGCGAGCCGTAACGAGCGGTTCGTCGCCGTCCAAGAGTAAAATGCGAGACGCTGAAGTGCTCATTTCGTGCAAGACACTCAAGACGACGAGAAGGTCATTGAACTGCGGAGACGCATCTTCGTTCGCCACGGCAACTTTCAACCTATCGCAGAGAGCGGGAACAAGAGAGCCAAGCGCCGCTCTGTATTCGCTATTGCCTAACTCAGCGATGGTTTCATTCATCTTCGTCGCGTCGTCCTTTGAGTCGTCCACCACGCCGCCGAGTTGCAGAGGCATGGGAACGATATCCGAGGACTTTGCGGCCCGATACACAATCGTATTTGTCTTTTCCCAGTTCGTTTCAGTCATCGTCATTCCTTCCTTGCGCGCGATCGTGGAGATAGCTTGCAGCAGCGTCGTCGCCGAGTTCAACTCTTCGCCATTCACTGAGAACACGAGTCGATTTGTCTCGTTTGCAGCGGCAGCTCGAGCTGCGAAAGAGTCTGATCGATTCGGTTCCTGCGCATCATCTTCCAGTTGTGGATCTTCCTGTTGAATATCTTCGTTCGTCAAATCCAATTCTCGACCATCTGCCTCTCCATCGTCTCCCAAAACGGCATCCTCGTCGTCCTCGCTCATTTCCTCATCCTCGTCGTCATCCTCGTCATCCTCGTCGTCGTCGTGCTCCATCTCTGGCGGGGGCGATAACCGAGACGACCTTCGAGGTGGCGCAGGAGCACCTCTCAATTTATACACACGAGGATACAAGAAGTCTTCAATCGCGCTCAGCGTCGCGAATGGCTCCACCAACACGACGTTGTTTGAGTAATCGGTGAAATTCTCCGCGCCCTGATTCGCGCGCTTGAATCTCACCTTGAACGGTCGGACTAAGCCAGCAAGATTGGAGTCATCTCCGGAGCTATCGCGACCACGTCGAGCGAACGACGGTTGAATCGTCGTCACAGCGATCGACAAGTCTTCGCACGATGCCAAAGCGTCTGAAAGATGCCTAATCAGGCTTGCAAACGCGCCTGTATTTTTTGTACGTCCGGCTGCCTTGATGAATGTCGCATATCTTCTCACGAGCGCTCGCGTATCCTTCCAATCTCGCGGAACAAGATACTCTCTAAGTGCGGTAACGGCATCGCTCTCTAAAAGCTCGAACGTACTGGCATTGGAGACAGACTCTAAGAACTCAACCACAGAGGTGGCGTCGCCAGTCATTCGCAGGGTCGCGCTTGCTCGTCGTAGACGATCCACACTGGGATCTTCCGCGTCAGCTAACTGCTCCGCATTGACGAAAAACTTTTCATACACTTGCCTTGCACGTGCCAGTGCTTCTCGATATTCCGGACCATCCGTCGTCATAGCCGCCGCGCGCGCGGCGATGCCTCGCGAGCCACCGCCGAGCGCTGGAACGAGTCCAACGGGAGTCTTTGTCGTATCTCTTGCTCGTTCTTTTGTAGATGTGGACTTGTCCATGACGTCTGAGAGTCGTTCGTACTCTTCGGATAGTTTCTTCAACGCGTGTACGGCGCCCTCCTTTCGGAGTAATTTGGCCATGTCTACCATCTTTTTTCCCATCCCAGATTCCACGAGGTCCAAGCAGCCTTGAATTCGCTGCGCATCCTTGCACGAGAGCTGAGCGGAGCAAAAGGCCGCGAAAGAAGTCGTCTCTAAGACATTCTTGAAAGAATCGTCCGTCGAAAGCTGCGTCCACTTCGTGAGAGCGGATAAACACTTCACCTTGACTGCCTGAGGCACGCTAGAGTCAACCGCTTGCATCAAGACGTTCGTCAGGTGCTTCGCGTACTTGACCAATAACTCTGGTTCTTGCTTGGTCAACACTGGAACATTCTTCTCGCACAGTGACGCATCCTTCTCGCGCTTATTCCCAGAACGCGGTGACGATCGCATCCGTGGACCAACAGCCGGTAACAAAGCATCGGCGAGCGTGGCAACCTCGAGCAACTGCTCCGAAGTCACGATTGGCGAAGCCAAACCGCTGCTCGCGGGAGACGCTGACGATGGACCAGTGTTCATCGTCGTGAGAACCTTGCATCCAGATAGTGCGACAGATAAAGTTTCCGGTAAACCTTGTCGAAGAAGTTCGATGGCGACATCGGGATTGTGCACTGTGCAAACGTTCAGTAGCTTGATGAGCGAGTGATGCGTCGCCGGATTGACTGAACGCACCGAGTGCGGGGCGATGAGATTCACGACGTTCGCCACGACACCGCTCTCACACAAACGAACGATTCGAGTTTCAGAATCTTTCGCCATTTTCGCAGCCAAATTCGTCAAGCACGTGCACGCGCAGTCTACCAGACGAGGATCGTCGTGAGATAAAAGGTTTGCTAAGATTGGCACGGCGTCCATAGCACCGTCCAAGGCTGAGCTCGGAAGCTGTCGACAAATGTTCGCCGCAGTCTGCAAGCTTACACGTTGCATGCCGATGGAGAAAAAGTCCAAATACGACAAGCAAGCGATCAGAGCGCCTTGTCGCGCGCATTCTGCGCCGTAATCTTGACTCAGCTTTTCCAACGCCTGCAGTGACTGCTCGGCGAGATCGATGTACTCAATTGTGAGCAAACGCGAGCAAAACTGGGGCAACGCGCCGTGATGAACGATGGCTCCTCGTGAGGGAGGCATCACGTCCGCCATCGTCGTCAGTGCGCGTGCGGCGAGGAGCATAATGTCTGGCATATACTCCATCGTCATCAACTCGATCAAAGCCGGAACAAAGGAATCGAGGGGCATGCTCATCATCAACTCCTCCCCCGAAATCACCAAGACCTCGTTGAGCTCGCTCAAAGCCGCCATTTGCGCCGAGGGATCGTCCATTTGTTTCAAACCGCGTAAGATCTCTTTCAATTTGCTCGAACTTTGACGAAACAATCCTCCACCCGCCCCGCTGGCGGCCGCCGCGTTGCCCAGACGCCGCAAGAGCGCTCGCAAGCCAGCCTCTGGGTCGTCTCGGTCCATGGCGTCTCGTAACTCGTCCATATCATCATCCATCTCGTGATCCATATCCTCGTCGTCCTCGTCGTCTTCTTCGTCGTCTTCATCATCGCTCTCGTCCTCGCCATCCCCAGATTCATCTTCAGAGTCGTTCTCGGAGTCGTCGCCGTCGTCGTAGTCGTCGTCGTCCTCGTAAAACCCGTCCCAGGCCCCGTCGCCGCCCTCGCCCTCTCCCGCGTCCTGTCCACCTCGACCCTCGCGATTCGCGCGTCCGTCGCGTCCACAATTATTTTCAGACGTCTTCTTCGCTCCTCGACCATCGTGTCCATCGCTAACGCGCGTCGGCTTCCCCCCTCGTTCGCCCCGTTCGCCGCCACCGCGCTCTCTCGCCTTCCCGCTCGTCGACGTCGTCTCCACCCCCCGACCGATCGACTCGACGTTCTGCTCGATCTTATCCTTCTTTTTTGTCTCACTTTTCGTTTTCACCCTCTTCGTCTTCGCTCGCGCGCCGCGCTCGTTCGCCGTCGCGTTCGCTCGTTCGCCGTCGCCGCGTTCGCCGTCGCCGCGCCGAGAGATCTTCTTCTTTTGCCCATCGCGACTTTTCTTCCGCGTCCGCGTCTTCGCCAGCACCGCGCGCTCATTTTCTGCGGTCTTGACGTCTTTCGCGCGCTTGCGTTTCCCCACCACGGCTTGCACGTCCGCGTTCGCGTCGAGCGCGCGCGTTTTCGTCGCGCTCGGCGATGCGTCGGCACGCCGCGCGCGCGACGTTTTCGACGATTTACGCGTCGCCGGGGACGCCGCGAGCGGCAACAGCGCGTCCAGAGGGACGTGTGAAGACATCACGCGCGATCGCGCGCCGAGACGTGCGAACGCTCGTGCGCGCGCGATGCGTGCGCGCGAAGTTGTGCGGCGCGAGGCGGCGACGAGGCGGCGACGAGGCGGCGACGACGTCGCGAGGCGACGACTCGTTAAAACGCGCGAAAGCGAAGTCTTCAACGCGAACTCATCGGCGATGATGGGTCACAAAACAAAATCTACGCGATTCGCGATTCGAAGCGAAATCAAAGCACGCCGGACTTGACGATCTTGACCTCCTTGACCGGGCGGTCGCCGCGCGCCGTCGGGTTGGCTTCGATGGCGCGGACCACGTCCATCCCCTCCACGACGTTCCCGAACACGACGTGCTTGCCGTTTAACCACGGCGTCGCCGCGGTGGTGATAAAAAATTGCGAACCGTTCGTGTTCGGGCCGGCGTTGGCCATCGACAGCACCCCCGGTCCGACGTGCGGAATCGCGAACGTCTCGTCCTCGAACTTGCCGCCGTAAATCGAATAGCCGCCGCGGCCGTCGCCGCGTTGGAAATCCCCACCCTGCAGCATGAAATTCGGGATCACGCGATGGAAGATTGAATTCTCGTACCCGAATCCCTTCTCTCCCGTCGCGAGCGCTTTGAAATTCGCCACCGTCTTCGGCGCTTCTTCGCCGAACAAACCGATGACGACGCGTCCCGCCGGCGCGTCGCCGATGGTGACGTCAAAGTACACCTTATCCGTCACGTTCAGCGCGCACAGCAGCGGCGCGGTGTCTTTAGTCGCGCACGTCTTCTGCTCGTCCTCGGCGCGCGCGCCGCGCGACGCGAGGGACGCCGCGGCGAGCGTCGTCGTCGACAGCACAAAGTCACGGCGGTTTCGCGACGCGTTCGCGTCGTCGCCCGCGCGCGCGCGCGTCGCGGTCGCGCGTCGGCGCGTCGTGGACGTCGCGCTCGGCGTCTTCGGCGTCGCGCGCGGGCTCGCGGCGGCGCGCGCGACGAGGCAAGGCATGTCGAGCGTTGGAATGACGTCACAAGGCGACGCGCGTCGACGATGAAATCCTTCACCGTGCGCGCGGAGAGCGCGTCTCGAGGCGCGGCGAACGAGCTGCGACGAAGCCCGGGCTCGCGCCGAGGGCCGAAGCGCAAGATCGTGCCCATACCGAGCGCGAGCGCGGCGAAAACGGCGGACGAGGACGAGGACGAGGACGGAGGTCTGGAGTACGAGCGTGATTTTCGCGCGGAAGCGCCGCGCGGAGGCGAACGAAGCGCGAGCCTGACGTCGGCGACGGCGAGGGCGAAAGCGGACGCGACGCACGTGCCGTTCGTGGCGCCGAGACTGGCGATCGGGATCGCGAGCGATGTGCTGGAACGGCTGTCGCGCGGGCCCGAGGACGGGTTCCGGGACGTCGCGGATTTCGCTCGGAAGCTCGGAAGCTCGAACGACGTGCTGGGTGACATTCAGAGGCGCACGGAGGAAGAGATCGATCGGTTGGAGGCGATCGGGGTGAAGGCGACGGCGCCGGTGCGGGAGATGGTGAAGGGGACGCTGCCGGAGGAGGTGTACGAAAAGTATCTCGCGCCGGCGGTGGAGTACGCGGAGCGCGAAGGATCGATGGAACGCGCGCGAGGCGAGGGCGAGGGCGAGGGCGTGAGTCACGATGATGAATTCAACGATGATGCGGTGAACGCGGCGGCGGATGCGGTGGCGGCGGCGATGGCGGGGATGGACGTCGGCGAGACGGACGCCGCGAGCGCGTCCGCGAGCGCGTCCGCGTCCGCCGCCAAGGCGGAACCGAGCGCGGAAGAAAACTTCGAAAACATGGCTGCCGATGCGATAATGTCTAGCAGCACGATGTCGGCGTCGTACACGGCGCCAGAGACGACGTACGGCGCCCAGGCTCCGGACGTGCCCAAGCGCGCGCCGACCCCGGTGCCCGTGCCCGTCGAACCCGTCGCCGCGACGCCAGCGGCGTCCGAGCCGATCTCCACCGAAGCTTTCGACAAAACCGTGGGTTACTGGCGCAAAATCTCCGCCGAGTGCCCCGACGAAGAGCCTTTGATGGACATCATGGACATGAACGTCGTCTTCCGTCAAGCCGCCGGTTTGCTCAACTACCTGCGCGTCTCCCGCCCGACGCCCACGTCCTGGTCCGTCGCCTCCAACGCCGGCATCATCTCCATCGAAGAGTCGTACCCGATCGACGGCACCCCGACCGCGACCCCTCGTCGGGACTTGCGCTCGGGCGACCAAACCGGCGTCGTCTCCGCCGACGCCGACGTCGTCGTCCTCTCCGTCGCCTGGTCCGACCCTCTCGCCGGTCGCCAGACGGAAACCTTCCGCGTCGACGACGACGGCGCGCTCGTCCGCGACGTCCGCGTCACCCTCGACGGCGGCGACGAGTGGTCCGGCGTCTATCGCTACGCGCGCGCGTAGCCGCGCGGACGCGCGGTCGCCGCGCGTCAATATCATGGTCCAATCGCCTGTTAACTACGCACCCAACCCTCGAATCGTGAGTCGTCCGACCCCCCCCCGACGCGCGCGCGCGCCAGACCCCGCGGGTCTCGCGGTTTTCCCAC
>Ga0181599_1002631_pt1 | contig 15996 bp, 7 predicted proteins | sample 041ome_3_FD_148658 | JGI IMG/M metagenome (GOLD analysis project Ga0181599, IMG submission 148658) | Coastal salt marsh microbial communities from the Groves Creek Marsh, Skidaway Island, Georgia - 041405US metaG (spades assembly) | ecosystem: Environmental > Aquatic > Marine > Intertidal zone >...
TCTACGTCAAAAGTTCTACCACGCAAAACAAAGAAATCCGTCGTGCGACGTCGGGAAAGCAAAAAATGGACCCCCAAGCACCGTATTTAAGCTTTTTTTAAGCCTATCATTTTTCGCGCGAAATTCCACGCCTGCACATTTTCGTTCGGAACATGGGTATCGCGCACGCGAACGACATCATCATTACGCGCGGAGGGAAAAGAAGAGATAAGAGACGACGTGACGTGTCCGCGAGAGACCGCGTCGTGGACGTCCAGTCGGACGCGTGCGTGGTGCATCGTGCGTCGTCGATCGCTCGCCGACGCGCGACGACGACGCTTGGATCGCGCGCGAGAGTTCGCTTGGATCGCGCGCGAGGGGGGGCGTGGAGGTCGGTCGGTTGGTCGATTCGCGCGGTATTTATTTGCTCGTTCGTCGTCGTCGGAGGAGGAGGAGGACGCGTCTCGTCGTGAGTGACGATGTCGGAGTCGGTGCTCACGGCGAGTGAACCCGTCGGGCCGGCGCAGGCGCCGGCGGACGCGGCGGCGGCGCCGGCGAGGGAGACGATTGGGGCGTTTTCGCTCGCGCGGGCGAAGAGTTCGGTGCAGAGACGGAGTCAGTCGAAGCGGGAGCGGCGCGGGGAGACGACGAAGACGCGGTTCACGGAGGTGACGACGGTGGCGGGCGCGTGGGAACGCGGGAGCGATGGTGCGGCGGATGAGGACGTCGATGGGTCGGCGCGGGAGAGAGACGACGCGAGACGTTTGCGAAAAAGAGAATCGGTCAAGGTGAACATGCTTCGCGCGAGGACGTTCGAGGCGATGAATGGGGGCGGCGGCGCGAGCGGGCGCGGCAATGGTAGGGTGTTCGTGGACGTGGAGACCGGGGATAGTTTCGTGTCCACGGGGGAAGTCACGAGCGTGGATGAGAAACGGTTCCGCGAACTCGACGCCGAGGGCGTGTTGGAGGTGGTGAAACTCGTCGAGGGAGGCGAGCCGGTGCTGATGAGTTCGGTGCAACCGTCGCTGTTGGAGAATTTGTCCACTCTTCCAGTGCAGGTGGAAGTCGGATGGGCGGGTGATTCCTGGCGCGCGTTGCTTCGAATGTTGATGATCGCGTCGTACGACGACGTCAATCGACTTCGATTTACTCGAGGTTTGGACGCCGCGATGCACTTTCTCAGCGGCGCCGAATCCTTCTTGCTCGGATCCGTCATCTCGGCGTACGAGTCTGGAAACACCAGTGATCTCAACCGATTGCTTCGTCATGCCTTTTTGAATCGCAACGTCAGTCGAGTGCTCGTGCAGCAAATGTCGCGTTACGACATTTTCTGGCACACGCACTGGTCGGTGAAATTTAACAGAATGATGGACGCGTTCGGCACCGTTCCCGTGATCGGATTCACCGGTTTCCCATCCTCTGAAAACTTCCAAAACACGCGAAACTTTGTCGTTGGCTCCTTCTTCCGCGTGTTTCTCGGTCAAGGCAACTGGATCACTCGTGTTCTCACCGGACGCGAGGCGCTCATCACCGACGATCCGAACGTCGTCGCGCAAAATCTCGCCGCGGAGACGAACAGTTTCGAGGCATCCAACCTCGCACAACACGGTGCGTTTGTCGGACGCATGAAGACGAACGAATTCCGCGCCAATCATCGGTTACCGACGGATGAGAGCGTCGTTCGTACCTTTGCCGTGTCGCCGTCGAGCACGCTTGTGAACAACGGCGTCGTGCACGTGGTGTCGCAGTTGGCGAGACATTGGCACAACATGCTCGACCAACCGTACGGTAACTTTGCGCATCAACGCCAAGAGCAGCTGAATCCGTTGGAGACGCTTCGATTCCACATGCCCGTCGTCTTGTTTACTCTCGCCAATTTGCGAGGCTTGAATGCGTGGGACTCCACCGTGTTGGCGCCCGTGCTCAAAAAGTTGCAAAACATCCCGCCGGTGGCCAACGCGGTGATGATCAAGCCCATCGTTCGTATGATTTCTAAGGAGCTCGCCGCGAACGTGTGCGGCGGAAGTAAGATAATTTACGATCCCTTTAAGAGTTGGTTGAAAGCCATCGAGAGGAGTCTCACGCGGTTGGACGAGGAAGCGCAACAAGTCGCGTTGATCTGCAGCGCGGTTCAGAATGGCGTCGCAATTGGACACAGCGTGATCGCGCAAAGTAACTTCATCGCGCCGACCGAAGCGCAAATGAAGCAGGCTGTGCACTCTGTGTGTCGCGGCGAGCCCGTCAGTACGAAGTGCGGCGTCACTGAGGTGCAAGTCAAATCGGCTCTCAATTTGCTCGCGCCGAGAGACAAGCGCATGCTCATTCAACTCGTAAAGAACGGTTACACAAATTCTAAAGCTGTCGTGTTACTCACATCGAGAGCTTGCACACTCCTCAGACGCAACGTCAGACGGGACGCGCTGTCCAAGACAATCGTCAACATGTCGAAGGGTGACGAAGTTGCGAAATTTGACACGAAAAAGGCGTACTGGGTCAAGGATCAGTACGACGTCGGCCGCGTGTATATTTTTGAACGCGAGAATACGGACGGAACCTGCAAGTTTACGGATCGCGCCACGCGCGCAGAGCACTGCTTCGACTTGTCAAAGTCCACACTCAGCGCGTACAAGTATGTCGAAGTTGGCGAGTCGATCGTTCGCGCGCAAAAGGCGTTCATGACGATCGAATTAGACCATGGCACGGTTTTCTCTTACGCTTCATTCATGGAGTTGTCCTTCTTGCGTTCGCCACTTCGACAACTGCTGGTATTGTCACAATTCCACTGCGAAGAAATCGACGATGCTCGTCTCAATGTCTTATCAGCCATCAAGCACTCTGCGACGCGAACCGAAGTGACCGTGAAAGAGCTGAAACTTGGTCAGCAATACTTTGTCTACGAGGAGAAATCGTACACGCCTTTCTTGTTCGACGAAGCTTTGCAAAGTGATGAGGCGCGCTTGTCGGCGCTCAAAATGAAGAAGATTGTCACCGTGCCGCCGCAGTCGATGATTGTCATCGGAGGCGGTCCGACTGGTTTGCTCACAACCCTTCACTGCCTCGAAAACGTCTTGTTAAGCGATGGCGTCATGCGCATGTATGAATCGCGCGATGCTTTCACTCAGGCTGGCGCAACTTTCGAAAGAGCGCAGATTGTTCGACTGGACGCGCGCTGGATCGCGTGTCTTCGTTTCCATCTCGGTACAATTTACGAGGATGTTTTCATTCCAACCCCGGGTGATACGAGCTCACACTACGGCAACGTGCTTCCGTCGCAAGGCTTCATCGAGATCACCATCAAGGATTTGGAGAATATGATGAACGTGGGCGTTTCGCAACGTCTCTCTCGTGGATTGCTGACGCAAGATACGAATAGCGGCGCGCAGTACGACGTACGACAAAACAAGCTGATCAAAACGGGCAAGGCGCTCAAGATTACTGACTTGATTCTGCGTAAAGTCAATAACGAAGGATCTCCATCCGATGAACCCTTCTCTTGGAAGGTGGTCGACGTCGTGTACAACAAATCTTACTTGGCGACGGATCTCAAACTCGGTGAAGTTTATTCCGTGTACATCTTGGATCAACAGCAATGCTTACCGTATCGACTTGTCGGTGTCAATATCGACAAGGAATTCTATGAATTCAAGTCAATTAATTCCGCGTACGACGACTTTGCGTGCTTTGCAAATAAGCTGCCGTCCGTCTATCACAAGGATACAAAGGCACACTCTTTGGTGGAAAGTTTGGTCATCGAATCTGTCATTCGCGGAAGCGACGGAAAGTATGTGCAAGAGGTGCTGCCTTACAACGAGATTGCCTCACAGAAGTTTGAGCTGGACATCGAGCACTACCACGTCGTCGAGGCCATCGGTAAGCCCGCTGGCAGTCCGGTGCACTTTGCAATCACGCAGACCGAGCCGTACGGCGTGGCTTGTCTCGCGGGACTCAAGGTGAGCCAAGGCATGCACAACTTTGGTAACTCGAGATGGCGCAGCAGAGTGGTCGATGACATTCGCAGTCACACGGATCAGAACACTCGCATCGTCGGTGACTTTACCAAGGTTGTCAACTCTCAGAAAATCACGAAGAAGATGCTCAAATTCATCACCAAGGATGTCGATTGGCGTCTCCACTTTGAGCGTCTCATCAGGGATTGTGGATTTTCTGCGGAAATGCCAGAAATTTGGCAGACGATGTGCACGCTCGTCAAACAACACACAAAGCAAGCTCCCTACGTCCGACGTCATCTGCAGACGCGCTTCTTCGAGACTGGCGACAACTTCTACCTCGGTATGGAGTTGACGAGAGAATACGACGAATGGAAAACGAAGACAGTTGATTCATTGGTCAAGTCTACGCTCACGTGGAACTCCAAGCCGAAGAACGCACAAGATATTAAGAAGAAAGAGGACAAGTTACGAAACCTGAAGGGTGCCCTCACCAGATCGATCGACCGTCTCTGGTACGACGCAACTCTCGAGACAATTCGCTTCGGCGACGTGTACAACCCAGGTGGACAGCAGTTCATTCCTCGTCTTTATTTCATCGATTCGTTGACTCCGGTCACTCTTGGGTCTTTGCCTGAATTCGAGAGCTTTAGAGTCGTCGACCAACCGAACGACCGTTACGATATCATCATGACTGGTGTGTCGGGCGCCGTCGTGCGCAACGTCGAAGGTTACGTTTCCAAGATGTCCAACTCCACCATGGTGTATCGAGGAAGTAACCTCACTCGAGCGCCAAACGGAAACACCGAATCAAAGGTTTCGATGGCGACGTTCCCCGTGGCGCACTACGTCAATCACCGCACGATGCGCTTGCGCTCGGACAGCAAAGATAAGGGATACGTCTTCGCTTTCTGCGGCGATGAACAGAGCACCCCGCACTTTATGCGTTACTCTGGTCTTACCGGTGCGTGCGTCAACAGTATGCTCTTCAACAACTTTATCGGCGACGCGATTATCGGCGTAGCGTTCCAAGATCGCTTCCGCACGTACTCGAGCTCGACCAACTGGTCGAACGGTGAAGTCGTCACGCGCGGTACCGGCGCCAACTACGGCGTCGACGGTTTCCTTCGACCGTCGTTTCCGTACAAGGAGGGCGTCCGCTATCTGTATTCGAAGTACATCGAGTGTCGCGAGAGCGATAATGACATCGCTCAACTGCTGACGGATGACTGGAAGGTGAAGTTCTGTTCGGCTCTCATCCCCAGAGGCCTCGAAGACAATCAATCGTACCTCTCCGCGCTGAGCGAGCAAATGTCTCACGTCATTTACGAAGTCTTCATGGAGGAGGTTGGCAAGGATCCCAGCTTCACCGGCATGGAGTTGTGCGATCGTCTCGCCGAGGCGAACGACAAGGTCGGCGAGAGCGACGAACCGTGGCGAGAACTTCTCGAACGCGCAAATATTTCCGACGACGTGAAAAAGATGCTCACGGAAAAACACGTGTGGATCGCGAACAGCTTGGATGCATTGACGCAAGAGCTCATCGAGTACGCCTTATTCTTGCGAGAAAATGGATTCCGTTTCACGAGTTACGCGGAAAAACAGCCGAATCCGGTCGACTCCGTCATCGACAGCACCTCTGTCGAAACGCAAGCTTTCGCCGAAGGTCTCACCATGAGCGCGGCGCTCGCCGCCGCGGCGCTCGTCTTGTCGACTTCGAATCCGCTTCGCGCCGCCGTGCTGTCCGCGTTCACGCCGATCGTCGCCTTCGGTACCATCACCGGGGCGAGTCGATACAAGAACAGAAACGAAGAGTGGCTCGTCGCGTACAAGGACAATTTGTTCGAGCAGGCTGAACGAGGCGCGTACGACGTCATGTCGCGCGATGCTCAAAAACAGTCTCTGCACGCGAGTCCGTACGTGAACGACTTGCGATCCATGATGGATGCGTTCGTCAAGATGTGCGCGTATTACAACTTCCCCGAGCCCAAAGAATTGTTGTACCACTTCGAAGCCTTCGTGGAAGACGTGCACGGCGACAGAGCGTGCTCTGAATTCGACGAGTATCTCGTGTCGGTGGCCATAGCGGAGACGTTTTACAAGAGCGCGTATCTTCAAGATCACCTCGTGAAGATGCACGAAGTCGTGCGAGACATGATGTACTGGCGGTCTCAGAGCAGTGAACCCGGAACGGCTGTTGATATGCAGGCGCAGTGCTTATTCGAGCGCGTCGTCGTGCTTCGTCGCGTGCTCGAAAAGTCTATTCGTCGCGGTCACATCAGATTTGGCTTCATCAGAACGGGCAATTACTCCAAGTCTCACGTCGGTGACCTCGTCAAGTTCTGGATAAACATCCTGATGTACCCAATCTTGCTCTTTCGTCGTGATGATGACTTGTCGCCCTCAAACGCTCGCGACTCGGCCAAGGCGTGGTACAAGCCGGCGAACATCGCCATCACGGAGACGGCGAGGGACGCGCGAGCGCTCGCGGAGCGCGCGAGTCACGCGAAATTGGCTCGCGCAGCCTTTGATCTGGAGAGCTTCACCATCGCGTCGAACGAGAGTTACACCGCGAGTTTCATCATTTTGTCGGCGCTTCTCTCATTCTGCACGGGTATCGTCTTCACGATCGGTAACATCGCCGCTCGCGTCAAGGTGCAAAAGTGGTCCACCGACTTGACCTCGGCGGGTTCGTACTCGTTCGGTCTCGTCACCCCGCTCTCCGCCATCTTGGCCCTGTTCTGGTTATCTCGAGTCCAGTTCCACATCATTCGTCTCGCGTTGCTCCTCAACACGAAGATGAAACCGTTATCCGACGAACCGCGCGGCAAGTTGAAGAGTTGCATCAAAATGGCGCTCGCCCAGGGTCTGTTGACGCAAGTGAGAATGTGCATCGCTCTCGCGACCGCCGTCGCCCTTCCGTGGGCGCTCTGCGTGCGTGAAGCCTCTACTTTCGGTCTCACCTTCACCGACCGATCTGAGGACGTTCCCTTCTACATCGCCTCTGCCGCCGTCATCGCCTCCGTCGTCTCCTGGTTCGTCTTCTTTTGGAAGGAGTACGTCGTTCGCTACAACCTCCCGTCCAAGCTCGGGCAACACGTCTGCGCCGCCTTTCTGGACGACATCGAACACAACCGACAAACCGTCGACATCCCTCACTCCTCCACCCTCGATCACCACCGTCTCGAACGCACGACGTGGGAATACGCCGCTCGGGTCTTCATTCGCAAGTATCGATTCGACGCCGTCTTCGGCGCCGACCGCTTCGGAAGTCTCCTCCAGTACGTCCAATCCGGAGCAGTCGTCTCCGCCCGCGGCGAATCGCCGATGTCCGTCTGACGCCCGCGCGCGCGTCCTCCACCGGCCGGCGTCGTCACGTACACTATTCATTGATAATCATAATAATCATACTTTAGGCTTTCGACACCGACGTGTGCGGAGCGAAAATGACTTCGCTGTTACAATTCTATTACACATTCTCTGTACCATCGTCCATTACACAATAATTGTTTAATTCGAAGTTCACCCGCTTCAATGATTCGTCGTCGTCAAAAGCCACCGCCGCGTTGGCCAATGCTCTTTCGACTTGTGCAATATACATCAACGCGTCTTGCACTGCTACGTCGACGTCCATGACTGACATACACGAATTTATTTTCTTCAACGCCTGTTGATGCATGAATTTTCGCCTCATGCCTCGAATCACATCAGACGCACGCTGGCAATCGAGCCCGTCTTCATCCGCATCCATAAACAAAGATTGAAGGATAGTTTCATCAATCTTCTCCGAACCTTGGAGTTCATATCTTTGTCCCGGCGATCTCGATTTCGGTGATTGGGGCGGTAAAGAAGGATATCTATGATTCATGCCAATGACGCAGTCAACGCGCTCGATGGTGTCTTTTATTCCTGCTTTGATCTCCTCCCGGCGTCGCGCAGCTGCGCGATATTGCTGCGCCAGTACAAGATCAGCCAAGCTTCCTTCGCGTTCAGCGTACGTATCCAACGCGTCCTGCAACGTTTGCGCCTCGTCGTGCTCGCTCAACGCTTTTGGTTGACTTTTGTCATGATGCGGTGGCGACTCGTCGTAGCACAACGCGTCATCACCGCCACCACACGTCATGAATCCACCTTGTTCAGAAGCGTACATGCCGTTTTACGCACCTTGTACTATTAATGTACAGTCTTTAATCTTATTACCGCGAAAACGCAGGCGTCACTGTGACGTCTCTATCTAAAAATGCGAGCGAATGCGCGTCGTTGACTAATTCTACGCGCACCGCGAGATTGTGAGCAGACAAGTACTCATCACTCCAGAACTTTGTCATGTGCCGCAAACCACTGTCGCACGCGATGGTACACACGCTATGGCCACGTCCTAAAAATTGCGCGACTCGAACGGCGCTCACTAAATTGACCGCTGACGAACTGCCAAGAAATAAGCCGTCGTGCTTTGCGACAAACCGACTCATCGCTACTGCCTCCGCATCGCTCACCTTAACCGCACCTGAAATCATTCCGGGTGTCTTGAGTAACATCTTGAAATTTTCCGTTACCCTGTTGATACCCACGCCTTCGGTGACGGTGTCGAACGGATTCTTCAGTCTTTTTCCTTCGGCTTCAGCGGAGTCGTACAAGACGCCTCTCGTCACTCTATTGAATAAACCAGAACCCTGCGGATCTGCTAGAAATATCTGACACGCTGGATTTTCTTCCTTCAAACGCGCTCCCACTCCTGCTAATGTCCCCCCCGTACCGCACGCGCACACGAAAGCATCCAATTTTTTCTTTCTGGTGCGCATGTCGATTGAAATTTCACAACCAGTGGTATCGTAATGCGCTTGAAAATTTGCCAAGTTCTCGAATTGGTCTGCAAAGTATCCATAGCCCTTGCCGTGCTCGGCGACGGCGTCGTTTGCTCTTCTACGTGCGACGTTGACGAAATGATCGCGGTGCGCAATCGAAACGGGCCGTACGCGCTCTACCGTTGCACCTAGCGCTTCAACGAGCACACTCTTCTCGAGCGCCGCGTCGTCTGGCATGGCTACAAAACAATTCAACCCCATGGCTTTGGCAACCATGGCGAGTGAAACGCCCGTTGAACCCGCAGTACCTTCAGTGATGACGCCACCGCGTACGAGCGAGCCGTTTTCTAAAGCGTTGCGTACAATCGTTAACGCCACTCGGTCTTTCACAGAGCCGCCGGGATTGAGAAACTCACATTTGACGTATATGTCGCACCCCGTGAGCGCCGAGAGCGACGCCACGCGCGTGAGGGGAGTGTTTCCAATTGCTCCGAGCACGTCCGCATCTTCGGCACCGCGCGAAGATGCCGTCTTGCTCACGTTTCGTGGAGCATTTCTCACGCCACTGCCATCGTCAACGGCGTCGTCGGCACGAGCGCGCGATAGCCACCACGTGGCGAGGTAAGCACCGACGACGACTCCAACGGCGACGCTCGCGTATGCGTGCGCCGCAGCGAGCCCGCGCTCGCGCATTCCTTCGAAACGCGTGCGGTGAAGTGACGAGGTAGTTAAACCGACTCGGGCGCACGACGTCAACGTGCACTCGTTAGTTGCTAGAAAAGTACACGATGATTTACAAGTAATAATGCTCAGCTATTCAAGGATCATGCATTCAGAACGAATTACTCATCTCTTCTTAACGTTTTGGAACGCTTGCTTCTTTGCCTTTAACGCTCTGTACGCCGCGATTGCTTGGGCTTGCAAATCGACGTTCACCTTTGTCTTAGGTGTTATCACCGCCGATTCCTGTTGCTGTTTGTGCTTCTTTGGTGACTTTCCAACGATGCGAAACAGAGCGTCGTCTTTTGGTAAGCTTTGTTTCTCTTTCGAGGACAGTGTTTTCACGCCATCGCCGCCGCCGCCGCCGCCTTGGTTTTTTTTGTTGTTGAGCTTTTCTCGAAGCTTTTGCTTCCATAGCATATCCTCCTGCGACTTGCCCATTTTGACATAGGACTTGCCATTGAATCCATCGACGTGTTCATCAAAGAGCTCTGTAAAATCATCTAAAAATGTATCGCTCGCGATGTTCACGTACGTCGAGTCTTTTGCAAGTCCTTGCCCACCGTACTTGGCTCGCCTGGGCTGAAGCACTGAACTGATCATTTTCGCAACCTCATCCGCCGTGAGCGCTCTGTGGCCCTTACTAGACATTCGCAACGCGCGAACTGCACGCTGTTTCGTACCCCCGCGTGATTTCCACTGCTTTTTCGCGCGATCCTTAGAGATAGCAGACGCCCCAGTCGAAGATGTTGCCCCAGCACCACCGCGCCGTCGTTCGGCATCGCGTCGCTCCTTGTCCGCAGCGAACATCGTCGCCGTGGCGCGCGAGTTCTCATACAGCCCGCGCCCATTCTTATACTTATTTAGCAACTTCCCCATGCCCGCACCCACGTCGCGACGGCGAGTGACGTGCGCGAATGAGGTAAAGTCACCATTCGACTGCTCGAGGAAAAAGCACACCGCAACGTCATTGCGCCGCGTGCGACGCAAATACCACGCGCGCTTCAACACGCGAAGCGAAACGCGCATCGGTGGTACCACCGCGCACGTGCACTCACCGCACCCACGCACGCGATCGCCACCGTGCGTGCGCGTACGTGCTTTTCAATGTTTCGACTCGTCGCCGAGGCGGCGGCGCGTTCAGCAGCCTATTGTTCTTCAACGCGGCGGTCGATCGGAATCACGCGGTCGACATCGTCACATGGCGCGAGTACGACGTGTAGGACGGGTTATGTGTTGACGCATCGTTCGTTGGTCTCGTTATCTTCGACTGCGTCTCTGGCTCGACACGTCGAGACGCACGCCCGGCGCCCGGGGCGTCCGAGTCGCGGGGGAAGAGGAGAGCCAGCCCCGCCGATAGACGACGACGACAACGACAAAGACGATGACGAGTACTTTGGTGGCTTCCTTCCAGGATCAAAGTCGGGTCCTCTGATACCAGAACAGCTCAACGCTGGTGGCGGGGGGCGTAAAGGTGGTCCTGGCCTACGTTTCAATGGCGAAGAGTACAAGACGCCGGCGGAACGCCGAAGGGAAAAGTCGGAAGGAGAACGATTGAATAAAGCATTGGCAAACCTTGGTGTGGCGTCTCGCCGAGGTGCTGATGATTTGATTTTCGGCGGCCGCGTCAAAGTGAATGGCGAGACGGTTACGTCGCCCGCGACGCGAGTAAATCTCTCAACAGACGTCGTCACGCTCGATGGCAAGGTGGTTCAAGGCGGAATTAACATGGTCAAGGAACACACGTATTTCATGGTGAATAAACCGAAAGGTTTTGTTTGCAGCGCACGCGCAAACGAGGGGTCGAGCGGCAAACTAGTACTAGACTTGCTCGAACAGTGGAGAGAAGAGTTTCGGAGCGAACACGGCTCGGCGAATCCTCCGCGTCTGTTCACCGTCGGCAGGCTCGACGTGGCCACCACTGGGTTATTACTTGTCACAACAGATGGCGATTGGTGCCAACGTGTGGCGCATCCGAGTAGCGAAGTCGTGAAACAGTACGTAGTCACGGCCAACGCCAAGCCGACGAGAGCGCAAATTCTCGCGATTGAACAAGGCACCGAGGTCGATGGCAAACATGTCACGCCGCATCGCGTTGAACTCGTCAGTGCTGATGGTGGTCCGAAAAACAGAATCATAGTCGAAGTCGTTGATGGCCGCAACCGCGAAGTTCGCGTTTTGTGCGCTGACGCTGGTGTGGATGTCAAAAGTTTAAAACGCACGCGCGTCGGAGGTCTGCGCATGCCTAAGGAGTTGCCATTGGGCAAATACGTCAAACTTAAGCCTCACCAGGTTGCGTATGTTCTCGACAAAGGGTTATCGAACAACAATGGGTCGTTCTAGGATTATATGTTGCGCGTAGTGTAATATAATGTGCAAAGAATCATGATTTACAATCGAGTTAATCGAGTTAATACTCGTGGTACAATAAAATGAAGCGCCGCGCCGCCGTTGGGTTTACTCGCGCCCTTTAGCGTACGCCCGACGTACGGCTGTTACACCAGTGCTCACGACATTAAACGTGACGCCAAGCAAGAAAACCACTGCGAAGATTTCCTCGTCCAAAACTGGAATCCCAAGCTCGCTGTTAACCTGTTCGAGAGGTCCTAAGCCACCGGTTTCGACGTCGCCGATGAACGCAAACGTCGTGCCGAGCATGGCAAGCCTTCCATTAAACAATTCATATGGCTTTTGCTCGCGCACATTGACTTCGTACGCCTTAACGATTTCATTCTTCACCACTTCTGCGCGCTGTTTGGCGCTCTTGCCTGACACTGTCTTTATCGGGTTACGCAAGCCTTGCGACACGCCGAGAAGCAACACGCCGCCTAATAGAGCCCATATGAGAACGACAGACTCGACGTAGAATCCCGCGACTTCGAGTGCATCACGTGCGAGCTCGATTGGGTTCACGTGACGGGCGATGAAACTTTCTTCGCGCGCAAGCTGCTCAATTGGACCATCTCCTCGCGTCAGCACATCGCCGAGCGTGGCGCTGAAAAAGCCGAGCATCGCGAGTCGCCCCAAATTCAACTCAAACGCCTCTGGTGATGCTTCAGTGTCGGCGTCGGGGTCGAACGTCACTCGGCACGTCACGGAGCGCGCGTTCGCTCGTGGTCCAGCGCGCGGCGTCTGCACCGCGCGGCGCACGCCTCGCGTGCCATCTTCGCGTGACGTCACCACCATACGTCGCACCATAGCCACCGTTCCGCGCGCGCGCGTGTGTGTGCGCGCGCGAGGCGCGACGTCGCGAGCGCGTGTGAACACGTTCGCACGCATCGTCGAGCGCGTCGTCACCGTCACCATCGCTCGTGCGTGCACACGTGCGTCGCGCGTTGACGCGCGCGGGGCTCGGCAGTCGGCAGTCGGCAGTCGGCAGTCGTCGTGCAAAGGCACCCTAAACCCTAAACCCGCATGCCCTAAAAATGTTCAGCCTCGTTGAAAAACGAGCACGACGGCGCACGACGACGTCGATGGCGCACGACGACTGCAGACGACCACGCACCGGTGACGACGACGACGACGACGACGACGACGTGCGGACGTGAACACGCGCTCGCCAGTCAACACTGAGCATCGCATTGCCGCGTTCATGACGACGGCGATGGCGACGACGATGGCGACGACGACGACGACGCGAGGTACCGAGCGACGGTGGCGGCCACCCACCAGCCGACGCCGTTGCGTGCGGTCGACGACGACGACGACGACGACGACGACGGGGGCGCTGCCGAAGCGGCGACTCGGACATTCGGGTTTGGAGGTTACGGACGTGTGCTTAGGGACGATGACGTGGGGCGTGCAAAACACCGAACAAGACGCGCACGCGCAACTGGACTATGCCGTGAAGGTGCGCGGAGTGAATTTTATCGACACGGCGGAGATGTACCCGGTGCCGATGAGTGATCCTTCTTGGCAGCCAGGGACGACGGAAGAGTACATTGGGACGTGGTTACGAGCGAATCCGACTATACGTTCGCAAGTCGTCATCGCGACCAAAATTGCTGGGTACGGGGCGTCGGCAAAAATTGTAAACAACCGCGACGGCGGCGACGGCGACGCGATTGCTCGACTGGATAAGGCGTCGGTGTTGCAGGCGTGTGACGCTAGTTTGCGACGATTGCAGACTGATTACATTGACGTATATCAGTTGCATTGGCCCGACCGATATGTGCCTATAGGCGCGTTTTATGGATCACCCGAGTACGTTCCAGAAATGGAAAGGGCAGACGCCGTGCCCATTCGCGAAACGGTGGAAGCCTTGGGGGAGCTTATTGCGGCGGGTAAAATCAAGCACTACGGCTTGTCTAACGAGTCAACGTTTGGCGTGTGCGAGTTTGTGCGAGCGGCGGATGAGCTTGGTGTGCCGAGGCCAGTGTCGATTCAGAATTCATTTTGCTTGTTGCACCGCTCCTTTGAAACGGAATTGGCTGAAGCGTGCGCAGAGTCCAATTATGACATTGGCTTGTTACCCTGGACGCCACTCGGTGGTGGAGCGCTGACGGGAAAATATCTCAACGGTGCGACGCCCGCAAATTCGCGCCTGGTGAAATACGAAAAGTATGGGTTTCATCAGCGCTACCTTAACGAAAAGTCTCAGGAGGCGACGGCGGCGTACAAGGAAATTGCCGACGAAGCAGGACTGTCGCTCACGACGCTCTCCTTGGCGTGGTGTAAAACACGTTCGTACGTGGCGAGTACGATTATTGGAGCGACATCAATGGAACAGTTGAAGGAGAACATTGACGCCTTTGAACCATCCGTAGTGTTGAGCGCAGAAACTCTGCTAGCCATCGACGCGGTACACGAACGATGCCGCGACCCGAGTATTCAGCGCAGTTGATTTGATTTTCAAAGTAGAACGTATTTTCTAGATAGCTTTTTAGATCGTATTACGAAAAGTACTTATAATACACACTCGCTTCAAAGCGATTCAAGTTCGACGCCAGTGGTTTCCGGAAGCACGCGATATACCACCGCGAGTGCTACGATGCTCACGCCCAAGTACATCAGCCACACGCCCTGTGCACTCCATAACTCACGCATTCTCAAAAAAGTGAAAGTCACGAGCGCATTCATGATCCACTGACACGCCGTAGCCACACTCACGCCGACGGTGCGCGCACGCTGTGGGAATACTTCACTCGTCACGATGTATGGCACGGGGCCGAGACTGACGCTAAACGCGACGCGGAAAAGCAGAATCGCGAATACAGCAACCCAGGGTGCGGCAGCGGCGGTCATGAAGGACGTGTACACATTTGGCGATACACTGAGCGTCAACAAGCCCAAAGCTGTGGAAATGCCGGCAATACCTCCCAAGGCCATCGGTCGGCGGCCGACGGTGTCGATGCGCCTCGACAGCCACGTGCCAGCGATGATTTGAATCACACTCACGCCAGCAGTGAGCGCAATTGCGTGTGATCGATCGAAACCGAGATCACTTAAGATCTTTGGCGCGTAATAGACCGCGACATTGATACCGCACGCTTGCTGGATAAAGTTCATGAGCGACGCCACGCCGAGCGCCGTACGCGTCTTTGTGTCGTTGAACATGTTCCACACCTGCATCGCCTGGCGCGTGTTTGCGTTCAGAGCAATGAGATGCACATCCACTTCGCGCTGTCCAAGCTTATTCAACACCGCCTTGGCGTCACCTACGCGACAGTGCTCAGCGAGCCAACGAGGGGATTCAGGAAGCCAACTGGTGCCGAAAATGACGGCGAGCTGAATCAACGCTGGAACGGCGGCGAGCGCAAACATGTATCTCCACCCGCCAGTAAACGTCGAAAGCGCGAGCGACGCGACGAAAGAGACCAGTAACCCGACCGTCACCGAAAGAGGAGCCAAACCGGTGTATTTACCGCGCGTTTTAGCCGGAGCGCATTCAGAAATGTACATGGTACACATCGACGTCGCCAAGCCCACGGCGAGGCCCGCAATAAAGCGCCCGATGGTGACTTGTTCGATCGTGCTCGCCGTAGCCATGAGCAACGCTGATACCACGAATCCGGCATCGACGATTGAAAGCGCCAAACGACGTCCAAACGATTCGTTCAAACCCGGCGTCGCGACGCATCCAAACATTGCGCCGAGCGGGAGCGCGGCGACAACCGCACCCTTTGCCGACGTCGTCAGCGTCCCTAACACCGTTCCAGATTCAATGTACACCAACGCACCCGCGATGGCGCCGCACGCAATCCCTACAGATAACATCGCCAGACAAATCGAGAACGTCATCGCGTATCGCCGCTGCGCCGCTTCCTCGCGCGAGGCGTCAAAGAACACGCTCGAGGTGAACGACGACGACGACGACGACGACGGTTGCAGAGGCGCCGCCCCCGCGTCCGCACTCGACGACGACATGACCACGACACCGCGTCGCGCGCGCATCGTCACCGCCCCCAATACGCGCGTCGTCTTCAAACGCGCGTCTTCGTTCGTTCTTTTCCCGTGGCCGCGACGGTTTGAATATTCCACGACGCCGCCGACGACGACGGGCGACGACGACGACGACGACGACGACGACGACGGGCGACGACGAC
>Ga0181599_1002634_pt1 | contig 15993 bp, 5 predicted proteins | sample 041ome_3_FD_148658 | JGI IMG/M metagenome (GOLD analysis project Ga0181599, IMG submission 148658) | Coastal salt marsh microbial communities from the Groves Creek Marsh, Skidaway Island, Georgia - 041405US metaG (spades assembly) | ecosystem: Environmental > Aquatic > Marine > Intertidal zone >...
CGATAAAGATGGCGATACCGTTGGAGCGAATACTGATACCAAAAAAGAAGAGGAGGAAGGTTTTTTCGTTTCGGGGACGACGAGGGAACAACAAAAAGAAGAAGGAACGCCGCAAAAAGACGTAAACGAGGACGATCGCAAAGAGCTCGCGCGATTGAGTCAACTTCTCTTTGCGTTTTTTCGAATCGCGCTACGCGAATCGCGGATTGGATACTCGGATGACGTTCAGAACGCGGACAATTCGATTGGAAGCGGAACGATATCGGCGGATGAAGTTGTGCGATACGATCGCGCCGGGAAACCGTCGCTGCTCGATCTGCTTCAAGATCCGGTGGAGATTGAAGCGTTCGTACATCTCGAGCCGTTTAATCGCGCAAATGCCGTAGTGCAAAAGATTCTCGATATTGTTGAAAAACGCAGACGACTTGGTCAAGTGTGTGAGCGAGGTGCTTTGGACATCTATCGCGATTGCTCGGGTATTCTCGCCGGCGTGAAGACGTGCGAGCGCATCACAACGACGCCGACACCGAATAAGTACGCACACATGTTGACGACTTTGCTGTTCTTTTTTGTTTACTCGGCACCGTTTTGCTTCACGGCAACGTTCGATTGGCTCACACCAATGCCCTCGGCTTTGCTTGCGATGGCGTTTTATGGTGTCGCTGAAGTTGCCAAAAAGATGGAAAACCCCTTCGGGTGGGAAGCGCCATCTCACGATCTGTCGCAGTTAGGCGCGGAACTGTTCGAAGACGTCGCTCGAATTCACGAGAGTAGAAAGATACTCGTGCAAAAACGTGACGATGAAGTGGAGAGCAAAGAGAAAGCTGAAGATGCGCACTCCTCTCAAAGAGCCGGTTTGCAGAGATACTTTTCCGCGCTAGGCAAACACTACGCGTACGTGAGCAGTAATTCGAGTATGAGCGAATCTTCCGAAGATACCAATCGAACGCAACCGCTGTTCCCGCCTGGAGATGCGTGTGTATCTATGAAAGCTGCAAAGTTGGTGGTAAATCGAGAAGTTCGTGATCGAGATTTACCTCCAGTCGATCGCGTTCGTCGAGGCGACGGCTTCGTCGGGTTGAAGTCGTCGTCATCTTTCAAGATTGACTTTATCCTCGATATTTTCCAGTGGCGCGATACAATCTTACCTGATGTTATTCCACAAGTTGTACTCGCAATAGGACTTGCATTCTTTGCACAAGGTGCAAAGTACCTCTCCTGCGGTTCCCAAGTCAAGGATGCTTCCGAATGTTTGATCGCTATGGATCCCACCGCGCACGGTATTGCCGCCATCGCTCTTGGTTTTTTGCTCGTCTTTCGAGCGGATTGGGCGTACGATCGATACTACGAAGCAAAAGAGTGCCTGGGTCGCTTACACGTTGCTTTGCGGAATGTAAATGTATTAACGTCGTCTTTTATACGCCCGATTGATTATGAATGTGGGGAAAAGCCATCGGAAGGGGATTACGAGTACGTCGTTCAAGGCAAATCGACGAGGCGAAGTAAGGACAAATTCGAGAAGGATTTAAAAGCTTGCGAAGAAGCTAGGATGGAGATACTTCGTTTAACGAACATCGCGTATGCGTCTGTACGTATTCAGGTTCGCGAGTCTCGAGTCGGCGACGAGTTTGGAAGGAAGATGACTGCTGAATCTATGTTGACGGAAGACCCCTACGGATGTCCGAAAATACAAGAGTTGCTCGTTATTGATAAGGATGTGAGTACAACGAATGACCCGTCCATTGTGGATGCAAGCGTGTTTAATAATTCGTATAAAGATATTCCCATACCTTCAAGGTGTGCGTACGCATGTCTTCAAATCCAAACGATTGTTGAACATCAGCGCAGACTCGGGAACGTCTGTGAACGCGCGGCGTTTGAAGTGTATCAAACGCTGGAGGAGACGCTTGCAGCTACGCGAGCTGCAAACAGAGTGGCAACAACACCCGTTCCACGTGCATTTACGCATTTGTTGCAACTGATTCTCTTTTCTTTCGTCTTTACGGCGCCGTTTGTGTTCGTCGTCACGTTCAAATGGATTGCGTTTATCCCATCAGGTATCGTCGTCATCTCTTGCTACGGCATCAACGAGATGGGCACGGCCATGGCTGATCCATTCAACTGGACGAGTCCCTCCCATGACTTGGGCGATCTTGGTAGACGGTTGGCGCGAGAATCTGCGCAGATCCACGACTTCAAGCGTATTTTCCTGGGAAATATTCGAGAAGCATCTCTGGGAAACGCCGGGGGCCGTGATAAGGCTTCCAAAGTCTCGGCATCAGAGGAAGCGCCGGTGCTCGATAAAGCCAAAGTCGCGCAAACTATCAGTAGCGGTGGCGGAATCGCTTCGAAGCAGTCCGTCGACCGTAAGGAAGGTTTGCGTCGCGTGTCCGAGAAGCTCTTCAACGACATTGCACAGAAAGAATCATTCGCCGGTATAGCGTCCACGGAGATACACGATATCTCAACCTCGGTACAACGACGTCGTTTGACGTCCATGTCATTCTTCACTGATCTCTTCGCGTGGAATAACACTGTCTTGCCGGGTATTCTGTGGCCAACGATATTTGCAGGTCTCCTCGCTGGGCTCGCAAACTATACGAAAGTGAAACAGTGCGGTAAGAATGTGACGTCGCATCAAGACTGCGCATTCGCCTTCAGCGACACGGCGCACTCCGTCTGCGGTGGCGTTATCGGCTTCACTCTGTGTTTTCGCGCCAGCATATCGTACTATCGATACTACGAGGCGAAGAAATTTATGGGTGCTTTGTGCGAAGGTGCGCGAAACTTCGCATGTGGCTCCTTAGCCTTCCTCAGACCGGATTTGCCCGGTGAACTCCAGTATGACGGAGACGCCTATAAGGCTTCGACAGCGTTCATCAGCTCTGTGGAACTTCGCGATGAACTCAGAAGATTATCGAACTGTATGTTTGGTTTCATTCGACATATCGCGCGCGAAACGCGATACGGCGTCCGAAAAGTCGGTGAAGTTCAGAGTACGAATATTGATTTCAGTCAATTAATTCGAGAAGATCCGCGAGGAAATCCTTCGCTTGCCGTGATTCTCACGGAAAGCGAAAAAGATTTCATGTGTGGAAAGCTTCCATCGTCTCGGCCAGCGCTTGTCGTGGCCAAGTGCCAGAAACTCGTCGAAGAGGCGCGCAAAAGAAACGATATCTCCGAACGCGGCGCTTTTGATTTGTATGACGATCTCAACGATTGCTTGGTTGCGTGCAATAATCTCGAACGAATCAGCGAGACCAAAATGCCGTGGATATACTTACATCTGTTGAATTTTGCTCTATTTGCGTTCGTTTATTCTGCGCCGTTTATTTTCACTGCTGGTTTTGGATGGTTGTCACCGGCGCCGGCTATGCTGATTGCGATTGCTTTTTACGGCACTGCGGAAGTAGCGCGCAATATGGAGAATCCATTCGATTACGATACCGATGGTCACGACATTGAGGCCGCTGGTTTTGCACATTTCAAAGAGTCGAGAACATTTCGTGAAGTTACGTTCGATTTGGCTTTACCTTCTGCGGTATCAGATATTTTGAGTTCAGGTAAACATTCGCAGAAAATCCCTCCCCATTCGGCAACCGATGCGCTGGTTGACGTTGGGGTTGGTAAACCTTCGAACCTATGTCCTACTTCTCCCACCACGACGGATGCAAATAGTGGTGATATTGAATCAGGTCATGTTCCCCCAAAAATGCCCGAGACCAGTTCTGATCTCTCGAATGTGCCGATCACGGGTGGAAAAACTGATGCGGAGAGTCGTTCCCACGCTCGCGTATTCCGAGACGTCTTTAAGTTTCGTAACACCGTATTGTCGAAACTCATTCCGCAGTGTCTCATCGCTGGGTTACTGGCATGTCTCGCCCAAGCAGCAAAGGTATGGAAATGCGGCGCAGACGTCAGAAATCCGAGCGAGTGTCAGGTAACGTTTTCGAAAGATGCGCATACAGCCGTAGCTTCCATATTGGCATTCGTCATTGTGTACAGATTTCGATACGCTTATGAGAGATACTATGAAGCTAAAGTATCGCTTGAAAAACTCAGACGTTCTTTGAGAAACTTGAATATGGGAACGAGTGCTTTCGTGAATCCGCAACTGTTGTTCATCAGTGACGGTGGGAAGATGACATCGCTGTCAGACGCAACCGCACAAAGTACAACAATTCGCGTATCTCCAAGGGCACATGTTCTGAGGTTAACAACATTATTTTTCGCCATGGCGCGTATATATCTTCGCGAATCTACTTTAGGTGTTGGCCCGAATGGCGAGCTCATTCATTATGACGATACGAACGTCCTCCTCGCCGACCGTTATTCCGGTTCAGGCCCCAACCTCGGTCGATTATTGGATAAAAATATATTTGAGTCCGAGAAAGAGGATGATAAACTCCACGATGCTTTGCTTAAAATTGACGATCCAGTCGGACGATTGAATTTCGTTGCGACGAGGTTGCACGCGTTCGTTGAAAATCTTCGAGTTAAGAGATTTGTGTGCGACCGTGGCGCCGCGGACCTCCACAGAGAGACCCGGCAAGCGTTATCGGCAGTCGTCAGCTGTCATCGTGCAGCGCACACGCAAACGCCGCGAGTTTTGGTTCACGCGATAAATGTGATTGTCTTCTTCTTCGTTTTCTCGAGTCCTCTCCTTTTTACCGCGAGCTTTAAGTACGCCGCGTTTTGGCCGGCTACTTTGGTCTCGCTTTGTTTCTATGGAGTTCTGGAAGTTGGGGAAAGGTTGGAAAAACCGTTCGGCTGGATAAAACCAAACCACGATTTATCCGTGTTCGGACAGAATCTCTGGCACGACTGCGAAGCGTTGCACGACGTCATCGACAATTCTGGCGATCAATGCCCGGATTATCAGGCGATTATGCGAGTGAAACAATCTGTATCGCCAAAGTTGACGCGTTCAAAGACGGAGGAGGCTGGCTTGTCCAAAAAAGCTACAGAGAAGAAATCTCCCGTTCTCGCGGAGCTTTGCGAGTCTGTCACGACTTTGAAATCGGACAGCGCGGCGGTAAGAGTGGAAAGGGGCAGATTTTACTTCATCTCTCAGCTCTTCGTAATGCGAGGCACGATATACGCAAACTGCGTTCCCCAACTTCTTGCCGCGGTGTTTGTCGCTTATTTTGCCACGATTCTAAAAGAAGTATCCTGCGGGAAGCTTTCGGATGCCATGAACACAGGAGATTGTTTTGTATCATTCGATTCAACAGCGCATCGACTCACTGGAGTAGTGGTTGGTTTTGCTTTATCGCACATTGCCCACGTTGCTTATCGTAAATGGTACGAAGTGCTCGTCGCTTTGGATGACATGTACGATTCCGCCCGGTCAATAAACGTCATGGCAGCAACCTGCTTCGGACATAACAACGGCAACACATCCGCAAAAAAGAGTTCAGCAAAACAGCGTGGGCTCTTTACTGCTCGTAAATCTGCAACCGAGGAAGAACTGTCCAAGCAAGAAGCGTTGAGTTTCTTCTTCAGCGTGGACAGCGTGAATAAAGGGGGAGTCAATCCTAACGTCTTGCGAGAACGCGTTCGGCGTCTACTCGACCTTGCACTCGTCTTTGCTCGAAGAACTGTGCGCGACCACCGGCTCGGTGTTCCAATGTATTCGCAAACTGCCGGCAGTGATATCGAAAATACGAGGAAAGCGGGTGATCCTGCAGCCAATTTTGATTCGACGTTCACTCTGAAGCCTCTCGATCCGTATGATATTGCCGACTCGAGCGTCGGAGTACCATCTATTGCAGATGTTTTCACTCACATGGGACATGACGCAAAACTTAAAGATGCCATTCTAGCAACGTCGCACCAAAGTCGAGCTTCAGCGTGCGTCGCCGAGCTGCAACGTACGGTGGAATTCGCGCGTAAAAATGCTCTGGTAAGTGACGAAGCCGCTTTCGATTGTTACAATCACTGCGAGAACTTTCTTCAGTCTCAGACGACTATACTCCGAGTCGTGGACACGCCAGTTCCTACGTTATACCGACACATCGCGCTCACCGCGCTATTCTTCTACGCATTCTCGGCACCATTCTCGTTTGCCAGTACTTTTGGATGGCTCTCGCCGGTACCGAGCGCGGTATTGGTGTTGGGATTTTACGGTGCCGCAGCAGTGGGAGAAGAATTGATCGATCCTTTAGCGTGGTCCACGCACGCACACGATGGAAATAGAGCGAGTAAACGTGTCTTCTTAGATAACGACGTCATCTATTCGGCTTAAATATATTCATACGTGAGGCTTTTATTTATTATGCGCATAATACGGAACATTTTTTATTGTGAACGACCCGGTATTTATTACAAATTATTATTCTTTAATCTTACGCCGACATCTTTCGTCTCTTCTTTGCTTTTCTACGCACGAGCACTCGTCTGCCACCAACCGTCCTCTTCCTCGCTAAAAACCCGTGCCTTCGTTTCCTCACTAGATTCGACGGCTGATACGTCAGGTGCGTTTTGCACCACATCCCGTTGTTGTTCTCTTCGTCCCCAAAGTTCTCCTCTGTACTCGTCGAAGCCGGAGGAAACGCTATTTCCAGCCTCCTCAGCGCGTCTTCGACTACATCAACATTAACGTTGTTCACTATCTCACGGCTAATATTCTCGTCGTGCACAGATGGAATCGCCGCCCCGGCGACGACGAAGGGCATCGCTATCCTTCCCTTTTGTTGCTCTCTAGTGTTGCTGTTCGAATAACTTGTCGTTGCATCTTGCTCCGAGCACCGAGGACGAAAAAACACCATCTCTCGCGCGCTCATCGCGTCGACCACCGCGCAATCCAAATGCTCTCCTTTTATCTTCCTATTTCCTTTTGGCGTTGTTGCGCTTCTCGATGGTGACGACGATTGGAATTCCGTCCTGACGTTTAAATTCTCCCGAGTGGGGACGAAAGTCGTCGACGAATACCACAACGAAGAAGAAGAAGAAGAAGAAGAAGAAGGACGAGGCGAGGTGGTGCACGTCACCATCGCTCGTTGCACCACACGCGCGACAACCCCTGCCGCGCGTTTCGTCGTCGTCGTCATGGTGTATATTTGTTCGCGTTTTTCCTGCGTTTGATTTTAATGAAGTGCTTCGAGTGTTGGGTTTTTGAAAGAGGATGTGCTCTTTTTAGTATTATTATTAGGAATTCGTTAACTACAAAAGAATATTTACAATTTGTAAACGAAGACACGCTTGCTAGAAAAGACTACTGTATACGCAACACCATTCAGAGAGACTACTTCGTATCGCCGTCGTCTTCGGAATCTCGAATGACTTTCGTGCCTGCTGGAAGCTCGACGTCAGGGACGTTGAGCTTTTTGGAGGAGGCGGCTCCTGATACTTTCGGCGCGACGGTGCCTTCTTCGTCATCGTCGACGGAAAAGCGCAACATACCGTCTGCAGTTTTTAAGATTTCTACGTCGTCGCTGGAAGATGCAGAAGTAGAGGCTTCGCCGGCTTCCCTTTCCGCTTCCGTGACCTTGTCGCGCGCGGATTCAACGTCTCGAGACATTTGCTCTTCCAACGCCGCCATCTCCTTCAAAACCTTCTCGGCCGCTTCTTTCTTCGCGGCTTCGATGGCTTTAGTGTCCTTCTCTTCAATCACAGATGATGATGCTGACGGTTTTGGCGATTCCTCTTTCTTTTCTTCTACTTTCTTTGTTTCTTTTTTTTCTTTCGTTGGTGTGTCAACTTTCGGCTTTTCCATCTTGGGCATCTTGGGCATCTCAGGCATCTCTACTTTCGGAAGGTCAAACTTAGTAGTTTCGACGGAAGAAGTCGACATTTGACTCACGTCAACCTTTCGTAACTGTCGAGCAGCTCTCTTCGCTGATTTCGAGAGCACTGGAGAGAGTTCTTTGAACACCGGCGTCGCGGCGAGGACGGCTTCGTTGGCGATGCTGGTGGTTTTCTTGAACGTTCTCTTCAACCTTTCTTCAAACTGCTCTTTATCGGAGAACGTTTCGTTTAACTTCTTTGAGGTGATGCTGGCAACTTCTTTCGCTTGAAATTTCGCGTCGAAGAGAACTTCGTCTGCGTCTTTGTTCGTAACACCTTTGATCGAGTCCAAAGTTTCCTTCACCAGATAAGTAAATGCTTGGAATCGCTGCTTGGAGCCAACTCTATTCGTCCCATCCCTTTTCTCTTTGTTATTCAAATTGGCGATGTTCGCGTTCGCTTCCGCCTCTGCTTTGAGACGTTCGAAGACTCTTCTGACTTCCTCGGTTTCGTTGTCAACCACTCGCGGCGTCGACGGTGGCGGGCTGGATGCAACAGCCGGCGTCGAGACGACTTCAGATACAACCGATTGTGCCACCACTGGTTCAGACACAACGGGTGGTGGTGGTGGTGGTGGCGGCGGCGGCGAGGGTCTCGGCGGCGGCGTTTCAATCGCCGCGGCAGATCGAATGACCCGTTCCGCCTTGAGCGGGGGCTGCGGTACCGCCGCCTCCGCAACTGTATTACTACTGCTACTTTCAATTCCGTCGCCTCTCCACATCTTCCACGCGTTCTGTATCAAGATAGTCGCGCCAACCGTGATGGCAACCACCACCGGCGTCGACAACCCTTGCATACTCGCAACGACCGCAGAAACAAACGCCGGACTCCCTGTACCTGCCCACACGACAAGCGTCGCGAGATACATGGCAATTCGGGACGTCACAAACGCAAACGCCGCGCCAACCGCAGACGCCCCGGTACCAACCGCGCCAACAATTAAAGCCGCAACTCCAGAAAGCATCCCAATCATCCCAGACACCACTTCTTGCGACGGCGCACGCATCTTATTCAATAAAATCCACGCGCACTCCGCCGTATCCAACGCGCCGTCCGTGACCAACAGTAAAGTTTTAATCGCGTTTACGCTCACAATTTCGCACCCTCTCTGCACCGGCGCCAAGTACGGAAACGCGATCGACAAGTCGCTGTTCGCAATTAACGACGCGAATACGGTCGCCAACGCGATGGCAACTATAGACTTGTACGGCTCTGGAACGTTCTGAAACAACCCCGTTTTGTTCTCGTTCTTTTCGCCGCCAGATCCGCTCGTCGTTCGCCCCGAAAACGAAGAGGAGGCTTTGGTAACAATCATGCCTCTCCTCGAGGATCCTCTGGAGACGACGAAACACTTCTTCCGTCTATTTTTGTCGCCGAGTGCAAAAAACGCCACTTTTGTCGACGTCGTCGAAGTGATCTCCGTTCTCTTCTTCGTGTTCATCGTCGTTGTCATCATCGCCGCGTCGCTGTTGTTGTTCTCAACCTCGTCCTGGACTTTGATCGTTTTTCTTCCATTGGGGAAGATACTCCTCCCCAATGCATTGAGTCTTCTTTTGTTGCTCGACGGTAAAGACGACGAGGAGGAGGTGGACAACGAAGAAGAAGGGGAGGAGCACCAGCGCCGGCCGAAAGGAATTTGATGATGTCGCATGGGGTGTGTACTCTCGAGAGGTGAGCAGCGTGTGTGGCGTTTCGAATTCAACTTTCAAATGCTACTTGGTCCTATTACTACCCTAAATTGGCGTGGGCGAGCGAGAACGAGAACGCAGCGATCGACGAAGCGCTACTTTCGGTGGTGGTGGTGGTTTACTCTTCGTCGTCGCGTTCTTTTTCGTCGCTGATGCGGGTGGTACTTTGGGCGGCCGACCTCGCTTCTTTTTCGCAGGGGGCGGCTCCTCCGCAGCGCGTTCCTCTTCTTCGCGCGAGGGCGGAGATTTTGATTTGGACGGAGGACGACCGCGTTTTTTCTTCGACGGTTGTTGTTGTTCTTCGGCTTTCTCTTTCTCTTTCTCTTTCTCATTTTCTTTCGCGGCGGTTACTTTTTCTTCTACTTCTGGCGTTTGTGATCGCGTGCTTCGGCGAGTCGGTCGCTTCTCAATCGGAGGCGCCGGCGACGGGCTTTTGCTCTTCTTTCGAGGAGGTGGTTTCGTGGTTGGCTTCTCTTTCTCTTTTTCGGAAGCTTCTATCGCGTCGCCTCCTTTCTTCTCCTTCTCCAAAGGCGCTATTACCGTTTCCGTCTCCCATACTCGCGATTTCTTCCTCGTCTTTGTAGCCGCAGTCGATGATTTTTTTGGTTTGGGAGGCGTTGCGATGCGCTCCTCCTCCTCCTCCTCCTCCTCCTCTTCCTCCTCCTCTTCATCTTCTTCTTCATCCATATAAAGCATTAACATTAACTCGCTTTCTTCTCTCAGGCCGCCCATTCTCGTCAGAGCCGTATCGATCAAGAATGTACTCTGATACATCCTCTGCGCGCGGTTTTGGTGTCGAATCGCGTACGCTTTCAATCCGGCGCACAAATCAATGATTCCCGGCAGACTTGACATCGCATCCAAAGGCTTTGCCGTCAACACACACTTTAAAATTTTATTTGCAACGCCGCTCGTCTTCGAGTTTGTGTTCCAATCGCGAATGTATTTGAGCAATCGCACGGTTTCTTCCGTATCGAGTTCTTTGAAAACTCCTTTGGCAATTTGCATCCCTTTTTCGCCACGTTCCATGGTCATACGCGAAGCTACGCGTAAAAACGCGCGCGGCCGATCGAGTTTCAACGCCAATTTTAAAGCTTCGCTCCCGTTTCCAATCGCCTCCGCGTCTTGCAACTGTTGATCTTTCTCAATGCCGAGTTGCATTTTATCTTCGCGATGTTTCGAAGCAAGCAACGTGTCGTCTTCCCAAAGTTTCAAAGATCCATCGGCACCACCGGTGGCGATGTACGCGCCGTCGCCACCTCGGGCCATCGCCCACGCTTTGTCTTCGTGCGCTTCGAACTCTTTCACGGCTAACCCGTTTTTATTGTTCCAAACGAGGAGCTTCCCATCGCCGCCGACGGAGGCGAGCTGTTGTCCGGACGATAAAAATTTCACCGCTAACACGGCGCCTGAATGCGATTCGAACGATTTCAAACACGGCAAATCGCCACCAGTCGTGTTGGAACAATCCCACAAGCGAATAATTTTATCGCCACCGGCAGTTGCAACGGATTTATCCGCATCAGAAAATGCAATCGCCCACACGCCTCTTTTATGCCCGCGACAGACGCCCGCGCAGAGCAAATCCGGCATCTTCCAAAGCTTTGCCGTGCGATCTGCGGAAGCTGACGCGACTAGCAAATGGTTTGGCGACACTGCCACGCCGTTTATGGCTTTATCGTGCGCCACAGTCGCTGCAATCGCTGGCATACGTATGACTACATTTTCTTCATCGTTTTCATCGTCCTCCTTGTTGTTGATGTCGTTAGCTTTGGCGTGCAATTCTAAAGCTGCGTTCACGTCCCATATTCGCAAGGCGCGGTCTTGCCCTCCAGAAACTACAAACGGTGCATTCTTTCTCGGTGCGAAAGCAACGGAAGTTACTGCACTCACGTGACCTTTACCGAACGCTATGCATTCCCTTTTTTCGACGTTCCATAAGCGAACCATATGGTCTTTGGATCCAGTCGCCGCTAAACTCACCGCTACTTCTTCTCTATCATTCACTATTTTACTCGGCGCGCAATCTACGGATAAAATGGCCTCTGAGTGTCCAGCTAAAGCAGCAATGCACGTGAAACCAGCGTTCCTATCCTTATGCGCTTGGAAAATACGAAGTAAAGGCGACGACGACGTCGCCGCACACAACAATTCAGGTGGAGGCAACGTTTCCCTATCTGCGTTGGCATCGTTCAACGATTTCCGTTTTCTCGCGTCATCGTCGCCGTCTACATCGTCGTCGCTGTTTGCTTTCTCATCTTCGGGATCGTTGTAATCTCTGATAAGTGCGATTTCATTTTCGTACACGGTTTTCTCCAACGAACTTCTCGCAAATGCCAAACCTACGATTTCGTCGCAGTCGCCAATCAATTCTCGCGCAATCGTCAATCCACTTTTACTACCCTTTTTACTATTGTTCTTATCCTTTCCTTTACTACTACTACTACTACTACTACCACCAGTTGTTTCAAAAAAGAGTGCTCGAGCATCTCCAGTTACCGCCAACAACATCTCCCCATCCTCGGCTAATCGGCACTCCACGAACGTTCCGCTCGCCGCTTGGAAATCCGTATTCGATTTCGCGTTATTCTCCACCCCACCGGTTAACGTTTTCGATTCCAAAAACGCCTTCCCGGCGCCTTCCTTCCATAGCTTTACCTTGCCTCCGCTCCCTACCGTCGCAAACCTCACCTTCCCGTCTTCCTCGCGATCTTCTCCGGACTTGCCGTACAACGCGCTCTTCCTCGGTAACACTCTCGCGGCTTCCACCGCCTCTCCAACGTTCGTCGTCGATATCACCTTCCCGTTCAAACCAAAAACGCGAACGACACCGTCTCTCCCCGCGCTCAAAATCTTCTTCCCGCACGTCGAAATCCCAATCGCGGTCACCGCACTCACGTGCGCATCTTTCGCCATCGGCGCGTCCGCTTTGTTCCCTCGCAAATCCCAAAATCCAACCTCTCCGCAATCCGAACCAGAATACAGCTTCAAAACCCCTCTCGTCTCGTGAAATTGCACCGCAGTCACCATAGCCGTATGACCTTTGAACGAGTGCGTCGCGTACCCTCTCTCGATGTCCCAAACCCGAATCGTCCGATCGGCGCTCGCCGTCGCCAAAAACTGCCCACTCGGGTCCACCGACACCGCCAACACCGGCATCTTGTGCGGTTTCCATTTCCTCCCAATAAATCTCCCGCTCTCCACGTCCAGCTCTCGCATCGCTAACGACCTCGACGCCACGAACACTTTCTTCCCGTTCGCGCTGAAACACATCGCGGTGATCGGTTCCGTATCTCCCTCCGTTCGGGATTTCACGCCGCCAGTCTTCGCGTCCACGACCGTCACCTCGTCGCCATTCGCGCACGCCAGAAGCTCGTTGTCGATGCAGATGGGTCCGCCTCTGTAGAACGTTTCGAGCGTGTTTTTCAGCGAAAATGAACGGCGGGGTACGTGTTGGTCTTTCGCCATTCTGTTCTTCGCGCGTTACGTGTTGTGTGTTGTTCTTGCGAGTCGAAAGTTTGTTAAATTCTGAAGCCGCTCTTGTGTGTGTTTTTGCTCAAAAACGGCAGTATTTTTACGCGTATTATATTATGACTGTAAACTCATCCTCGCGAGGGCAATCTCACGGCGCTTTCGCGCGCGTTCTGTTCGTTCTCGTTTTGTTCGTTTGTTTTCGCGCGTCCTCGGCGCAGCAAAGCTTTAACAAAAGGTTCATCCGCCGCGACGGCGCGTCGTTTTCTTTTTTCTCTTCTTCTGGTGGTGGTTTGGAGAGAAAAGAGCGGTTTCTCGCGCTCGGCGCGAACGCGTTCGCGTTGCTCTACGAAGAGAACGGACGCGAAGAAGGGCAGCAAATGGTCGATAGGGTGTTGGACGGCGCGAAAACGTCCGGGGCGAACGTGTTGAGAGTTTGGGCGTTTTTAGACGGCGATCGGAAAGATTTCGATGGCAGAGCGTTGCAAAAAGACGTCGGAGTGTTCGAGGAGGAGAATTTTCAAGGGTTGGATCGGTTGTTACGGAAATGCGAAAAGAGAGGGATTCGGTTGTTGCTGACGCTGACAAACTTTTGGGAGGATTACGGAGGGGTAAAGCAATACTGCGACTGGTTCGGGGTGAAAGAGAAAAGTGAGTTCTTCCGTGATGTGAGGATTAAGGAGGCGTATAAGAGGTACGTGCGATACGTCGCGGAGAGGTACAAGGACGACGAGAGCGTGTTTGCGTTTCAGCTGATCAACGAGCCGAGAATGGAATCAGGGGGAGGAGAGAATGGAATGGTGAGAGATGCAATCATGAGCGAGTGGTGTCAAGAGATGATTCAGGCGTTCAGAGAGGTGAACATGAATCACATGTTATCGCTCGGTTCGGAGGGGTTTTATTCTTCTTCTTCTTCTTTCACCAACTCGGCGAACGTCAATCCGTTTTCGGATGCCGGAAACTGGGGCGTCGATTTTATCAAACACTCTGTCGGATTTGATTTTTTGACCGTGCACTTATGGGTGGACGATTGGTTGAGCGACGCGAGCGAAGAGGAGAAGTTACGCTTTACTGATCAGTGGGTACGGCAGCACATTCGAGACGCGGAAGCGTTAGGCCTGCCTATTCTTTTCGAAGAGTTTGGCAAGAAGAAACCGATCAGCGTTCGGGCATCCTACTATGAGAGAGTGTACGAGTTGGCGACGGAGGCGACAGTCGCAATGATACAGAGAGAAGGAGGAGTGTTTGAGCAAAGAACTTCTCTCTCTCCAAGCGCCGGCGGAATCTTGTTTTGGCATCTCGGCTCTCTTTTGAAGAAACAATACGACGAAGACGGGTATTGCGTGTTCGTGGAAGACAAAGAACACGAACCAATATTGAACATCGTGAAGGTTTATCACGATAAAATCGAAGCGATACTGAAATCTGCAACGATGTCGAATGTTTTCGTTCCTCCGCCGTTCATTCCGCCGTTCATACCAGAAATGCCGCCTTCCTTCGTTCCTCCGTTTGTAAAGAAAAAGGAAGAGTGCGATGAGATTGAAACGAACGCGCGGTATGATATCGCGCCGTTCATGAGATACAACGACGTAGACAATCCCGAAGAGTGTTGCCGGTTGTGCCACGACAGCGCACCCGACGGCCAAGATTACCCTGCTAAAAAAACTTGCGAAGCGTTTGCGCACGACTCGGCGAGAACGAGTTGTTACGTCGGAGAGGTCAAAGATCCATCGAACCCGAAGAAGACCGTAGGTCAAACGCCCGGCGTCAACAACAACCCTGGATGGACGTCTGGATTTTCATCGCACTATCGGTTCATTACCAATCCGAACATCGCTCCTCCTCTCTATTCTTCTCCTCTTCCTCCTCCTCCGCCGCCGAGGAAACCGCCCGAACTCGTCGCGGTCTCCAGTCGATCGACCGAACACGTCATCACCGCCGTCATGGAATTTTCCGAGAAAATCGACAACTTCTCCTATTATCTCGGCGCTGTGTATATCGACAACGACAAAGCGTTCGTTCAATCTGTCACGAGCAGCTCACGAGTCTTCTTCGCCACGGTCAAGCGCGTTCGCACCGTCGGCGTCAACGCGCCTTTCGGTCCAATTCAAAGGCGCTTATCGTTCGCGTACAAAGGGTTCCCGAGCGTTCTCTTTTACGCCTGACTGATATACGTTCTACTTACTCTCCGATACATTTACTCACCGATACGAGTACTACCACGATTACAACTACCGTTATATGAGAGAAATATTGTTTGTTTGTTGTAAATTCGATACGAGCTTTCTAATGAGAAACATCATGTGAAACACAAACTTCTTCTTCAAGTCACTCTCCTTTCTTCTTCACTTTTTCTAAAACGCGTTGAGAAAGAAGATGAAATACGCGCCGCCGAAGAAACAAACCAGCGCGAACGACAGCAACTACCCGAAGCACCAACACTCGAGCGCGAACTTAAACAGCGAAGGGAAGAAGTCCGCCAAGAAGCTCCTCTCCGCGCGCGACAAAAGCATCCCAACGAAGAAGCAAAAAACAAAAGAGATACTTTCCGGGAAGAAAAAGAAGAAAAAACTCACCAAGAAGAGCGAAGTAAAAACGCCTTCACCGCACTCGAAAGGAAAGAGGAAAGAAATTTAGCGACGACCATGGCGGAGCGCGCCATCGCGACGTGCGTCGAAATCCTGTTCCTGACCGGCCTGGGCGCGCTCATCGCGAGGAGTTTGCCCCCACCTTTGGAACTGGATGTCAAGAAAACGAGAAAGGAGAAAAAACGAGTCGTGGAAAAAGCAAAGAGGAAGAGCAGCCGCGCTACGGAAGAAGGGAAGGGGCGGAAGGAGTAGAGTAATTCAATTCAACGTGCGCGCGCGTCGTCATCATCTCTCGCAGCGCACAGCAGGTGTACTACATAAACAAAAAGTTCGTAGAGATATAACAAAAATATTCCTGATCTATAAATCTACTCGTATTTTTTGCATTGACCAAAAATAACCGGTCAAACTCGTTATTAAGAAAGAGATATAAACCGTCGTCCTTGTGTTTAAGTCGT
>Ga0181599_1002638_pt1 | contig 15981 bp, 10 predicted proteins | sample 041ome_3_FD_148658 | JGI IMG/M metagenome (GOLD analysis project Ga0181599, IMG submission 148658) | Coastal salt marsh microbial communities from the Groves Creek Marsh, Skidaway Island, Georgia - 041405US metaG (spades assembly) | ecosystem: Environmental > Aquatic > Marine > Intertidal zone >...
TCTGTTGTCCACAAAAATCGCCCTCAATGTTCTCGACGACCGAAGAGGAAAAACCTCCTCATCACCGCCTTTCTCTCTCTCTTTCTTAGTCTTCTTCTTAAAAGCGAAGTTTGCGTGCGTTCTTCGAATACCGCTCTCGCTTAAAGAAGACGATGAAGATGCAGAAAAAAACGCTCCATATCTTCGTTTTCCATTTCCTTTTCCTCGCTTCCATTCTTCATCAGCGCGAAGACGGCGCATCGAAGATAAAGAAGAAGACTTTAAAGAAGAAGAAGAAGAGCGACGATGAGAAGAACGCGCCAACAAAGAAGAGGGGGCAACGAAGGAGACCATCCTCTCTCTTCTTCTTTAAAGTCTTCTTCTTCTTCTTCTCTTCTTATCTCTGTGTTATAATAATGTGTTCAGTTCTTTCTTTTTTTGCGAATGAAGAAAAGACAAGACACAAGACTTTGGTGCTTTTTTTGACTTTTCTGCTTCTTTGTTTTTTTCTTCAAAGAGCTCACAAAAAAGTGTTGGTGTTTTGGGATAAAATCTTCATCATCATCGCGATGAGTTTCCAGTCGTTCGTGGACATGATGCAAGGAGGAGGAGGAGGAGGATTTCAGCAGCAAAAAAGCACGACCTCTTCTTCTTCTTCTCCCTCGTCGGTGGTGGTGGAAACGAACGCGATGATACCTTTGCAAGCCGCTTCTGCGCAACAAAATCAACAACAAATAAAGACGAATACGAACAAAAGAAAATTTCTGAAAACGAGTCTCATCGTCTGCGGATGGTTCGCATCGACGGTGCTTTTGATTTCCTTCAACAAAATCTTAATGCGAGACGGGAGCAAGTTTCGATTGCCGATATTTCTGACGTTCATGCACATGTGCGTGGCGTACGTGTGCTGCGAGATTGTGCTGAGTTTCAAAGAGCGGAGTTTAGTCGTCGCTGCGTTTAATAGTAGTAGTGGAAGTAGTGGAAGTAGTAGTGGAAGTAATAAGAGTAGCAATAGCGCTTTTAGAGTGAGCGCTCGACAGCAGTTGCAATCGAACAGGCAGTTTTGGAAGATTTTTGCGTTGAGTCAAACGTTCGCGGTGTCCATCGTCGCCGCGGTGGCGTCTTTGGAGTATTTGGAGGTGTCGTTCGAGCAAGCGATTGCGGCGTGCACGCCGGCGGTCACGGCGTTTATGGGGATGGTGATTTTACGGAAGAAAGAGCATTGGCGGGTGTGGGCGAGTCTAACACCGGTTATTTTGGGTGGGATGGTCACCGCGGGTGCGGAGCCGACGTTTCACGCGAAAGGTTTGGCGTTAGTTTTGGCGAGCATGGTCGCTAGAGCGACGAAGAGTTGTTTGCAAGAGTTGTTGTTGAGCAGCGCGGAATCGGAAGGAGGCGTTAGTAAAGACGGAGTCGTCCAACAATCGGAAAAGTTAGATTCGTTGAATTCGTTGCGATGGATGAGTTTAATGTCCGTGTGCACGTTGCTTCCCGCCTCTGTTGAGTTCGAAGGCGTGTGCGCCATCAAAGCCGCCTTACGATCTGCTTACGAAGAAAACGATTTAGCCTGGGCGCTCTGCGCCAACTGCGCAGGCGCGTTTTTAGTCAACATCAGCCAATTTTTAGTGACGCAACACGTCGGCGCGTTGAGCATGCAAGTTCTCGGTAACGTAAAAACCATAGTCACGGTTGTCTTTTCCGTGGTTATATTCAAAAATGTCGTCGGTTTACGATCCATGCTCGGGTACGCGTTGACTTTAATCGGATGTTTCGTATACTTGCGAGAGAAGCGAAGACGGGAGGCGATTGAAAACAACAACAACATCAACAACGAGCTCGTCGCACCTCTCGTCGGGAACACCGAAAACCAGGTTTAGTCGTAGAAGAAGAAAATGATATAACAGTGATGTCTCGCGTAGAATTGATTATTCTTTTATTTTATTCCTTGTTGTCTGCCCCCTCTCAGTCGATTCGACAGAATTTTATCCGAATACTAAAAAAGGCCACGAACAACACGCAAGGAAGAAGAATCGAAGAGGACAACAAATGACGACGACGTTTGCTTTGTTGGTATCGTCCTCCTCCTCGGCAGCGACTGCAGTATTTAAAATCGGCGGCGGCAAAAATAACAACAGTAACGCGCGTCGTCCTCGTAATCAACACACAGAGCGAAGCCGCCATTTGTCCCCAACACAAAGGAAAACGAGCACACGAGCGGCGAGTTTACCACCGAGTCGTTTCAACTTCACCTCGTCCAATCAGAACAACAACAGCGAGTCCTCCTCCTCCTCTTCCTCCTATCCGAATGGTAACAGCCATCGTTTGTCCGCGATGGAAGAGGAAGGCTTCGCCGGGAAATCCGCCTTCTTTGAGGAGGCTTTATCCGAACAGGAGCGAACGAGGAGTCGAATGTTCAACACGGAACCGCTGTCGATGGTCACCCCAACTGCGAGACAGGAGAGCAACGGATCGGCGAGCACGTCGTCGTTTACGTCGTCGTCGAATAGTAATAGCAGTAACGAGATAGGGACGTTTTTCAAGCACGAACCGAGGGAGAAGTGGAAGAAGAAGAACAAGTTCCCGGTTTTGTTTTACTCGAAGGAGCACGAACCGCTGGCGAAGAAGATCGCGGAGTTGGAGGAGTTTTCGGTGGAGTTGGGGACGATTAACTGGGAGTCCTTTAACGACGGGTTCCCGGATTTGTTCATCAACGACGCGTACGATATTCGAGATCGACACGTTGCGTTCTTGGCGAGTTTTCACAACCCGGAGGTGATTTTCGAGCAGTTATCGATTATTTATTCTTTGCCAAAGATGTTTGTGGCGAGTTTTACGTTGGTGTTACCTTTCTTCCCTACTGGAACTGCGGAAAGAGTCGCGGTGGAAGGCGAAGTGGCGACGGCGGTGACTTTAGCGCGCATGCTGTCGTCCACGCCACCCAGTCGCGGCGGACCGACCAGCGCGGTTATCTTTGACATTCACGCGTTGCAAGAACGCTTCTATTTCGGAGATGCCATCTTGCCGTGTTTTGAAAGCGGCATTCCGATGCTCTTAAAGCGATTACAGAAATTAGAAGACGCGCAGAACGTCGTCATCGCGTACCCAGACGAAGGCGCCTATAAACGCTTCCACTCGTTCTTCGATCGCGCCGGGTACGAATCCGTCGTCTGCACGAAAGTTCGACAAAAAGAAAAACGAATCGTAAAATTAAAAGAAGGCGAACCGGCTGGCCGTCACTGCGTCATCGTGGACGATCTCGTCCAATCCGGTGGAACGTTAATCGAGTGCCAAGCGTTGCTCCAAAAACTCGGCGCGACGAAAGTCTCCGCCTACGTCACCCACGGCGTTTTCCCGAACAAAAGCTGGAAACGCTTCACCAGCGAAGGCGCCGGGGGGCAAGGATTTTCCAACTTTTGGATCACGGATAGCTGCCCGATGACCGTCAAAGACGTGGAAGGTTTGAAACCCTTCGAGGTATTATCTTTAGCACGGAGGATTGCGAAAGCTTTGCAAATCTAATCATACATGTTATGTTATTATTTTGCGTACTGCTGTGTATTTATGTAACCATCAAAATCCGCGTCATAAACAATCTTTGATCTTATTAATACTCAAGTCTGCTTTTAATTAAAGAAGGAGCAATGCTGCCACCCTCTGCGTTGTTGCTAAAACCCTCCTCCTCGTGTACCAACGCGCTCACTTCTGTTCTTTCAAGATCGAAAACATCGAGATTAAAAGGAGGAGGGAAAGGAAGACGTCACGCGTTCGTTAAAACACAAAAAGCGTCGTCAAAGTCATCAAATCGATTCTCGTTCGACGAGTCGGACGCGATGGAAACCGGCGAGTGGTCCCCGTACGAAGTCTTAGAGGTGGATTCAAACGCATCCGCGGAGGAAATCCGAATCGCGTATAAAAATAAGATGAAGGTTTTTCATCCCGACGTCGTGAAAGATAAAAACAGTAACGGTAAAGCTGCTTTTGAGATTAATAAAGCGTACGTGCTTTTGAGCGAGAAGCGAGAGCAAACGAACTCTCTTCTGTCTGCTTTCTCTCGAAGCAAAGGAGGAAGAAATAACAACGAGAAAACGAAAGAGCAAAAAGAAGGCGTGGTTGGACCTATGTCTGAGTATTTACTCGCCGAGTTAGTCGTGTGCGGATCCGTGGACGAAGGACTGAGCGAAGAGTGTTCGATCGACGTGCAAGAAATCATCGTTGACGAAATCCAACAGTTTTGCAGCGTGTTGGCGTTTTCGAGCGAGATGCCGTTGCCGATGCCTATTCAGGTGGATAGGTTAGAGAACGGCGTGAGAATGGCGTTCGTCAGGTGGGATTTTGACACGAAAAATCTGGAACAAGTTGGAAGTTTGTGGTTTGAATACGATACCGACGACGGGATGGTGAAGATTGCTCGACGGTGGCAAAAAGGAGAAACGAGAGGAAAGAGAGACGAGTTACCCGGCGAAAAGAGAATTTTAGAGGACTTTTACGAACAGTTCAAATATTTGAAGAGCGTTGGGATGGACGGTTTGAGAGGGGAGGATGAAGATGGGAACGCCATGGCCACGAGGGAGAAAGAAGAACAAAAAGGAATGAAAGGGGCACTCGCGATGGCGATGGCTTTCGCTTTGCCAGTTCTTCCAACGCCTCCAACTTTCGGAAAGAAAGTAACGCCGGGCGGGGCATACAGCCACTACGCGATTAAGAAGAACCACAAGATTACCGACGTAGACTTAGGCTTTTGATGAAAAAAGTCAACTAGAATTAAACTAACTCCACAAGGCTATTGTCCCCAAAGGTCATCTTACTCTGCTCGAAAAATGCCTTTCTAGCGTTGCTAATATCGCTACTACTACTGCTACTGTTGCTGCTATTTTTACTTCTGAACGTTTGGTCTGCGTGAAACGCAATCGCCGCCGCGGTAATTTCTTTTGTCACTTTATCGTCCAAATTACCTACGTCGCACACGCTGGATTGAATGAATGATTTTTCATCCAAGAAATCAAAGTGCCCACAATCGAGGGTGAAACCCCACGGCTCTTCGCTCTTTTGTTGATACGTCTTCGTGGCTACTTGCGCTGCTTTAAAAAAATTCGCGTAGTTTGATCCCAAAGGAGCGCACTCGCCGCCTTTCAACCCGCCAATAACTAACGTAGCCGGCGGCCCAAATTTTTTCTTCTCCCTATCGTCGCTCTCCATTCCCATGACCGCTGAGGGAAAACCAGGTCCTAATGGTGCGTACTGCGTGTTATCTACCGGATCTACCAACGCTAAACATTTTACGCGCTCGTCGAATAAACTCTCCAAAGCGGAAATCTTCCCGCCTCTCGAGTGCCCGATTAACAACACCTCCTCCGAATCTACAATGTTCGACAGAGTCCCGCTCCCGTAACTCGCCCACGTGATCAAGTCCTCCAACAAAGACGCACTCACGACGTCATCTAGCGTCTCATTTATACTCTCGCTCTTGTCGTATCTCAGAACGACGTAACCGAAAGAACACAATCTCCGAGCGAGGAAATCGTACGATTCCGCGTCGACTAAAAATCCCGGCGTGAACACGGCGAGCGGGAACAGCGCTTTCTTCGTTATCTCCGCGGGGATAAAGGAGTCTTTTTTCGCGGCACTACTAGTACTCCCTTGCACAGGAAAGAGCTCGTCTGGATTCACCGGAGGTGGAAATGGCACCAACGCTTTCACCGACAACCGACAGGCGATGCCCGTGCACAACGGATACACGGAAGCGGAGACGTGTTCCACTTTCGGTAACTGCCGAACGGAGAACGGTCCTTGTTCGAAGTATTTCTCTATATATGCCGATGATGATGATGTGTTTGTGTTCGTGTTGTTCTCTTCTTTTGCCGTCGTCCTCGACGCCGTCGTCGTCGTCGTCATCATCATCGCCACCGCCGCTCGTCTCGTCCAAAACGCCTTCGGTTTCAGTCTGTCTCGTAACACTTTTTCTCCCGTCGTCATCGGCAGCGGTCTCGTCGTCGTCCGTACAAAAGTGGTTTCATCCTCGTCCTCGTCGTCCTCGATGGTAGCAGTATTATTCACGAGTAAGAATTCCTCCCTCGAAGCAGCTCTCGTCGTCGTCGTCGTTTCCCGTCGTCGTTTCTTATCGATGATGGTTTTGCCGCCACTCGAGGGAAAACGCAAGTTCCCTGAGGTGCAGGATGACATTCGTCTCATCCTCCTTTTCCTCCCCCGCTTCCTCGCATCAAGAATCGCAGCAGTAGTAATACTACTGCGAGCAGTAGTCGTGGTCGCATGAGCAGCCGTAATAAATGGTGTTGATGTCATCGTCGATGTCATTATTAATATTATTGCGCGTGCGTTTTGTGTTGCACATCCCCCACAAAACAATTGAACAATCAGAGAGAAAGAGAGAGAGAAGAAGGAGACTGAGCGCGGTTTTCAAAGAACCCAGTCGCGAAGATAAAAGAGCACTAAGAATTGCACTAAGAATGGGGGGTTTACACTTAATCGGTTTAGGTCTTGGAAACGAGAAAGATATCACCGTCAACGCGTTGGAAGCGATTCGGGACAAATGCGCGCACGTGTACCTGGAAAATTACACCTCCGTTCTCGCCGCCTCTCCTTCAAAGCTGGAAGAGTTTTACGGGAAGAAAGTGACCATTTGCGACCGCGCGTTCGTCGAATCGAACGGCGTGGACGGGATGTTAACTCAAGCGGAAAAAGAAGACGTGGCGTTTTTAGTCGTCGGCGACTGTTTCGCGGCGACCACGCACTCGGATTTAGTGCTGAGAGCGCACGAGAAGAAGGTGAAAGTGAAAACGTATTACAACGCGTCGATCATGAACGCGTGCGCGGGGTCTGGATTACAGCTGTATAATTTCGGGAAAACGGTTTCCTTGTGTTTCTTCACGCCAACGTGGAAACCGGATTCGTTTTACGATTCGATCAAGATGAACAAAGTAAACGGCGGTTTGCACACGCTCGTGTTGCTGGATATTCGGGTGAAAGAACCGACGGTGGAGGCGTTGTGCACGGGGAAGAAGATTTACGAACCGGCGAGGTTTATGAGCGTGAGCACAGCGGCGAGACAGATGTTGTACGTGGAAAACGAAGTGAGGAAGGAAGGGGTGTACGACGAAGATTCCATCGTGGTCGCCACGGCGAGAGTCGGTCAAGAGGACGAGCGGTTCATCAGCTGTACGCTGAAAGAGATGTGTCGAGTGAACGCCGGAGGGCCGTTGCACTCTTTGATTTTAGTCGGAACGGAAGTTCACGAGTTGGAGGAGAACATGTTGAAACATTACCGAGCGAAACCGGAGGATTTTTATCCGGAAGGAGAAGAGCCGGAAAGTCAATATTTAGAAGACGGAGTGTTGTAGAGAGAGCATAGCAAAGTAGCGGCAAACAATAGAGAGCACAATAGGAAGAAAATGGGAGGATGCAAGATAAATCCTACTACGATAATAATGATACAGATCCCTATGTAATTAAAACAACAACAACGAGAGACCTTTTTCCACATTCGATACGACTACGAGATGAGTGCGCTTATCGTTCGCGTTCTTCTACGCCGCCCGACCTCTCAAACATTCCGATTTACACCTATTCGAACACTGATCGTTCCACGCCGGCACGGAGTGCGGATTCGCACAAATCACCCTTTCGCACGCCTCGGCGCACGAATCTGTCGCGGACATTCCGCACACCGTCACGCACGCGTTCGACGTCGGTTCCTAATAAAAAATTGTTTGTATTCGTTTTATTGAAGGGTCAGTTTTTGCGTGTTTTGAGAGAAGGAAAAAAGAACAAAATTTCCCAAATTTCAAATTTTCGATGCGATGATGATGCGCTTTTGCAATCATCATCATCATCATCGCTTACAGACGATCGATTCGATTCCATTCCGTTCCACTTTTTATTCGTCGTCGTTTACGTCGTCGTCGTTCGATGATCTTTTCCATCGTTACTCAAAAGAAGACAAAGAAAACAATACTAATTTAAGTGTTTTTCACCTTTGCTAACCCCCCCATTCGTTTCAACAGTCGATCCGACGCGCACACGCGTTCGCACGCGAACGAGGCCTCGTCGTCGGTCACCGTGCCTCTTCTCTGCTCTTTCTCTCCTTTCTTGTTGTTGTTGTTGTTCTCTTTGTTTTTGAATATGGATTTGACGACTAAGAGCGCGCCGGCGCCAGCAGCCGGGGCACCCACCAAGTAGGGGTTCACCATGTGTCTGTTTTGTGGCGATTCTTCTGAGAAAGAGGAGGAAACTCGTTTTTATCGCTTGATTTATGACGAGTAGTAGTATTACTAGTAGTAGTAGTAGTATGCCCTCGCTATTCGACAACACGTTTTACTAATGCGCTTTAATATTGCTATCATCTAATATATCTAAACACGCGCGGCGATTCACATAATAATATCGATCGAGTATTATTATTATAAGATGCCGTTGGAAACGCGTTGGAAAAAATCGTATTGGCGAGTACTCCACGCGTCCATAGAATCGGAAATCATAGCTAACATGATTTCCGCGACTTGCTCTTCCGTTCTGCCGAGGTTGAATCGTTTGCGTAAGTTTTGGACAACTTTTGGGCCGGCTTTGAAGCACGGACATCCCGAGTGCGCCATCATTTCTACGAGGAGTAAGATGCGTTCCGCGTGTTTGCGACAGGCCAAGTAGCCTTGGATGCACAAGACTTTGTAGTAGTTGAAAGCTTCTGAGGCGACGCCGTCGGCGTCAGAGTCCATGAGTTCCAGATATTCTTTGGTGAGTTTAAACGGAGAGGATTCAAAGTTAATGCCGCCTGGGGAGGTGGAGAGCATAAAGTTGAAATCGATGTGAATCAATCGGCCGTCTTCTCGCAAGAGAATGTTCCCGTTGTGACGATCTTTGATTTGGAGCAAATACGTCAAGATGGAATAGCCAGCTAAACTCTCCACGAAATTTCTTTGCGCGACTCTGAATTCTGGAGACCCGTAACCGTTGTAGATGGATTCGAAGTGTTGTTTTAAAGTAGAGCCTCGAGGCGCTCTCGATTTCACGGCGTGTAAACTCGGCGCGTCTGTGACGGCTTCGATAAACGCCGTGGTCGTCGAGGTGGTTAAAACTTCGTAATCTTTGATCCACAACGGTAAGCCAGCGTCAGCGTAGATACCCGCAAAGGTTCTCACGAGCTGAATCGCAAGAAGCTCTTGGCGACAATTATCACCCGCTTTGACAATGATTGGTTTCAAACACCACCCAGGTTGGTTCCCGTACGGCGACGCGCGTCGAATGCGCTCGACTTTATCGATCCATCGCTCGCCGAGACCACCGGCGGAACGTTTGTGAAACTGCAAAGAAGTTGGCGATGTTGGCACTGATCCCAACTTAGACTGATTCGGCTGAAAGTTTTCTTCGAATTCGTCGATTTCGTTGTCATCATCGCTTCCTATGGTCCCTAAGAACGGACCAAGCTGCTCCATGATTGACCCTCCCCGAGGGTTTCTCGTAACATCTCTCGCCTCGGCTTCTGGCGCCCAGTTCGCATCGTCAGATCCGCGACGCATGCGTCGGGCCATTTGTACTAAACCAACATCCGAAGGCGTTCTTGCATGTCTCGAATTCGGTTTCGCCGAAACTTTCGCCGGATCGACGATGTCCGCGACTTTCGGTTCTTTTTTGGACCAAGACGTGCTAAAAAACGAAGACTTCTTGTGTTGTTGTTGCTGCAGCTTCAATAAATCCTCCTCTTTTTTCAAATGTGGAATCTCCAGGGCGACATGGACGGTGCCCGAGTTTTCGTCGATATCGAGATGTACTCGAACAACAGCGGTAGTTTCGTCCCAAACTTTCGCTAACGCGCTATCGATAGCCTTGGAAACCGAATCGTGGTGACTCGTCATCTTGTCTATGCTATGAATACTGTTAAAGCCCATGGGCACGCACCCGTCTTTCACAGGCGAACCGACTTCGTTCGGCGAAGCCACCGCGGAACCGACCTCTTTTATATCAGGTAAAAGCATCGGCGATAACGAATTTGAAATGAACGACGAAAAACCTCCGGCGAGAGATTTTGGGTTCCACGAGTTCTCTTGCTGCTGACCTTGCGGGGGTTGCTTTTGCGGCGTAGTCTCTGCGCTCGGTGGAACCGACATTGCTTGATCTTTATGCATCCGTAACACTGGTCTCGGCTTATCGAACGAAAGCCTTTGCTCGGCAATTTTTGAAGCCGCCAACTCTAACGATTCCTGCTCTCGTAGAGATCTCGCGAGGAATTCCTCGTCCGGTACCGGAAGCGTCGAGGCATCGTACGATCCCGCGCGACCGTGGCGACGTCCACCACCCATTGGAATATCCAAAGCACCAGACTCGCCGAGCGAAAGCAAGGCGGAATTCTTGCGTTCGTGACCTTGTGCGCTCATCTCCGAGGCACCGTTATCATCAGCGTTGCTCGCGTGCACGAATGGATTCCTTCTCGCGTTTGAACGAGATGAAAACGAATTATTACTACTCATACTATCGGCTCGGTCGTCTGCTCTCATTCCTTCGCTGTAACTATTTTCTCCCCCGGTATTGTTGTACTCCGCGTTTGGTCGAATGACTTCGAAACAAATCAAATACGGAGCTTTCTCGCGCGAGTTGAGTAACATGGCTTCTTGCGCGGGAATTCGAACGATTCTATACTCTCCAATAGCACCTAGTGGGTACATAACACCAGTTCCAGACGGTACGTTGACCAACTTTTTGTTCACCTCTTCGATGCCATTTCGTAACGCGTTTTGTCTCGAATCCACCGGAAACGTCTTTGCCAACTGACTGGAAAGACCGCAGAGATTCTCCGCGAGATCGGACGTTTGATCGAACGTCGATTGTCGACGCTTTTTTTCGCGTTCGCGGACTTTTTGCAAAGCGGCACTTTGAAGCTGCGGCGAATCCGTCCTTGAGTCGCCTCCAGAAGCGAGATTGTTAGCCTTCGAAGGAGACGACGAATAGCTTTTGTCGTGTAGCTTCGAAGAGCTGGTGAGTTTACCAAAGAGCTGACTGAGAAATCCTGTGCTCGAGCTGTTACTTCCGTGCCCTTTTTCTAACGATTTTTGTTTTTGCGGAGGTGAACTCGGAGGCGTTTTCAACAATTTCTCTTCGGCATTCTTGTGTCCAAACAACCAACCCGATTTACTCGGCGTATTAGGGACGCTCAGAAGAACATCACCACTTTTTTTCTTGCTATTGTTGTTATTGTTGTTGTTGTTATGGTGGTGGTGCTGCTGCTGCTGCTGCTGCTGCATTCCTTCTAAATTTGGTGGTGTTGAGGCTATATTTTGCGTGTGCAAAGATGACTCTGACGTTGTATTCCCCACAGCTCCTCTTCCTCTCAATGCCACACCGTCAGTATTATTACCGAGCGCATACGCCGAATCGTCGTCGTCGTCGTCGTCGTCGTATTCCTCATCCTCATCGTCTTCCGAACCCGACGTGATCATATTATTTCTCGAAGACGACGGTGAGGATAGAGTGCTTCTTTTCAAGTGCCGGCTCCCTTCTCGACTCGTATCAAAATCAAAAATCTCCTCCTCGTCCTCCATCTCTTTGGTTTTCTCGTCCGGCAACCCGGGCCACTTCTCGAATGGTGAACGCCAAGTTCCACTTTCAATCGCGGCTTTATAACATCTAACTTTCAACTTTATCAACGGTTTCGGATGCTTTACGTCCCCAATCGCCGCTCGTAACAACCATATCGTCTTACTTGCCAGCCGCGCCGACCGCGAACAATACGCGCAGACCACGTTTTCCAACTTTGGCATTTTACGCTGCGTCAATAAGGTCAAAATCTGGGACAAATACCTCTCCGCTCTGTCGTCGTCAAACATCAACATCTTGTTGCACAAATACTCGACTATATTTTCGTTCTTCGCTCTCCATAAATAGGAAATCGCGATCCATTCGTCGAAAAATTCCGACTCAAAGAAGCGCACCAACAAGTCGTTGGCGTTCGCCGGAGAGCTCATTTTCGCGCTCGGAGACGAAGGTCTGTTGTTGTTGATGATGATATTACTACTACTGCTCTGATGCGTTATCATTCCCGCGATGTTACTGTTCGAGGACACTCGTCCGGGAAATCCTTTCGTTCCTCTCTCTTTGACGGATAGATGTGAACTCGAAGGCGCGTTATTCTTCCTAGAAGAGGATTTTAAAGTGTTTTCGTCCTCGTCTTCGGTCGACCGGAGAGGAGGACGAATCGTCGCATCTTCTTCTTCTTCTTCTTCTCCGGGGTGGTTGTTCGGAGGTGTGTTCAGCGACGATCGCGCGGAATCCGATTGGAACCACCCTCCACTCGTCGTCGATGATGATGTCATCGAGAAGAAGAAGTCAAGAAGACGATAAAGAAGAAGATTTTGTCAACAAAGCGCCGTTCGTCGTTTTCTCTCTCAAACGTAATAAATATAATCTCTCTCTTTCGAACGACTTTCGAAAAGTGGGGTAAAGCAATACTACTTTTTCGATTATTATTAAGAAGTTGATGTGTTGTTGTTGCTCTTAAATCCGAAACGCGCGCTGCTTTCCAAAGGTGTTTTGTTGTCACGAGTTTAAGCGAGACGTCAAAGTAAATCTCTCTTGGAGAGAGTAGAGAGATACAAAACTCTCTTATTCTCCTTTGTTTGTGGATGAAAAAAAACGTTCGTCGTCTGGTCAATTCCTACGGTCAACTCTTCTCTTTTTAACTCTTAAAAAATTCTCTCCTTCCTTTGTTCTGTGGTCCGTTTGTTCTCTCGCTCCTTTTTCGCGTTTGCTTTCTGCCCCTCCTTTTCGTGTCGTACTCGCAAAAAGTCGTCGTCACTTTTAACACCACAGACAAAAGCATAATTTATACACATCCAAAACGAGATGATGATGATGCGTTCTTGTTCTGCGAGGACTCCCCCAACGGTGGTGGTCGAGAACACCAAGAAGGTGCGTTACTGTTTTTGTCGTTTCAAATTCTCTCTTTGCGCTTTTGGTGTCGTCGTGTACGTCGTCGTCTCTCGCGTCTGCACGATCATCGCTTTTTTGTTCGGGGGAGATACTTTTTGGATAGAACGAGAGCGGTGTTGGAACCATCCCGCGAGGAGAGTGAGCGTTCGTCGTCGTCGTCGTTGAGAAGGTCTTCTCTGAACCCTGTTGTTCTGTTCTTCGCGAGAGAGAGAGAGAGAGAGAGTCTGCGTTTGAAAGAGAAGAAGAAGACGGCGCGCGCGAATGCATTTCGATTAAAATTTCTTTCTTTCATCACTAATCTTTTGTCTTACGTCAACACACAACCATTTTTCTCAAATATAAAAACAGGCGAAGAAAAAAGTACACAACAACAACAACAACATCAAGAAGCGAACGAGTGTGGTGGCTGCTGCTCGCGCCGACGACGATGAATCGAAAGCGTCGTCGTCGTCGTCGTCGTCTTCTGCTGATGAAAAATTCCAGAAGAAAGCAGTCGCGGCGGCGGCGGCCGCTGTCCTCGCGTTCTCCTCGGCGGAAGGCGCCGTGGCGGACGGATACGACGACTACTTGGCGTCTTTGCAAGCCGAAGGCGCCGCGCCAAGCGCGGTCGTCGTCGAAAAGGCGCCAGCTGCGACGACTTCTGATACTCCGAGAGAAACTGTTGCTGCGGAAGCGATGAGTGATGTAAAAGCGGCTCCAGAGGCTCCAGAGGCTCAACTCCAAGCGCCGCCGGCGATGCCGAAGCAACAAAAGCAAGTGGACAAAGAGTACGAACGCGCGATGGCAAGGGCGAGAGCGCCGAAGAAAGAAAAGTTTGAAACGAGAGGCGAGAAAGTGAAGAGAGAGAAAAAAGCGAAGGGTGCGCCGTCGCCGGCGAAGGAGCGACCGTCGTACGCGCCGAAAGCTACGAAGAACAACGACGACGAGAAGGATGAGTTTGATTTCTTGCCCGTATTCGCACTCTCCGCGGGCGCGGCTGGTGTCGTCGCGATTGGCTTGAACGCGACGGGTAAGAAACAGGAAGAAGAAGAAGAGGAAGAAGAGGAAGCGCCAGCGCCGATTAAGAGAAAACCGATGTTCACGACGAAGAAGACCGCGCCGCCACCGCCGACGCCGACGCCGGTGAAGAAGGCCAACTTCTCTGTGTTCGGGGGCAAGGCGAAAGAGCCGACGCCACCGCCGCCGCCGACGCCGACGCCGGTGAAGAAGGCCAACTTCTCTGTGTTCGGGGGCAAGGCGAAAGAGCCGACGCCACCACCGCCGCCTCCCACTCCGCCAGCGAAAAAGCCGATGTTCAGTTTCGGCGCGAAGAAAGAGTCTGCTCCTCCGCCTCCGCCGCCGCCGCCACCGCCGCCGGCGAAAAAACCGCTCTTTAGCTTTGGCGCGAAAAAGACCGAAGCTTCGACTCCTGCCCCCGAACCGGAACCGGTGAAGAAGAAACCGTTTACCGTGTTTGGCGGCGTGAAGAAAGAGTCTGCTCCCCCGCCGCCTCCGCCGCCAGCGAAGAAACCAAGCTTTGGATTCGGCACTGGAATTAAGAAAGCGACTCCGACTCCGCCCCTGCCGCCGCCGCCGCCGGCTGCCAAGAAGTCTGCGTTTGGAGGCTTTGGTACAGGGTTCAAGAAAGCGACGAGTACGCCGACTCCACCGCCGCCGCCGCCGCCTCCAGCTGCCAAGAAATCTGGATTCAGTGGATTCGGTACTGGGTTTAAGAAAGCCACGCCACCGCCACCGCCACCGCCAACCCCACCGGCCGCTTCGCTCAAAAAATCGGCATTCCCGAGTTTCGGCGCAAAGAAATCTGCGGCGAACCTGGAGATCGAAGCAAAGTCTACTCCGGTAGCGGTTGCGGAGAAACCGGCGATGCCAGAACTCAAAATGCCAGCAATGCCAGAAATTCCGTCTTTACCGGGTAACTTCAAATTCCCCGAGATGCAATTGCCAGGTAGTTTCGAAATGCCGGAGCTTCCGGGGAACTTTGAGATGCCGGAGTTACCGTCTGCGTTCGGTGGTCTCAAAATGCCAGTCATTCCAGGAACGCAAATTCGAACCGCAGAAAAACCAACGACTCCGCCAACCCGCGTTCCAGTGCCGGAGGTTAAATCTGAAGCCATCAAAGCGGTCATCGCCGCCGTAGATAAAGAAATTGCAGCCATCTCGAACGAAGCGAAACGATCGAACGCGAAGAAAAACCGCGACCGAACTATTCTCTCGCGTTTGAACGCAAAAGATCGTAAGGAGTACTCGCAAATGACCGAAGACGCGTTAAGATCGAAAAAAGCTGTGATGAACATGAACCCAGCCGCGAAGGATCCGACCCCGGATACCTTTGTCGGCATCGAAGCGTCTGGTGATTTTTCCAATCTGGCGCTTGAAAGTGACATTCTCGCCAACATCGAAGCCGAAAAAGCCGCCTCGGCGAAAGCGACGAGAGATAAGAGACAAAAAGCTGCCGCCGCGGACGCCGCAAAAGTTCAAGCTGAACTCAAGAAGCAAACCATGGCCTCGGCGAAATCGATGAAAGCTGGCTTAGATGCCGGCAAAAGCGAGAAGAAAGCGGTGAAGGAACCAAAGGTAGTCCCGGCAGCTAAACCAGCCGCTGCGGCTCCAAAACCGACGCCAGTCGTCGCTGCGGCTCCGGTCGTCGTCGCAAACGACAAGAACGCCGAAGAAGCTCAAGCGTGGATTGATGCCTGGAAATCCAACGGTTCGAAAAAAACAACCGCGGCTGCGGAAAGTAGTAGTGATAGCAACAACATTAACGACGAGGGTGCGGACGAAGCGCAAGCTTGGATAGATGCGTGGAAGGCGAAACAATAAAAAGATCGACTTTGACGTTTTAATTATAACACACACACACGGATTATTCAACTCAGATCTTATAACTACGCGCATTAAAGCCTAAAGATGCGCGTATATATTGTGACGCGCAGTAAGTTGTTTGCAACACACAAAAAAAAAACGAACTTCCCACAAAGCAAAAATGCATTCGTGCACGTAATATAAATATAATACTAAAGGGACATGGCATCCAAGCGCCAAGCCATGACTCCTGGCCGTCCGGTGCGTCAT
>Ga0181599_1002661_pt1 | contig 15910 bp, 8 predicted proteins | sample 041ome_3_FD_148658 | JGI IMG/M metagenome (GOLD analysis project Ga0181599, IMG submission 148658) | Coastal salt marsh microbial communities from the Groves Creek Marsh, Skidaway Island, Georgia - 041405US metaG (spades assembly) | ecosystem: Environmental > Aquatic > Marine > Intertidal zone >...
AATCGCGCGCCGCGAATCGCGCGCTCGAACCGCGACCGATGGATAAAGCGCGCGCGCGCGACGACGACGACGCGCGACGACGCGATGCGAGACGACGACGACGCGCGCGCGGCGACGATTCACGTGCCGTCGCTCGTGCGGCGCATGCGAGCGATCGCGCGGCGCGGATGCGCGATCATTCGAGAGGTGACGGAGGGCGGCGACGTCGGCGCGCGGGACAAGGGCGGCGCGGCGCGGGCGGACGGGACGTACGTGGCGGACGCGCAGACGGAGGCGGATCGACGCGTGGAGGCGATGGCGATCGGTGCGCTGCGAGCGTTTTCGAAGGATTTGAATCTGGTGGCGGAGGAGAGCTTCGAGTGCGCGGCGACGATCGAGGCGTACGCGGGGGCGGGGGAGTGGACGACGATCGCGGATCTGGAGGCGGAGGACGAGGACGAGGCGGACGAGACGTGGGCGCCGGAACTGAGAAAACCGATCGCGGCGTCGAGGGTGGCGGTGTATTGCGATCCGTTGGATGGGACGAACGAGTACGCGGCGGGTGAGCGGGAGGCGATCACGGTGCTGTTGGGGGTGGCGGTGGACGGGACGCCGCGCGCGGGGGTCATCGGACAGCCGTTTCACGAGCGCGGGAAGAGCGAGGATTTGGGTCGGGTGGTTTGGGGAGGCGCCGGCGTCGGCGTGCACGGATTGGACATCGCCGAAGACGCGCTGGCGCCGCCCGTGCCGCCGCACGGCGCGCACGTGGTGGCGGTGAATAGGAATTTACGAGAAAACAGACAGGCGCCCGTGCTCGAGGCGTTGCAATCGCGCGTGGACGTCGTCATCAGCGCCACGGGATTTCATTATTTGATGCTCCTGGAGCGGCGCGCGCACAGCGCTTTATTGCTTAGGAAAGCGTCAAAGAAGTGGGACACGTGCGCGGGGGAGGCGCTGCTGCGTGCGACGGGAGGAATCGTCACCGACACCGTCGGTCGGCGGTACGACTACTCGTACAACTTGAACGCGTTGCCGAATCTGAGCGGCATGGCGGCGAGTTTAGACGTCGGCATGCACTGCGAGATGACGGGAATCATTCGAGACGTCATCGAACCGCTCGGTGATTATCCGTACGACGTCGATGATCCCTCCATCAGACCGAGCGTGCTCGACGGCGTGCAAACGCCCGCCGGCGGCTGGCGCGCCGTCACGGTGGACGTCGGCGGATGTCTCATCGAGCCTCGCGAACGCGTCGCTGACGTGTACGCGCGCACCGCGCGCTCGATCGGTATCGATTACGTAACCAGCGAAACCGCGTCGCACGATTTCAAAGAGGCTTTCGCCAAGTTTCGCGGCTCGGATGAACCGAACGCCATGCGATACTACGACGACGGGAAATCGTTTTGGCGTAAAGTCATCGCGCACGTGTTATCGCGCGGCGGGGCTCGAGCTTCCGCGGATGACACCGTCGTGGAAACGATGTTGACGAAGCTGTATGAATATTACGAGCACCCGAGCGCGTGGTACGTCGCGCACGGCGCCGTCGACGCCATCTCCCGACTCCGAAGATCCGGCGTCAAAGTCGCCGTGGCGTCGAATTGGGATTCCAGGTTACCTAAACTTTTGGAATCCCTCGATTTGGCGCGACATTTCGACGCCATCGTCGTCTCAGCCATCGAAGGGTGCGAAAAGCCATCCAAAGAGTTCTTCACGAAGTGTCTCAACGCCGTGGACGTCCCCGCGTCTGCGACTTTACACGTCGGCGACGACGAGCGAAACGACGTCTCCGGCGCCGTCGCCGCCGATTTCGCGTGCGCCGTCCTGTGGGCGCCGCCGCGTCCCGCCACCGCTTCCAGTCCCGCCCCCGCCCCGCGCGTGCGAGACTTCAACGAGCTCACCGACGCGATATTATCCGCCAACCGCGCGCACGTCACCCACAAACACTATTTTCAGTAACCGTCGCGCGAATCGATTCGATCTCGCGATGTAACATCGAGCCCGCGCGTCCACATGGGACACCTTGACCCCTCACACGGCGTCGCGTCGTTCGCGCGGTCGTCATCGGCGCCCGTGAAACGTCTTTAGAACCACCCTCGTTCGCCGCGCGGGCTGGACCTCGCGTCGTCTCGCGTCGTCGGACGTCATCTTTCCCGCGTTCGGCGCGTTTGGCTTGAAATCTCATCGCGGCGGCGTTCGGGTTCGTCGCGCGCGCGAGTCGTCGTCGAACGTCGCGCGGCGAAGTCATCGATCGCCGCGGATTCGTTCGGAAGACTTCGCGTGCGCGCCGTTTGCGCGACGTAGACGATGGAACCCGCGGGACGACGACGCCGGGACCGACGGGCGCCGAGCGCCGGGACGTCGCGGTCGGCGTCGCCGGCGAACGCGCCGTCGGGACGCGCTTCTTCAGATTTTACGCCGCAAACGCCGACGACGCGAGATCGCGAGAGCGCGCGCGCGGTGCCGACGGCAGCGGTTCAAGCGCAGACGCAACCACCGTTGCCACCGACGCCACCGCCGGACGCGAAGACGGGAGATGTGAAAATTTTGGGTCGGCGACATCGCGAGCGCGGCGGCGGCGGGCGAGGCGCGGGACGCGGGACGTCGCCGGGAGCGGTGGCGCGAGCGCCGGTGGCGGTCCCGGTCGCGAGCGATCACTCGGTGTCGCCCACGCACGGCGCACACGTGCCGAGTCACGTACCGAGCCCGATGAGTTTGGACTCGCCGAGCGCGCGCGCGGCGCAAGGACGCGAAGTTATCGATTTGAGCGCGGAAATGTACGAGGACGAACAGCCGTACGTGGAAATTTTGCACATTCCGAACAACAAGGTTGGATTGGTGATCGGACGCGACGGACGACACGTTGGATTCGTACAGAATCGCACGGGGACGCGGATATCGATCGCGAGAGATTCGTGGGATGGGTCTAGGCGACGCGTGGAAATCGAAGGACCGCCGGAGCGGTGCCGGGAGGCGGCGACGATGATTCAGCGACTGATCGCATCCGCGGATGATCGCGATCGGGAGATCAGTGAGGGCGCGATCAGGGCGTTGTTTGAGGGGTTGGAGGTCGCGGAAACCGCGGTGATGGCGGCGAACGTCGTCGCGAGTCAACGGGCGAGGGAAGAATTGGCGGACGACGCGGATGCGCAATTCGACGATTCGTCGGCGGATTTCGACGGTCGCGGTATGCCTGGCGCGCCGCGAGGTGCGCCACCGTCCGCGAGACAAGGACCGGCGACGGCGACGATGACGATTCCGCACACGAAAGTCGGGATGATCATCGGTCGGGGCGGAGATAACGTCAAGTACATTCAGCAACAGACGCACGCGCGGATTCAGATTCAGACGGATGCGGAGACGCCCGAGGGCGCGCCCAATCGTATGGTTTACCTTCGCGGTCCCGTGGAAGCCTGCCGTCACGCCGCGCGATTGATCAACGATATGTGCATCGGTCGAGTGCTCATTCACGCGCCCGTGCCGCATCACGGAGCTTTGATGACGCCAGCCATGCCCGGAGAACCGCTCGATCGCGGCGATCGCGGCGCGGGGAAAGCCGTCGCGTCCGGGGGCGGTGGCGCGCCGCCGTACCCGAGCTCGAGAACGGCGTACGGACCGATGCAAATCGATTACTCCGCGATACCCGCGATGTACCCACCGCCGTATTTCGGGCAGCCTTACACGGGACTTTACAACGTCGGCGCGTACCCTCACGAGATGATGCCGTACTGGAACCAATACGCGACGTACTACGGTCAGCCGCCGATGATGACTCCGTACGATCTGGGCGGCAAGGAAGGACAGACGGTGTACTACGAACAACCCGCGACGCCACCGTTTCGTTACGGCGAGGAAATCGAGCGCGGCCAGGGTGAAAGCGAAGGCGAGGTCGAGGTCGAGGGCGAAGGCGTCGCCGAGCCCCAACCGCGCGCCGATTCGCCCTCGTCGCCCGAATCGAAAGACGCCGTCTCGGACTCCACGCGATCTCCGACGACGCCCAAACAACACCAGCAGCAAACATGACGCGACGCGCGAGACGAACGAGCTCGACGAGACGCTCGCGAACGAATTTGACGAGACGCCGCGAACCGCGCCGAGCGCAGACTTCGCTCGCGCGCTACGCGCAATCAATCATCATTACACCGATCGCTCGCCAATCTCTCACACACCTATCCAATCCATCGTTTAAAATCGCGTCGGTCACCGCCGCCGTCGCAGTCCCAGAACCCCTTTCCCCGCGCGTCGCGCCTCTCGCGTCACCGCGCTCGCCACCGCGTCCAGCTCCAACCTCGCCCGCTCGCTCCTCGACCGCGCCACCATCACCGCCGCGCTCACCACCGCGATCACCATCACGCACAGGATCGTCCTGCGTCATGTTTGCGCGTCCGCGCGTCGGAGTCAGTCTCACGTCTCGCGTCGCTCGCGTTCGCGTCGTCGTCGTCGTCGTCGTCGTCGCGCGCGCCTGTGTTTCCGTCGGAGCCATCGCGGGGTGTTCGGCAGGTCGAGCCCGCGCCCGCGCAGCGACTTGACGCTCGACATCGCGTGCTCGATGTGCGTCAGCGAATCGCTTCGACGCATCGCGCGCGACGACGCGACGCGACGCGACGCGACGGCGCGTCGCGAAGTGCGAACGCGGTCGCGCCGCCGACGGTCGAGGGCGACGCGCGCGGCATCGCGCGACGCGCGCGCGACGGCGCGACGCGAGGACGCGCGCGCGACAACGGGGATGGCGACGGAGGCGGCGACGCGCGACGCGCGCGGCGCGGTGTTCAGGCGCGGCGCGAAGGCGACGCAGACGCCGGTGGATGGGGCGCTGAGCGAGGCGCAAAAAACGCGACGCGCGAGCGCGCTGGCGTCGCTGCGCGCGCACTGCGACGCGACGCGAGGGCAGAAGAGCGCGGTGATGCCGTGCGCGATCTGGCGGGCGACGAAACGGCGCGCGGAGGTGGTGAGACACCGAGGAAGGCATTTTACGCGATTCGGGTGCGCGCGCGGCGACGGCGTGTGGCTGAGCGCGGAGGAGTGCGCGTTTTTGGTGGAAACGGAGCGGTTGGCGCTGTTCTTCAGCGAGAAGGACGAGCGATGCGCGAGCGTGCGCGCGGTGTATCGCCTGATGGCGCGGGTGGGGGTGTCGCGGGAGGCGTACCTGGCGTACGCGCACGTGTGCCGGTTGGGATACGTGTGCCGACGGTTCGGGAGCGCGTGGACGATGGAGGCGAGGGCGAGCGATGCGGACTTGGTCGCGGCGACGGAGGGGTTGGGAATTTGGAAGCGCGCGCGAGAGGGCGAGGACGGTGCCGTGGACGACGATCGGGACGCGGTGAAGAGACGGAAAATCGCGCCGTCGACGCGCGAGATTAAAAAGACGCCGAGGCAGCGAGAATTACAGAGTCGGCGGTGGTGGTTCGCGTCTGGCGCGATCGAACACGAGTGGATCGGGCCGGAAATAGATGCGGCGATCGAGGCGAACGCAAAACCGCCGTATGCGATGACTTTGGAGTACGACGAGACGCCCGTGCGCGTGGCGCCGACGTTTCAGGTGTACCAACCGAATAGGAATTTTAGCAAAAAGTCACCAGACCCGGTGAGTTTTTACCTGTACGTCGCGTCGGAGCGACCACCGAACGGGCGAGAGACGCGATCGCTCATAGAGCAAGCGAATGGGAAGCCAGTGCGCGTGGCGAGCTGTCGACAGTCGACGGTTATGATGTTTACGCTGTCAGACGCCTGAAGACGAAATTGTAAAGTAAAATTCTGTTGGTAAAATTACACCGGGACGAATCGACGCGGATCTTCGGCGACGAAACGAAACGCACGCGGGCCGTCGAGCGCGTGCGAACGCACGGGCGAACCGACGTACCAAAACACCCAGCCCTTGCGCTCGCCACGCAAAATCGCCGCCGTCTCCGCGCCGCCGTCGTCGTACACGATCCTCAAAGATTTCAACTCCTCCCGCGCGGAATCATGCGCGTCGGCTCTCGAGGTAGCGGGTCGCGCGCCAAAGTGACGCCGGTTCGCAACCGAGTACCCGCTCTCTACGAACGCATGGACTTCTTCCGCGAGAAAAATCAAACGCGCCGCCGCGCCGCGCGCACTTAAATTACGTCGACCATCGGGCGCGCACGCGGCGACGTACGCCCTCGCGGGTTCCGCGTCTCGTAACACATCACCGAATCGTAACAATGCGTTGAACGCGATTTCGACGCGCACAAATTCGTCGAGCGATCCCTCGCGGAATATTCCAGACAGAAATTCTTCCTCCGTCGCCGCGCCGACGCGCCAAAGTTCGGTGAGGAATTCGGCGGCTCCGGCGATGGTTTCGTCGTCGCTCGAGTCGAGCAAAGCGATAACGCGACGACAAATGTCGTCCCGAAATGGCATGGCGTCGCTCAAAGTGGCGTACATCGCCGCGTAACTTTTTTGACACACGGCTGTCGTCACGATTCGCTCCGCGTAAGCGTCAAAGACGGAGACGCCTTCAATCGCGGTCAACATTTGACGCGTGGCACGTGGCGCGGTGTCCGGCGTCGAACGATTCAGCGCGGCGTTGAACGCGGCGACCGGATTGCTCACCGTCGTCGTCGTCGTCGCCTGCAACTTTCGCCAATCAGAGTCGTAATCGCGCGAATCGTCGCCGTCGACGGTCCATCGGTCCTCGTCCGTCTTTGGTAACACGACAACCTTCTTCAGCCCACGTCGTTTCTCCACCCCCTTTGCAGTCGGGTCTTTGACACGCTCAAACGCCAAGAGGCAGCACTTTTCAAAACTCGCAACGACGGATTCTTTCGCCGTCTTGATTCGGACGGGTAATCCGAATTCGTGATAACCGTCGCACACGTGGCGGAGCAATGCCTCCTTGACGCCGGCGCCGCGGAATTCGGGAAGCACGCAGAGTCGATCCACTTGTGCAGTGGTGAACACAGTATCTGGAGAAGAAAACGGATACGCCACCGTCGCGGTTTCGTCGCTCTGCAAAGCGCTCATCGCGACGTAGCCGACGGCGACGCCGGAATCCGTCAATTCGAGCTCGTAATACACGCCGTGCGGCTGCGGCGGCGCGGCGACGTAGTGATGCGCCGAGTACCCCCCGGAACACCAGCGTTCGGGCGTGGACGCTTTCAATCGCGCGGTCACGCCTTCGCGCAGCGTCACGTTGAACCCGCGCGTTTCAACGAAGGCGCGAACGGCGTCGCTGACATCCGCGAGTTGCTCCGCCATGGACAGCGTCAAGCGCTGTATAGGATCGCCATCGATCACCAATCGTTCGCGAGCACGCGCGATGAGTACGTCACCGTCGTCTTCGACGCGATCGGCGATGATGGCGATCGCGCGCGCGTGCTCTCGATGCCACGTTCTGCTCGCGCGCTCCTCTTCGTCTTCGTCTTCCTCCCCAGACCGCGCGCGTCGACTCGGATACAGCCTTCGCGCCGGGCAACGCGCGACCACCGCGTTAAACAACAGATTCGCCCTCAAGCACGACGCCTTCGTCGGCGCGGCACCGCGCGCGAGCGCGATGCCGACGTCTACGCCCTTCGGCAACGCGCTTCGAAACGCCGCAAACGTCTGCGTCGCCCGCGTCGTCCCCGTCCCTCCCAATTTCGCGCACACCACCACCACCCGCGTCGTCGATGTCCTCAAAACCTCCGCGCACACCGCTTCAACCATTTTCCTGCACTCCCGCGCGCTCTTATGATCGCCTCGCCAGCGATACGTCTCCGCCGGTTTCGTCCTCGTCAGCGTCGTCGTCGTCGTCTCCCCGACCTCTGGAAACACGCGCGTCGCCCACGCCCGCGCCTCCGCCTGATCGCTCGCGCCGAAGCACACCACGTGCGCGCGCGGCGCCATCACGCGTTCCAATCCAACGCCGAATCGTCGTCGTCTCGCGCTTCGTCGTCGTCGCCGTCGTCGCCGTCGTCTCTTCTCCCCTCGCTCGCGCGCGCGCGAAAGCACTTCGCGAGGTGCGCGAGCCCTATCGTCCGGCACTCCTCGCTCCACGCCTGCGCGAGCTGCGCGCGCTCGCGCGCCGTGAGCGGCACGACGACGCGGCGTCGCGCTCGAACGGCGTCGCTGAATTCGCGTTCGAGTTCGAATTCGTCCTCGAATCGCGCCGCCGTTCGAGCGCGGCGCCCGCGTCGCGCCGCGCGCGTCGCGCGCGCTCTCGCGCGCGTCCCCGCGGGCGCGCTCGAGCGCGTCGCGGCGCGCATGCGCGGTCGCGCGCGTTTTAATGACGCTCGAAGCGGCGCGACGCTTCGAGGCGGTGACGCGAATCGTCACTCGACGTCGCGCGCGCGCCCGATCGCGCCGCGCGCGCATGGACGACGCGCGCGATGCCCTCGACGCGCTCCTGACGGACGCGCGCGCGCAGCGAGCGCTCGCGGACGACGCGAGGTGCTTTCCCGAGTGTCGAGAATCGCGCGCGCGATCGAAATCGCTTCGCGAAATCGTCGCCGCGTGCGAAGCGCGACCGCGGTTGGGCGTCACGGACGCGCGAACGCGATTCAACGCGTCGCGCGCGACGGCGGACGCGACGCACGGCGCGCGAGACGACGACGACCTCGATGGGATGGACCTCGGCGACGGCGCGGGTGTTGGGAAGACGACGACGACGACGACGACGCGAGAGGTCGAGCGCGAGCGCGCGACGACGCGCGATGAGGACACGGGAACGAAATTGTGGATGACGTGCGATGGGATCGTGTTCGTGGTGACGGCGGAGGCGTCGATGGGCGAGCGCGGGGGGGGGCGGGAGGCGAAGGCGAAGGCGAACGCGCCGGCGACGAGCGAGGACGCGACGACGGGCGAAGAGAACGAAAAGACGACGCAATGGCCGGAACCGAAGCGGAGGAACGAAGGAGGGAGCGGCGATAAATCGTTGGTCGGCGCGGTGAAGGCGCTGAGAGGGACGCGGTTGGAGGGCGTGGTGGACGAGATCGCGTCCAACGTCGAGCGGTTGGGGGCGAGCGGAATTTTTGTGGTTTGCGAACGCGTGGGGGATTCGGATAACGTGCGCGCGTCCAAAATTCGCGATGCGCTCGTGAAATTGACGGGCGTGGTTGGGAACAACGTGTTTTGCGTGCCCGAGGGCGCTCGCGAGGGGCTGAGCGCGGTGGATGGGGGACACGTGGACGCTGAAACCGGCGGATGGTTTAGCGGATCGAGCGGGAAGAAGACGGTGGCGAAAGATTTCCAGCTTCGTTTAGATAATTGGCAATTAGAGTGGCGGAACAGTCGAGCGAAAAAACTCAGAAACGCTGAATACGAAGCTATACGCCAGGAGACGCAGTTTTGGGCGATGTTTCTTCGCAAAGACGACGAGTGGCTCGCCGAGGAGCGCGAACGCGAGGAGGCGGGGAAAAAGGACAACGAAGCGGACGCAAAGGGCGATGAAGTGAGCGCCGACGGCGCCGAAACGTCCAAGATGGATAAAGTGGATAAAGAATCACTCGCGCGCGTCCATGAAACGGCTTCGTTGCTGGCGATTCACAAATTCCTCAAGACGGCGATCGAGGGCGTGCCCATGGCTGGCATTCCCGGCGCCCCGGAGATGGCTTGGAAACATTTTCAAAAATATCCCGAGCCCGAACGTGCACCGCTCATGAATGCCGTGTACTCACACAACGTCATTCAATACGCCGCGGCGCTCATGTTCGCTTGGCTGACGCCCGGACCCGTGGGCGCGCACGCGACGCATTTCATGAATCGCTTTCGTATTTCTCTCTTCTTCGCGTGTCTGTGCGGATCGTCGCCGTTAGATCCGACAGTGATCACCACCGCCATCGCGCTCGCGGCAGGGACGGATAAGGAAAATTTGCAGATGTCCCCTGTTATTCGTTTCATGAAAGACGACGTTGAGAGTGAGGTTTCGAGCGAGGACGAGGCGTCGGAGGACGAGGACGCGAAGCCGCGGATGGACATCGATGGCGTCGTGGATGTCAAATCGGCTTCGACATCGTCGCTCGATGAATCTTGGGGATCGCTCAATTCAATGTCGTCGTTAATGCAAGACGCTCTCGACCGCGCCGTCGCGGAAGGGAACGATCTCAAACGTCGAGCGTCAAAAATGCTGGTTGATTTCTTAAATTCTGGCAACCGAACCGTGCTGAAGAGTCGTCGACGAGCGATGAAAGCGGCGTGCGACGCAAAGGCTGACGCTATGCAACAAAAGAAAATGTCTTACGACGAAGCGGAGAAGATGGCGAAGAAGGTCTTCGATAGGGAGTTTTCTCGAGATGCAACAAAGCGCTTGACGACGCTCATATTTGGACCGAAATACTTTGCGTCGGTCACGGCGGATATAACGCAAGTGATCAACTCTTCGTTTACGACGTACATCGCGATGTCGTCGATCGATATTTTCTTACCCATGGTCGAAGAACACGAAGAGAAGATGCGGTTGAAGAAGGCGGAAGAGGAAGAACAGGCGAAAGCCGCCGCCGCCGCCGCCGCCGCCGCCGCAACAGCGGCGCTGACGACAAAGAATGGCTTCATTCACGTGACGCTCGAAGTCGAGAAAGATTGCGTGCGATGCACGCTCACCCCGACACCGTTACCGACGACGGTTGAAAAGTTGTTAAGCACGTCCAAGATCATCAGTGAAAAGACTGTGGCGTTGACGGCGAGCACGGCCGAGGCGGTATCGTCGAGCGCTGAAGCCGTGTCCACGTGGGCGTCAAAAACCACGGACTCGGTGCGAAAAGAAACCAATCGCGGTCTAGAGCTCGCTCAAGAAAACGCCAAGGCGAGCATCGAAAGCGCAAAAAGTGGTTTGGAAAACGTCGGTGCGTTCTTTGACAGAACGAAGACGACACTGAATTCGACCATAACGTCGAGCGCGACCTCCATCACCACCGTCTTTTCGTCGTTGAAGACGGGCGGCGACGCGAGTGCGAGCGATGGTAAGGTTTCTATCGACGTTCGTTCACTTCCGGTTCAGCGTATTGCCGCCGCGCTGGAAAACGAAGAAGTCGATCGCGTTATCGCTGACTCAAATTTGGTGCTCAAGATGCCCGCGGATTTGATCCTCTCCAAGGCGCTCGGTGATATTTACAAGGAAGTGCGAGCAGACGCCTCGGCGTTCGTCAAATACAAGGATGACGAGACCGTCTTGCGCGCTATCCAACGCCTGCTCGAGCTCGTCGTGGAAAGCGGTGACGAAGTCGCGATCAACGAGCTCATCAAACTCGGCGTCGTTCCGCGACCGAAATCCGCGGCGCAAGCCAAACTCGAGGCGTGGCGAGAAAATTTCCGCAAGCGTGAATCTGAACCCGCGAGTGCGATAAAGGACGACGCAAAGTCTAGTGAAGCAGCTGAGACACCGCCTCCATCGACTGCTTCGAAAATCATCCCAGAAGCCTTGCGATCCGCGTTCGCCGCGCCGCTGACGCTCTTTTCGCGCGCGTCGGCGTCCGCGCCGTCCGTCGACGCCGTCGACGCCGCCCCGTCGCCCGACGCCAAGATCGCCGTCGATGCCAAGGCCAAGGCGAGCGATTCGGCGTGATCCTGTAAAACTGTGTTGTTATAGCATGTATAGCATGTATGCAGTAATTTCATCGCGTCTGCGCGAAAACCCCAGATTTTCAGTGTTGAGAGGGCCGATGTCCCCACGACGAAAGATCGCCACATCACGTCGCGCACACGCGTTCGCCATGCCCACGGTGAACCTCAACCGCGATGAACTCTTCGCCAGACTCGGTAAGACGTACACCGAGGATGAATTCGACGAGCTGTGCTTCGAGTTCGGGATCGAACTCGACGAAGTGACTTCGGAAAGCGCGATGAAATCAAAGTTTTTAGGGCAAGACGGCGATAAAACGAGCGCGAACGCGGACGAGAGCGACGACGTGATATACAAGATTGATATCCCGGCGAATCGTTACGATTTGCTGTGCTTGGAAGGGATCTCGCGCGCGTTGAATGTGTTTCGAGGGACGACGCCGACGCCGACGTTTCGAGCGCGCGAGCCGTCGAGCGGGACGCGGGAGCGGATGACGGTGAAACCGAGCGCGATGTTGGTCAGACCGTTCGTCGTGTGCGCGGTACTTCGAGGGCTGAAGTTTACCAAGGAGCGATACGAGAGTTTCATCGATTTGCAGGACAAGTTGCATCAGAATATTTGTCGACGCCGAAGCCTGGTGGCGATCGGGACGCACGACTTGGGGAAGATCAAGGGGCCGTTCACCTACGAAGCGCAGTTGCCGGAAGAGATCGAGTTTGTGCCGTTGAAGCAGGAGAAGTCGTTCAACGCTCGAGATTTAATGGAGTTTTACAAGGGAGATCAGAAATTGAAGCACTTTTTGCACATCATCGAGGACAGCGCCGTGTTTCCCGTGGTGAAGGATTCCGAGGGCACGGTGTTGTCGTTGCCGCCGATCATTAACGGTGCGAAATCGGCAATTTCTTTGGATACGACAGACGTCTTCATCGAGTGCACGGCGACGGATTTGAATAAGGCGAAGATTGTGCTGAACACAATGGTGACAATGTTCAGTGAGTACTGTGCCGAGCCGTTCACTGTTGAGCCGGTGGACGTCGTCGATTGCACCGGCAAAGAGACGACATACCCCGATTTTATGACTCGATTTGTCGACGCAGATGTTGATTACATCAATAAGCGCATCGGGACGTCGATCGATCGCCAAACGATGGCGGCCCTGTTGTGCCGAATGCAACTTCCGACCAAGCTCGGAGCGGACGAAACGACGCTTCGAGTGGAGGTTCCGCCGACGCGATCGGATATCTTGCACCCGTGCGATATCGCCGAGGACGTGGCGATCGCGCACGGATACAACAACATCGCGCGCACGGTGCCGAACACGTACACGATCGCATCCCAACAACCCATTAACAAGTTTTCAGACGCTGTGCGAGGCGAGGTGGCTCGCAGCGGCTTTAGCGAAGTCTTGACATGGATTTTGTGCTCGCACGACGATAACTTTGCGAACGTGCTTAGAGAAGATGACGGCAACAGCGCAGCAATCGTAGCTAACCCGTCGAGTTTGGATGTGCAAGTCGCTCGTAACAGCCTCTTGCCCGGCGCGCTGAAGGCGTTGGGGGCAAACAAGGATGCGCCGTTGCCGGCAAAATTGTTCGAAGTTGGTGACGTGGTCGTGCTCGATCCCGAGGCGGACGTCGGCGCGCGCAACTCTCGAAGACTACTGGTTCTCTATAGCAACGTTCAAAGTGGTTTCGAGGTCGTTCAAGGCGTGTTGGATCGCGTCATGCAAGTTGTCGGCATCGCGAAGTTTGACGGCTCAGACTTTGGCTATCAGCTCCAAGAATCGAATGAGCCGACGTATTTCCCGGGCAGGCAGGCGCACGTCATGCGGAATGGGAAGAAAATCGGCGTGTTCGGTATCGTCCATCCCGACGTCTGCGCGAAGTTTGACATCGTCAGCCCGACGAGCGTGCTCGAGCTAGAATTAGAGCCTCTCATGGCCAGTGTGTGAATAAAAAACGATTCTCATTCTATTAAAGTAATACGCTTTTGCTATGATGGTATCTGATGTGCTATCACTTTCTCTTACCCTTGCGCTTCATCTGCGTCGTTTTTTTCGCTGGAGGAGTCTTGCTACCGGAGAGATTGTACGAGCCCGGGGCGAGCGCCGGGGACTTGCTTCCAGTCACCGGCATGGCTCCTCCGATCCCGCCGAGCTGCATCGCGGCCCCACCCGAGGCTGGGGAGTAGCTGCCGATTTGTTGGAACTGCGCCATACTTTTCGCATCCTTCTTTCCAGGCATGCTAGAGCCTGGAATCCCCCCGCTCGGCGTGCGAGCGAGTCCACCCGCCGCTGACGAGGGCACGCCCGACCGCCCCGAGGCGACGCCGCCCATCGGTAGCATTGTTCCGAGTCGTTGACCACCGGGCATGACACTACCGTTTCCGGTAACGCCGCCAACGGGACTATCATCCGCCAAACTAAGCGGCTGCTGCGTCGGTCCGCAGATTGACTGCACTTCTCGCCACGATCGATGCGGCGCGTTTCGACGACTCTTGTTCATCCCCAATCGCTCCATCTTTGCCGCTTTTCGAATCTTCAGGTGCTTGGCCATGACGGCGCATGAACGATCGAAATGAATGCGAACGGTTTCGTCCTCCACCGGAAGCGCACGCGCCATAAGCGTCCGCGCGCTGCCTTTGTTGAGGTCGAGCGCGGCGATGGCTCTTTGGTCTTGCTGCTGTTCGGCGACTTGCGTGAGATGGGAGAAACGCCAGCGGCAGTGATCGATGCGATGATACGTGCCCTTGATCGGTGTGCTCGCGGCGAACGCGTCGGTGATGAGGGCCCAGTTGGAACCAAATTCGTGCACGATGGCGCACAGCAGTTGGTCCTCCATGGGCGACCAAGACCGCATGGCACCTGCGCGTCGCTTCTTCTTCGCGTCCTTGCGGCGTCTGTCGTCCATCGGTCCAGTGCGCTTGGGAATGGGTACACCGAAATCCATATCGACCTCGTGACCAGGAACACCGAATTGAATGTACTCTCCACGCTTGTTCTTGCGACGACGACCCTTGATGTCCACCATGTAACCCTCTTCGTCGAAGTAATGACCGCGAGCGGCGGCGGCGGCCAAAAACGCGCGGCGCTGCTCCATCGTCTCCCGATGCGCCTCTTCCTCGGCTTGGTAACGAGCCGCTTCGACGAGCGCGCGCGCGCGCTTGCGCTCGTTTTCTTCCCAACCTCGTAAACTGCGCTCGTATTCCGCAAACTTTTGAGCCTCGATTTGCATCGTTTCCCTGAAGGCGCGTTCGTTCAACATCGGCACAGCGTCGTAAATCACCGGCATGAACTCTTCCACGAGCGGCGGCGTGGGAGGAGCCAACAGGTCCATGTCCAGATCCATACCGTCGATCTCTAGAGCCTCCGCCAACGCGATGCGATCAGCCTTGGCGTCACCGTCCGCGTCTTCGTCTTCGTCTTCGTCTTCGTCGTCCTTCTTCTTTGAACCTCGTCCGCGCTTCGGCGTCGCCTTTGGCGCCCCCTTGCTCTTCTTCGCCGCCTTCTTGGCCTCTTTCTCGCGCTCCTTCTGCTCTTTCGCCTCCTTCAGTTCGATAGCGTCCTTCACCAAATCGCGTTTCATCTCCACCATGGCTAGATACAGCTTATTCGACGCCCAAGAGTTGATGATTCGCATCCCCGCCGGCGGCGGCGGCGTCGACGCGAGCGTCGCAGTCGGCGACAACTCAGCATCACCAGTCGGTGTCAACGTCGCTTGACGTCCCAACTTTTCGCCCGCATCACCCTCTTCACCCCCATCATCCTCGTCGCTCTCCGTCTCCATCTTGATCTCTTCACCATCCGCCGAGCCGTTCTCGCTTCCTTCGTCCTCGTCCTCGACGAGCTCGCCCGCGTTCGGCAGCGGCCGCTCCTTCGCCCGCTCCCAAGCCTCGGCCCAGAACTCGGCGACGTCGGCGGCGATCATGGCGCACCGCGTCTTCCTCCGAGTCACCTCCTGCTCTTCTCGATCCTTCGGCGCGCCCTCGCACGAAGCCGCCAGATGCGACACCTGCCTCGACGTCTCCTGCTTCCAGTCGCGTTCGCTCGCAAAGTCCCGCGCCAACCACGTCATCTCCATCATCACGTACTCCCAATGACTCTTCCTCCGGCTATCATCGTGCGTTTTCACGTTCGCCCGCGCGTCCAGCGCCTTTATCTTCTCCCGAATCGCCTTCGCTCGCGCGACGAGCATGTCCTCGTCTCGCAACCGCCGCCGTCGCGCCTCCCCCGTCTCGTCCGCCGTCTCGTCCACCGCCGACGTCGACGCCCCCCCGCGATCGCGCGCCATCGCGCTCGATCACCGTCGCGTCCTCCACCGAGCGCTACCGTCGCGAATCGCGCGTCCGCGTCAGTCTCTCGCTCGTCTCTCGCGTCTCGGCGTCTCTCGCTCGCGCGCCGTCTTCGCTTTCGTCCCCCCCCCCCCCGCCCCTCCCCGCGCC
>Ga0181599_1002668_pt1 | contig 15891 bp, 13 predicted proteins | sample 041ome_3_FD_148658 | JGI IMG/M metagenome (GOLD analysis project Ga0181599, IMG submission 148658) | Coastal salt marsh microbial communities from the Groves Creek Marsh, Skidaway Island, Georgia - 041405US metaG (spades assembly) | ecosystem: Environmental > Aquatic > Marine > Intertidal zone >...
ATCCAACTGCACCTGCCTCTGATTTACGTCCAGAAACCACTAAATCTTCTGAGATTGGTTTTGATACTAACCTTTTTAACCAACGCTTGAACATAGACTTCACATATTATAAGTCAAACAGTATAGATCAATTGTTTCAGCAGAGTGTTCCACAAGCATCGGGTGTGACTTCTAAGTTTGTGAATGGTGCCGATGTTCAAAACACAGGAGTTGAAGCCGTCGTCAATATTGGTGTGATTCGAAAAGCAGACGTTTCTTGGGATCTCACTTTCAACTATGCCTCTAACAATAGTAAGGTAGTCGCAATTAAAAGCCAATGTAACAAAACCTATGACTGTATTCTACGGAGATTTTGATAATAATGGTGCCATTGATCCCATTTTATGTAAATACTATGATGACAAAAACTATCCCTTCTTTTCAAAGGATGATCTTCAGAGCCAACTCAGCAATTTGAAATCGGCTTTTGTTTCCTATGCTGCTTATGCAGATCAAACCATTTATGACATCTTAAAAAAATGGACATCAAAAAAATTGATTCACTTCAAGTGAAAACACTGGCATCTTCAATTGTTGAAAATCTCGGAAATATGACCTTTCAAATTAATCCACTCCCTAAGGAAGCTCAACTTGCACCTGTTTTTGGAATTAAAATTAAAGATATAAATCAGGATCATTTTCCCGATCTAATTCTTGGAGGAAATTTGATGGGTACGCGCGTCAAATTGGGTCAACTAAATGCCTCAAGAGGAATTTGTCTCCTTGGAAACGGCAAGGGTGATTTTAGAAGTTTAAATATTTCCGAAAGCGGATTGAATATAAAAGGGGAAATCAGAGCTATAGAGGCGTTCAATGATTTAGAAAACAATACCTACTACATTTTCGCTTTAAACAATGCAGCGGCACGCGTATTTAAATTAAATGAAAATTCAAATCCTCCAAAATAATGGATAATGAGGCTTTTTTTACCCAAAACGGTTACATCGTTTTTAATGATCTTTTATCCTCATCGGAATGGAAACAAATAGATTCCATTTACAATGCTATTTTAACCAATACCATTGATCTTTCAGAAAATCGAAGCGATTTGAGTGGTAAGGGTCGGGGAATTAATGCTGTAGAAAAAATCACTCAAATCATGCGCCCGAGTGATAAAATTCCATTTTTCAAAACCTCTAAACTCTTGAAAGAATGCACCCAATTGTCAAAAAAATTATTGGGAGCAGACATGGCACTTGACTTTGATATGTTAATCAATAAGGCACCCCACACCAACACCCCTACCCCTTGGCATCAAGATGAAGCCTACTGGCCAACGATGCCCGACAAAAGAGCTTTAAGTTTTTGGATTGCTATTGACGATGCCACCAAAGAAAACGGATGTATGTGGTATGCTCCAAAATCTCATCTGCAACCCCAGTTGGAAAAACATGTCCAGCTTCCCAACGGCGGAGCATTGTGCTGTCAATGGAGTGAGGAAGAAGCCCTTTGTATTCCTATTGCAAAAAAGTCCGCTGTGGCTCATCACGGCAGAACGCTGCATTACAGCAGAGGAAATTCAACCTCGGGAAATAGACGCGCATATATTTTAAATTTCCGACCCCAAGCTATGATCGATTTGGAACGTTCCCTTGGATTTGATCATACTGGAAAACGTAGCGTTCAATCCTGACTTTCAGTTATTATTTTTTATTTAAAAAACCAGTAGGTCAATTTTAAGTTGATGCTGCGATAGCGGGGGACCAACTGCTCGTAGGCAAAATAATTGTCATTGTAGACGATATACAGGTCGGACAGTGAATTAAAACGCCATTGAAAACGGGAATTGAAACCAAAGTTTTCCGACTGTGAACTAAACTGAATATTGGTGGACCAGAAAATGGACTTGGAAAAAGAAAAGTCAAATTTAGGACCAAACAGCCACAGTTTTGTCAAAGGAATGTCGTTGCCCAATGCAATACGGTCGTAATTTAAATTTAAACTGGTCACCAAACGGGGTTGCACTCGATAGCTGAACTTATTTAAAAAGGAATATTTCATCCCATCAAAAAAACTTCCATAATTCTGACTGGAGATAAAAGAAAGTTTATTTCTCCTGTCGGAAGCATATTGTAACATAAGGGAACGCGAATGATAGATTTGGTTGCCCGCCAAAGGCGTGTCTGGGTGGATTCCCGTCGGATCGAAGGGATTTACAAAAAATTCATTGCGATGAAAAAAACGCATTCCCAGTTTACTTTGATCTTTAAAAGTCAACTCTGCCGAAGTCAATAAGGTGCGTTCTATGAGTTTTTGGTCACCTGTGGGGTCAATCCACAACCAAGCGTTTTGGCGCAACTCCAACGTATTGATCCGCCCTTTTTTGGGATAGAAAAAATAGCTATAATAGGGCGAAAATTTCATCACTCCTACCCTTCTTAATATACCCAAATCTGCCTTAAAGTCATCCCCAATAAAAGCGTACTCCAGATTGATGTTTTGATGACGGGTTTCTCTGCTAAATTGAACCCCTCCACTCATACTCTTTTCGTTTTGAATGGGAGAAAAAGATTTGTAAGCAAAAAATCTTCCTTTCCAAACATTATCTTTTGAATTTAGATCATATTCCAAGCCCAACATCCGATTGAACTTTTCATCGGAACTTATAAAATCATAGTCTTTTACAGTTTGCCGATTGATAAAAAGAAATTTTAAATTCGAACGGCTAAATACACTTTGCTGAAGCGAAACCACCGTATTGTTGTTGGAAGCCACTTCGTTTTTTACATCTTCATCGGTGAGCATATTGAGGAATCCCAATCGCATTTTATCCGAAATTTTACCACTCAATCGGGCTCCGGCGATGATGCGATTTTGGATATTATTCCCTTCCAAATCTTTGGCGACTCCAATTCTTCGGGTTAGGAAAGGAGTAACGGTGCGATCGGCTCCGTAATTTGAAAAAAGATCACTGTTTTGCAGAAAAAATTGTCTTTTTTCGGGGAGAACAACTTCAAATTGTGTCAGGTTGATGATCTCATCATCCACTTCAACTTGAGAAAAATCGGGATTTAATGTGATGTCCAAATTTAATCCATTATTGATGGGGATTTTTAAATCCCCGCCAAAGTTGACCTTCTGATCTTTGCCGATACCTTCAAAATCATTGCTGCTGATGCCGTTGATATAGGGAATGATGGCAATAGGTGCATTGGATTTTCCTAAAGGTTTATCAAACCCCAACGTTCCCATAAAGGCCAAATTAAAATCTTTGTAAACCTGAGGAATTTTTGCCCAAGTGGATCGCTCATTGGTTTGAGTGTCCAAACGGAAAAAATTAAACCTCCAAGCAGTGGATCCCTCGGGAAAATTGATGGATCCAAAAGGGATTTTCATTTCAATGATAAAGTACCCGTCATAGATGGCACTTTCCACATCGTAATCCACATCCCAAGTGCGGTTGATGTCGTCTTTTGCTTCTCCAATTCCACCGTTGGAAACCAAAAGATCGCTCTTTACTCCAAAAGGATTTGAGCCAAACATATAGGCATTAATGCCATCGCTATAGGTGTCTAAAACAAAATTGATTTTGTCTGATGCGCCACCACTAAAATCACGTCTTAATGAGGGGGTAATGTATTGGTCGCTTATGGAATAGGCTTTACAAAGTATATATAGATTGGTGTCGTCGTATAAAATCCGAACCTCAGTGGGTTGGGTCACCGTATTAGATTCCACGGGAAAATGTTGCCATTGCGTATTGGCTTGTACCGCTTTTGCCCATTCACTTTCAAGCGCTTTTCCGTCTATGGTTATTTTTTCAGTGGTATAGGTAGCCGCCATATGGGGCGCTTCCTCTTGACCGATAACAGAATTGGAAATAAAAAAAATAAGACCCAGCAGTCCTAAAGAAAATCTTGTTATCATCAAAATAAATTAGTCCCCAAATATCATACTATTTAAGATGCTATGAAATAGCATCTTATTTTATGTTTTTGTTAGACATAATTTTGTTGGAAAGGTTTAAAAATAAAAAAAGGAGGGAACCACCCCTCCTTAAAATCAACTTAAATCAAAACTTAATATCCCGGATTCTGCGAGAGAATGTCAGAACCTTGAATATCAATTTGTGCTTGTGGAATGGGATAATATTCATTTTTCCCGGCTGTGAATTTTGCCCCTCCAAATTTGGTAGTTAAAAAAAGAATTTAAATGGTTGTTTTTTTTGATTTTATTAACGATTTGAATTTATATTGATGTAATTCAATGCATTACATAAATTATTTTTAATAAAAGGTGTTAAATAAAATGAAAAATTATACTCACTAAATTAATTTTAGAATTTTGAGCCTTTTAATTTTTCAACTGACTCAGTTTAAAATAGAAATACAACTCCAAGATTTTCTAAAATCCAGTTTCTCCCATAAAAACGTATTTTTACAAAAATGATTGGTCATGGACGGGCTGCCTATCAGCGTATTGGTTATTGGTTGCGGAAATATGGGGGCTTCGCATGCAAAGGCGTATGAACAACATCCGGGGTTTGCGATTTGTGGCTTGGTATCGAGAGGCAGCAGTAAAAAAGAATTAAACCAAACCTTGATTGCTGACTATACCCTGTTTGCAGACTATCAAGCCGCCTTGGAAGCAACAAAACCTGATGCGGTGTGTATTTCCACCTATCCCGATACCCACGAAGCCATTGCTCTAAAAGCTTTGGAAATGGGGTGTCATCTCTTTGTTGAAAAGCCCCTTGCTACCACTGTTGAAGGTTGTAATCGAATTATTGAAGTCGCAAAAAGCATGGGAAAACAAGTTGTGGTAGGCTATATTTTAAGGCATCATCCCACTTGGATCAAGTTTATAGCGACCGCTCATCAATTGGGAAAACCTTTGGTGATGCGGATGAATTTAAATCAGCAAAGCCAGGGCTATATGTGGGAGGTGCATAAAAATTTGATGCAATCGTTGAGTCCCATTGTGGACTGTGGCGTTCATTATTTGGATGTCATGTGTCAAATGACGCAAGCCAAACCCGTAAGTGTTTCTGCCATTGGGGTTCGCTTGAGCGCGGATGTCCCCGTGGATAATTACAACTACGGTCAACTGCAAATTCGATTTGACGATGGTTCCGTAGGCTGGTACGAAGCGGGTTGGGGGCCAATGATGAGCGAAACCGCCTTTTTTATAAAAGATGTGATCGGCCCCAAGGGAAGTGCTTCCATAATTTCTGAAGAAGGGCTCTATAACGACGGTTCAGATGAAATCGAACGGCATACCAAATCAAATACCATTCGTTGGCATCACAGCAGTATGAATGAAAAAAATGAATTTAACAAAGCCGATGATTTTATCCGTTTTGAGGATGACCCTTCCCATCAGCAATTGTGCAATAATGAACAGGATTTCTTTTACCGAGCCATTCAGAACCGTCTAAATTTGGAGCAACACCTTAACGATGCCGTGAATAGTTTACAAATTGTTTTGGCTTGCGATCAGGCTGTTCGTCTTCAAAAAACGATTTCACTTTGACACATAATAGTTCTCTTTTTTTTTCGTTAAACTAACATGAATTACCCTCGTTTACAAACATCGACTGTTGTTTCCATGGTTTTGTTTTTAAGCATAATCACCGCTTCACATAATCTTTTTGGACAAGAAAAAATATTTGAGATTTTCCATTACGGCATGTCTTCCGAAGCAGCTCTTGAAACCTATAAAACCAACAAAAAAGCATTTAAAAGTATTTCGCTAGGTGACGGAACTTCCTATACCTTAAGGCGTTTTTCCTTGGTGATGCAAGATGATAAACTACAGTATATCATGCTTTGGAGCAAAAAAAACTTAACTCTTGCCACTGCTGAAAAATATTTAGAAAACACTAAGAAACATTTGGAAGGTAAGAAATACAAACTCGTATATGCCCAAAAAAACTGGTCGAAACCTTTGCTACAAGAAAAAAACAAACCTTACCTGCGATGGGTAAACGAAGACAAAACCATTTTAGCAGAAATGGAGCCGAGAGGGCATGGGGGTACTTACAGTGTTTTTATTGCCTTCTATCCACACGATTGGTTTCTTAAAAAGGCACGAGGAAAATAGGCCTATAAATCAATATTGACTCCCAACCCAATCAATTCTCTGAATTGAAGCTCGCCTATTAAATCGTCATCGTAAATCAGGTGCAGTAAGAAATTACCGGAAATTATATCATTTACTTTAAAGCGCAAATTTCCGTTCCATTCAACATCTACGTTTTGTGGGTTTTCAAGATAATTGACATAAAAGTTATAATTATTCTCGAAAATGACATTTTTCATCAACGTTACCTTATAATAGCCTGTTATGGAGGCTCCTAAAAAGAAAGCACTCCGTTTTCCTTTTTCTACTCCAAAATAGTTTTTTCCTTCTTCCAAGTCACGGGTAAATTTTTGAGAAACCAAAAACATCCGAGCCGTAAGAGGAGACAAATTCAACCACAAATTGTCATTCTTTTTGTAATACCATCCCAAACCCGACTGGATAATCGCCGGAGAAAAAAACTGAGATGTTTTCTCACGTTGTTCTTCACCATCTACTTTGAAGTAACGATAATCGGGAAGCAACTGGGTTTTAAATTTTAAAAAGGCAGAATAATTCCATTCAGCATTAATCTGTTTTCCAACCAAAGAACGTATTTCAAACCGATCATCTGCTTTTTTAAAAAAAGTATTTCCAGTAATAAAAGTGGTTCCTAGAGACAACAACAAATTGGAGTCCCACACCAAGCCTTTACGGTCGGAATAATTAAAATTATAGTCTAAACCGAATAAGCCTGTAAGAGAACTCTCGCCTCCGGAGACCCAATTGGAAAAATAAGCTTGATTAAAATTAAAACGGGTATTCCCAGAAAATTTAAAGATTTTTCCTCCCAATTCTGATTGTATCACCACATCATAGGGCAGTGGATTTCCATTTTCATCTACTTCTTGAGCAGCGGAAATCATTGAAAAGAAAAAGAAAATAAGTATAATAGGTGTTAGTGATTTCATGGAGCGAAATAAAATTTGTCAAAAATAAAGAATTTATTTTGTCTAGAGCGCATTGTAACTGAAAGGTTTTTGCAGCTTCATTTAGCTTTTCAACGATCCGTAAAAAAGCCTTTAAAATTTTATGATTTTTGCTACATTTAGTCCAATGAACCACAAAAAAACTTTTTCTTACCTCCTTTTCCTCCTTTCGCTTTGGACTTGGTCGCAGACTGGAAAACCAGCCTCATTGCTTGCCTTTACGGCAAAAATTGACAGCATCGTTTCTTATGGAATTCAGCAACAGGCCTACCCTGGTGCTCAAGTACTTTTGTATAAAAAAGGGGAAATCTTGTTGGAAAAATCCTATGGCTTTCACACCTACGATTCTTTGGTTCCAGTAAACAACAATCAACTTTACGACTTGGCATCTGTTACCAAAGTTATGGCCAGTACACTGGCGTTTATGAAGTTATATGAATTGTATAACATCCCTATAGATGCTCGCGCCTCCGACTACATTCCGCTGTTAAAAAACAGCAACAAAAAAAACAGTACATTCCGACAAATTCTTACGCACAGTGCAGGATGGAAGCCTTATTTGACCCATCAAAATACGGTGTATAATAAAAAAGGGAGGGCTAAGGCTCGAACCCTTTCTTATCAAAAAAGCAAAAGATATCCGCTTTCCTTAAACGGGAATTTATATGTACATCGAAGCTATCCAAAACGGATTGCCCGGCGAATTAAAAAAACGGATTTAGACCCTGTATCAAAATATGTGTATTCGGGCTTGTGGTTTTTTTTGCTCCCAGAAATGGTAGAAAAAATCAGTGGCATGGATTTTCCAACGTTCTTAAATCAACATTTCTATCGCCCCTTGGAATTGGAGCGTATTGGTTTCTTACCTCGACAAAGGTTTTCATTGGAGGAAATTGTTCCTACCGAAAAAGATTCCCTTTTCAGAAAAGAACTGGTACACGGTTGGGTGCATGACGAAGCCGCTGCTTTGATGGGAGGGGTTTCAGGAAATGCAGGCTTGTTTGCCAATGCACGCTCCTTGGCGCCACTTTTGGAAATGCTTTTAAAAAAAGGAACACTCAACAATAAAACTTTATTGAAAGAGGAAACCGTCACGCTTTTTACTTCGCCAGCTTACCCGGCTTCCGAAAACAGAAGAGGGCTAGGTTTCGACAAACCCATTTTTTCAGATTCCGGAACGGCTACTTATCCTGCCACACTTGCAAGTAGAGAAAGCTATGGCCACACCGGATTTACAGGTACTTTTATTTGGGTGGATCCGCGAGAGGAATGTTTTATCATCTTTTTGAGCAATCGGGTTTACCCCTCGCGATCCCAACAAGCACTTTATGACTTAAATATTCGTGGAAATTTATTAGATGCGCTTATTCAGTATTAATTTTACGGTAGTCATTGGGCTTTGCTCCACTCTGGTAATTTTTGCTCAAGAGCCCCAATTACATCCCCCCCAAGACTTTGTAGATTTACAAAAAACCATTCCGGGTTTGGTGGTTGAATTGCGTTATGCTAGCGAGGAAAATTTTACAGGTCGCCCCATTACAGGCTATGAAACCAAAAAATTATATGGAACGACGGCTTTGATGCAAGCCCTAACCAAAGTCCAAAAAGCACTAGAAAAAAGAGGGCTCGCATTAAAAATTTACGATGCTTACCGACCCCAACGCGCCGTTAATGATTTTATCCGCTGGTCGAGGATTCCCTCCGATACACTTAAAAAGAGAACATACTATCCTTCCATTAAAAAAGACACCCTTTTTCGCGCCGGATATATTGCTTCCAAAAGCGGGCATTCTCGGGGAAGCACCGTAGATCTTAGCATAGTTTCACAAGACGGAATTCCTTTGGATATGGGCGGCGAATGGGACTTTTTTGGAGTGCGTTCGTGGTACGCCTTTGAAGGAATCACAGTGGAACAAAAAGCGCATCGAAAGTTGTTAAGAGACTTGATGCTAGCCAACGGTTTTAAACCCTATTCCAAAGAATGGTGGCATTTTACACTCATCGAAGAGCCTTATCCGGACACCTATTTCGATTTTATTCCCAACTAATCTCGGGCGGTGATTAATTCCTTTGGAAAAGCTGTTAAATCGATATTCCAAAGCAAAGGAAGGAGCAGATAAATGAAAATGCTGATGATCAAAATCGAAACTAAATTCATTACAAACCCTTTGCTTACCATATCCGGAATTCGCAAATACCCTGAACCAAAAACAACAGCATTGGGTGGCGTTGCCACGGGAAGCATATAGGCACAAGAAGCCGCAACTGCAGCACCCACCATCAATCCAAAAGGATGCACGCCCACTTCGAGTGCCAAAGGTGCCAGTACGGGAAGCATCATAGCAGTGGTGGCTAAATTTGAGGTGATTTCAGTTAAAAAATTAACTGCTGCCACCAACAGAAGGAGCAATACAAAGAGGGGCAAATTTCCAAAAGCGGTCATTTGCTGTCCCAACCAAACGGCTAATCCACTGGTGTCAAAAGCTTTGGCTAAAGCCATTCCTCCTCCAAACAACAAGATGATTCCCCAGGGTAATTGAACTGCACTTTCCCATGTCATCAACATTCCTTTCCGATCTTTGGTGGGAATGACAAACAATACCAAAGAAAAAACAATTGCAATGATGGTGTCGTCCAATTGGGGAAGGAACAATTGCAACAAAAAGGATCGACTGATCCAACAAAAGGCAGTGAGCGCAAACACCAACGCCACCATACGTTCTTCATAGGAGAGTTTTCCTAATCCATTTTTTAAACGTGCAATTTCTGTACGTCCTCCAGGGAATTCTTTTTGTTCAAAACGAAAGGCATAACGGGTGAGATACACCCAACAAAGATAAAGCAGCAAAAGAGCGATAGGAAAGCCAAAGAGGAACCATTGTAGAAATGATATTTCATATTGATAGGTTTCCAAAATGACCCCTGCCAAAACCAAGTTGGGAGGAGTGCCGATCAGCGTTGCTATCCCACCAATGGAGGCGCTGTAGGCAATGGCGAGCATCAAGGCTTTTCCAAAAATCAGATTTTCATCGGCAGCTGTTTCCGGATTATCTTTCAGTTGTTTGATAATGGCTATTCCTATGGGAAGCATCATCACCGAGGTGGCGGTGTTGGAAATCCACATGGACAAGAAAGCTGTGGCGACCATAAACCCTAAAATAATTTTTCGAATGTCCGATCCTATAAAAGCAATGATGTTGATGGCAATGCGACGATGTAAATTCCAGCGTTCAATGGCAATGGCGATAATGAATCCCCCCATGTATAAAAAAACATATTTATGCCCATAGGCCGCAGTAGTGGTTGCCAAAGCCAACCCCCCGGACAGCGGAAATAAAACGATGGGCAACAAGGCGGTGGCAGCAATCGGGAGAGCTTCTGTAATCCACCAAATCGCAACCCAAGCGGTGGTTGCCAATACGGCATGTCCAGCAACGCTCAGGCCTTCAAACGGGGTGAGTCCATTAATGATAAAAAACAATAAGGGCCCGAGGAATAAACCAACTTTTTTTTGCATGCTACTAAGGTAGGGCAGAAGTATGATCAGAAATGATCCGCCACTGTTTTTTTACCTTCAGCCAAATTAAAGTAAAATAACCCGCGCTATCCCCTATGGTTCTCGTCAAATGATAGCTCCCTTGCATTTGAATCACTTTTGGACTCAATGCCAAAAGGTCTAAAACTTTAAATTCAAGGGTTCCCATGAGTGTCCGATTAGAATAGGTATTATGATACCGTTGTCGTGTGGCTTCCCAACCGTAAATGGGTCCCGAAGCTCCGGAAAAAACCAATTGCTCTGATTTAAAATAGCCGTCCATAAACACATCAATGGCTCCCCTATTCCAGTCGGCCTGTTGCTCAAAAAGCACTTTTGTAATTGCCAGAGAATCTGCGATGGACACCTTTTTTTGCGCCACAACAGTGAGCGTCAACAGGAGAAAAAAAACTGAGAAGCAAAAAGTTTTCAATGGCAACCGTTTGTAATGAAGGACACGCATTAGAAAAAATAACGCTTAAAGGCTTCAATTGCAGCGTATTCGGCAAGTCCCATAGCGTGATATTTTTTGGCAGTGGCTGCATTGCGTTCTTCTGCTCTAATCCAAAATTCGCGATGATCGCCTCCCTGAAACATCACTCCATCTTTTTGAGATTGGTGATAAAAAATTGCTTTTCGCTTGCGTAAAACTTGATCTGGACTCATCGGAACAGCCATTTCAATTTCGCTGATATCCCATTCGTGCCAAGCACCTCGGTAGAGCCACACCCAGCAATCCTTCATATAAGATTCGCTTTTCAAACGCGCTAAAGACTCAAAAATAATGTCCAAACATACACGATGCGTTCCGTGCGGATCGGCCAAATCTCCAGCTGCATAGATTTGATGCGGTTGAATATTTTGAATTAATGCTTCTGTCAAAGCAAAATCTTTTTCAGAGAATGGATTTTTTGAAATCAAGCCGGTTTCATAAAAAGGTAAGTTTAAAAAATGAACCTGTTCATCGGGTATTCCCATATAACGGGTCGCCGCCAACGATTCTCTTTTTCGAATAGCTCCCTTGAGCTGTCGTACGGCCAATGAGGAAGGCCCGTGGGCATTCCCTGCTTTTAGATCATTGTACAACTGAGTTACCTCTGATTTCGAAACCCCGTCGAAAACATCTGCCGTGACCTCCAAATATTTGATTGCATCTTCGTCAGAAACAGCAATATTTCCCGAGGTTTGATAAGCCACATGTACTTCGTGTCCTTGGGATACCAAACGATCAAAAGTTCCGCCCATAGAAATGACATCATCATCAGGATGTGGACTGAAAATAATCACGCGTTTGGAATGTGGGTCTGAACGTTCGGGACGTTTTTTATCATCGGCATTGGGTTTTCCTCCCGGCCAACCAGTGATGGAATTTTGCAACTTATTAAACATTTCAATATTCAAATCGTAGGCAGTCCCCGACTGTGCCAAAAGATCGGACATCCCGTTTTGATTATAATCTTCGTCGGTAAGCTTTAAAATAGATTTTCCCGTAGTTGCACACAACCATGAAATGGCTTTGGAACGCATTTCAGAAGACCATTCGCAACTTCCCACCAACCATGGGGTTTTAATTCGAGTGAGTTCTGCAGCGGCTTCGTTGTCCAAAACCAGAACTGTGTTTTTGTGATATTGGAGATAAGTGGTGGGAATTTTAGAAGAAACCTTTCCTTCAATGGCTTTATGGATGATTTCCGCTTTGTTGGTTCCCCATGCCATCAAAATAATACTTTTAGCGTTGAGGATACTTTGTATTCCCATGGTAATCGCCTTCCGTGGCACATTATCAATCCCTTGAAAAGCATGAGCCGCATCAAAGCGGGTGAGATGGTCGAGGGTGATGGTTCGGGTTTGAGAATTTTGATGCGAACCCGGCTCATTAAAACCAATGTGTCCGGTGCGACCGATACCCAAGATTTGTAAGTCTATTCCTCCCACAGCCTTTATTTTTTGCTCATAAGCAATACATTCATTTCGCACTTGCTCGGGATCCGTTTCGCCACTGGGAATATTTATATTTTGTTTGTCAATATCAATATGATCAAATAAATTGATGTGCATAAAGTGGTGGTAGCTTTGCAAATCCTCTTTGGAAATGGGGTAATACTCGTCCAAATTGAAGGTGATCACATTGCGAAAACTCAAGCCTTCCTTTTGATGCAGCTTTACCAATTCACGGTAAACGCTTAAAGGAGTAGACCCAGTAGCCAAGCCTAAGACACAAGCTTCGGCTTTGCTTTGCTTGTCGCGAATCAAATCCGCTATCTTTTGTGCTACTGCCTTTGACCCTTGATTTGAATTTTCAAAAATTACATTGTGTAATTTTTCATAGCGTGTTTCCTCGAAACTACCCGGTGCTTTGTAGTCCAAAGAAATTTGTTCGTTGATTTCCATAAGTAGTGTGTAAGCTTCAAAATTAGAAATTTAAAATTAGGTGAAAAAAAATTATGCCCGAATAATATTTTTAATTAGGAATAAAAATATGGAAGGAGATTTCTTAGATTTGCAAAAAATGTGATGAACGTCAGAAATGTCATTGTGGGATTTTTATTAAGCTTTATCTTTTTAGAGCTGGCTGCTCCTGCGCTACAATTTCTGTTTGATCAAAATATTGAAACCCTTGTTATACTGTCAGAAAAAGACACTGAAGGGGAAGAAAACGTAAAGAATCAAAAAATTAATTCTTCCATTATTTTTGAAAATTTTACATCTGAAATCATTTTTACATCCAAAATTATTGCCCCCAACTGTCTTTATCAATCTATCCCTTTAGATCTCAACTACCCTCCTCCAAAAATTTAGATTCGTTTTCAAAGTCTAATTTTTTAAAAAAAATTTTTTAACCGATCCTTTAGGGTCAAAAATTGAATATATGAAATCTTTATTTAAACATTTCAAAGGAGATGCATTAGGAGGAATAACCGCAGGAATTGTGGCACTTCCTTTAGCACTCGCTTTTGGTGTCAGTTCGGGCATGGGGCCCAGTGCCGGACTTTATGGCGCCATTTTTCTTAGTTTTTTTGCTGCCTTATTTGGAGGTACTCCCACCCAAATTTCGGGTCCCACCGCACCCATGACAGCGGTCAGTATGGTGGTTATTGCTGGTATAGTAGCTGCCAATAATGGTGATTTAGGACTAGCATTGCCTTATATTTTAATGGTTTTCCTACTCAGTGGACTGCTGCAAATTGGCATGGGTTTCCTCGGTATAGGAAGTGCCATAAAATACATCCCCTACCCTGTAATCTCTGGTTTTATGACTGCCATTGGAGTGATTATTCTCATCACGCAATGTCTTGCCGTAATGGGATATGATGTTACCAATGACAAAGAATATGTTGCACAATTTGTGCCTTTGGCAGAAGAGCATTTGCTAGAGAAGATTCTTGTCGATGAATCCCAAGAAGGGCTTTTGGTTTTAGAAGATTTTGAAGAAACTATCCGACGGGCAAAAAATGTGACCGAAGCTCAAATTTATACGGAAGCTAAAAATCTTGCCAAAGGAAGTGCCTCGGGTGTTATCGGAACATTGAGAACGCTACCAAGAGCTATTTTTAATATCAATTGGATTGAAATGATCTTGGCGTTTAGTACGATTTTTATCATTTATGGATTTAAACGGATTACCACAGCCATACCCAGTACATTGGTGGCTTTGGTGGTGGTTTCTGGAGCTGCACTTCTATTGAATGTCAATTATCTTCCCATCCAGTCCATTCCCTCCGGTTTTCCAAAACTCAATTTGGGAATTTTCTCCTCTTTTAGCTTGGAACAAATGCTTCCTTACGTATTAAGCGCACTCACACTCGCTGTTCTAGGTGGTATCGATTCCTTGTTGACTTCGGTAGTCGCTGATAATTTAACTAAAACCAAACACGAACCCAATCGCGAACTGATTGGTCAAGGAATTGGAAATAGTATTGGGGCATTATTTGGTGGACTTCCGGGTGCCGGAGCTACCATACGCACCGTGGTGAATATCCAAGCGGGAGGAAAAACTAAACTTTCAGGGATCATCTCCTCCTGTGTCTTGTTGATCATTCTTTTGGGCTTGGGTCCTGTGGCTTCTCAAATTCCAGCAGCCGTATTGGCAGGGATATTGGTCACCGTTGGAATTGGAGTGATGGATTATAAAGGTTTACGCGCCTTACCCAAAATTCCAAGAACAGAAGTCATGATTATGTTTACGGTCCTTTTGTTATCCGTCTTCTGGAATTTGGTATTTGCCGTGGGAATTGGACTGGTTTTGGCCTCCTTGTTTTTTATGAAAAAAATGGGAGACATTTCCAAAGAGCAATCCGTGGTTTCCAATGTCAAGAAAGAAGAAGCTTGGCAAGACGAAAAAGGATTGAAATCCGACTTTTTAGAAAAAGTGTTTATCAAACATTTGAATGGTCCTTTATTTTTTGGCTTTACTTCGGCTTTCCTAAGTCTATCCAAACAAATTCCGGATTCTGCCTCCGTGGCCATTTTGAGAATGTCTAAAGTACCGTATATCGATCAATCGGGATTGTTTGCGTTGGAGGATGTTATTATGGAATTAAGTCAAAAAGGCATCAAAACCCTCGTGGTGGGTGTGCAATCACAACCCTTGTACTTGATGAAAAGTATTGGGATTGTCAACACCCTTGTTCCTGCTGAACAAGTTTTCGATACTTTTAAAGAAGCACAACAATGGGTGATCCAACAAAATGGAACGTTGTAAAAAATTAATTATACACCCCTAAAAAGCTTTTAGAACAAATTGTTTGGGGTCCTACTTCTTGTGGTGGGACTTCAAGCAACTGTGTTGAGAGCAAGCACTTGATCCATGGATCACTTCCTCAAAAATTTATATTTTTAAAATCGGTACGATGGAAACCCCTCTATTTAGTGGGGTTTTTTTATGGAATAAAACGAATGTTTTCATTCTTAATTTCGGAGACCTTTAGCAGTTGACCCTGTGCAAAGAGGAAGGGCAAACTGTCTAAAGCCACAAAACGTTTTTGCGGTTTATAGTTTTCATAATCTTGAAATAAAACCCCATCTACACGTCTTTGGTCAATGGCTTTGCGAAAGCGGGTTCCTCCACCGTCCGTTTGATAATTGTATGCCAAAAAATCCATACGATAAAGCTTTTGATGGATCCAGTAGCGATATTCATCAGAAAAGTCATCTCCACCCCCCTCTTCCTTAAAAACAACTTTAATCCGATCATAGGGTTTTCCTTGAATGATTTCGGAGCCCTCCCAACTTTTTATGGCTGCTGGATCTAAAAGGGTTAGTGGTAATTGAAAAAAATAGAAGACCGAATTAATAGAGTTCGTATACACTCTGCTCATACTGTCTGAT
>Ga0181599_1002685_pt1 | contig 15827 bp, 10 predicted proteins | sample 041ome_3_FD_148658 | JGI IMG/M metagenome (GOLD analysis project Ga0181599, IMG submission 148658) | Coastal salt marsh microbial communities from the Groves Creek Marsh, Skidaway Island, Georgia - 041405US metaG (spades assembly) | ecosystem: Environmental > Aquatic > Marine > Intertidal zone >...
AACGCGCGTGTATGGTATTTTTCGTTCGTTCCGTTCTTGTTTTGATGGTGCGGACACGCCTCTCCCCTGGCGGCTTGAGGCGATGTTCCCGAGACCGTTAGGAAAAGAAGAAGAATTATTGGAACCAAAAACATGTTTTAAATACAATAATACTACTAATAATAAAGAGAGGAAGTGAACTCTGCGTGTTTTGTGGTCAGACTTTGACGATGTGTGCTCGCAAAGTGAGCGCGTCTGCGTGTGTGTTGTCTGCGCTTTTTAATTGAGGTTACGTGTACAAAAATAACCTGAGAAAGATGAAGAAAAAATACGCTAATATGTCATCTGACGACGCGTCATCATTTTCAATCAATGCATCACTCGTGTACTCACAAAGGCCCCACGACGGCGAGTGCAGCTATCAACACGAACGCTGAGGAGAACACGCTGAGACATAAGGTGACGATGACGAACGCGCCGAACGTGGAGAAGAAGACGATGACGCAGCCGGCGAAGAGGAAACCGGCGGCGGAGGCGGTGGTGAACGCGCCGCCGATGACGGAAGGGCCGACGGAACGGATCGCTTGGAGCGCGCGGGAGGCACGCAGAAGGTCGTTTGTTGTTTTTGTTTTTGTTTTTGTTGCTGTCATAGTCGTCGAAGTCGGGGTATTTTCGAACAACGATTCTTTGTCTTGTTCTCGTTCTTTTCTTTCTCTTTCTCCAACAACGTTGGCGTCGTCGTTGGCGTTTTTTAAGCTCGAGGATGCTGCGGCGTACGCGCTGGCCACGTGCAACGGGTAGTCGACGGATAAACCAACTAACAACGTGACGCACACGCTTTCGATGACCCCAAACTTCCAATCGCGGAAGGTGGCGCTCAATCCAAGACTCGCCGCGCAGGCGAACGCGACCGAGAAGCACGTGGCGAAAGCGATGGCAAACGAGCGGCTGGCGAAGAAGGCGACGATGAACGCGAAGAAGAAGGAAGCAACGAGCGCAGTTTTTGCGCCTTTCGCGAGCTCCTCGACGGTATCTGCGTAAGACCACGCGGAGGAAGTTTGGAAAGCGGAACCGCGGACGGTATCTGGCGCGGTAGAAAGCGCCTGTTGGAACCACCGTTCCCAGTCGTCTCTCGCGTTTACTATATCGTGCTGAGAGGCTGTGCTGGAGACGTTTATGGACGCGGAAATTATGATCCCGCGCTTACAGGTATTTTCTTCGCTCAGTTTCGAGCACGCCAACGCTAAATGCTTCACGTTTTCTTCATCTTTCGCGGTTGGTAGAGTCGTCGATGATGTCCCGTAGTAATAGTCTCCTCCGGGCGGGAAGAGCGAGGCGGAAAGTTCTCCGTCGTTGGTCACGTTTAAATCATACTCTTCGTTCTCGATCATGAACTGCGAAGCTAACTCGAACGCGCGGAGCTGCTCATCACTCCACGATGATGGTATGCTGGTCGTCGTCGTCGCGTTAATAACGCGTGTGCCGTTGTTGTAATAACGAACATTGGTATTCATCAAAGCCAAATTTTCTTCATCCGAGAGAAACTCGCATATCTCGCGCAACTCAATTCTCAGCGACTCCAAAGCATTAAGGACGATGTTTTCGTCTTCAAACCCGTAGGCATCTTTATTCTTTAACGCACAAGCATCGGTGGAAATGACGTGCGGTATGTGTAACCCGCCTTTCTCCCCGGCTCTAAACGTGGCGTCGTTGATGAAGTCTTCCACGTACCGCTCGTATTGCGTCGCGTTCGCAAACGGGACGCGGTTCGGGTACCGGAAGTTTTGCGACCAATCGTCGAGTTCTTGGGTGAAACATTTTAAGCTCGGTTTCAATATCCGCCGATCGTTGTTTAATAATTCGCAAAAGTCGAGCATCCACTTCTGAACGTCGACGTTGGCATCATTGAAGTCTTCAGCGAATGCAACTTTGGTATCCTCAAAGCGCAACGTCTTGTCGAATCCGGACGATTGTCTGGTTTTTGTCGGATCGATGCCAAAGATAAAGTGGAGTTGAATGGCTTCTTCACGTCTGGCGTACGGGATGTATTCGCGGTTTTGTCGAGCGAAAACGTTCGGGTTGAACGACTCGGGCCAAATCGAATGCGACGACCCGTCTGGCGGTTTCAAGGTCGACGCCACGTACGCCTCGTACGCCGCGAGAATGAATGAAAGTATAAGCACTGGATACCGTTTTGAAATCGCAAATTTACCAATACTTTCGCTGAGCGAGGCAGCAAACCCTAGTGCTGCGCGACGCGCGGTATCTACGCGCGTGAAAGCGTCGTTAATCGGTTCAAGAACGCGTTTCAGTCGATCGAGGCGTTGGCGATCCCGCGCCGCGTTGGCGCCGTTTACCGTTCTCATCGAGGCGTCGTCGCCGTCGCCGAAAAAACCGAATGACTTTGCTCGTTTGTGTTTTTGATTCGTTCCATATCTTTTGCTTTTTAGTTGTTTTACGACGTTATCGTCGTCGTCGTCGTCGTCGTCATCATCGAAGTAACCGTCCATCAGGTTGCGCTTCGTGTTCATTTTGGTGGTCATATTTTTTTCTTTTTCATCGTAATCAGTATCATCTGAGATTCTTCTCTCAAACGAGGAGGCGAACAATTCGGCTTCGTTGCCATAGCTTTTCGATCTTCTGCTCGTGCTTGGAAACGTGTCACTTTCAATGCGCTCGAGTCTTTTCTCTTGTTTTTCTTCAACTTCTTTCTTCGCTTCTCTTTCGCCGCTCTCGCCTGCGCCGCCGACGCCGCCTTCCATCGCGGTGACAACTTTCATGCGTCTCGGTACCACTTTTGAAGATCGTCCACCGGGTGCGTTGACAATGGCAAAGAACCGTCGCTTTCGCTCGGATAAACGCGCGTCTAGAATCAAACTCGCTGGAACCATCGCGATGGTCACGAAGAAGCAAAACGCCACGGACAGCGCGGCGAAAATGCCAAACAATCGCAAAGGTTCAATGTTTGAAAATATGAGCGTGGCGAAAGCGGTCGTGGTTGTCGCGGAGGTACAACAGATGGAAAAGAATGACTTTTGAATCGTCCACGACATTCGATCGATCAGCCACGCTTCTGCGTCTATTGAGTAACCAGTATTGCGCATTCTGCACCGTGTCGACTTCTCAATTTCGTTGTCGTTGTCTTCTTCGTCGTCGTCGTCGCGGCGTGTTTTTTTAGGCACCGGAACGAGTTTCGCTGAAAGCTTCCAGTGATCGACCAGTACAAAAGCATCGTCTGCACCGATGCCTAAAATACAAAACACGCCGAGAAAGTGTAAAACACCTACCCAAACTTTGTCTAAACCGAGGATGTAAGTAAATATCGCGAACACGAGCGACGAGGCGACCACAATGCACGAGACGACAGTGACAATAACGCTTCCAGTATGAAAGAATACGAGTGCGAAACACGCACCGAATGCCGCAATAATCCATTGACAATCGTTTGCGAGCTGCTCGAGCTCGAGAGAAGAGTAAGTTTGCCAATGTCGCCACGCGACGCGATCGGATGGCGGCGTCTCGTCTGTCTCAAATCTTAACGCGCTTTCGATGTCGTATTCTTTGCTCCACTCTCGTATGGTGCGCTCGAAGGAGTTTTTTACCCAACGAATGGAATCTTCTTCGGATATGCCGCGATACAAGTCGCTTTTCTTCCTCTGGAATATGAGTCGCGTTGCGCCAAACTTTCTTTTAGATAAAGTTGAGATATTATCATAACGTGTCGTAACGCCTTCATCGTCTTCATCCTCCCGGAACCCGAACGTATCGAAATCTAATATTGGTTCCCACGGACGCGTCACAACCTCAAACGCTTCCCATTTATTCGCCCACGAGATGAAAACTCTCAAACCGCGCAAACTTCTTCGCACTTGATCCAAAATCGTTTCCGAATCGCACGGCGCAAAAGCGTTCTCAATTTCCTCCTCGACGGATGGCATTTCCGAAATGATTTTAATCTCCTCCGTCGTCGGTTTCGCGCGTTCGATCCAATCGCAAACGCTCAGGTCCCCTATTAAATTGCACATCTTTGGCTGCTCTATCATGTTCATTTCGCCACTCTCATTAACGTTTTCGTACATTCTCTCCTCGCATCCTCGCTCCTCGCACGCGAATCCATCGTTCTCGCACAAGCGATTCGCCTTTAAAAGACTTGTCGTATCATTCTCACCACAAATATCTACGGCTGTTTGAAGAAGTCGCGTCGTTGTTTCAGTTTTGTTGTTGCTATCACCATCACGATCGTCATAGACGTAAAGTCCTTTCAACGTTTGAAACGCGGTGTGCCAAATATCCACGTTCATGAAAACTAAGTTCACGTCAAAAACGCTCCACGGCGGCGCGCACGTTTTCGAGGAAAAGGTCCAGCCTGCGTGATACCCTCCCAAAACTTGATCTCGCGTCGCGCACGCCTCTTCATACCCCAATGAAGACTCAATCGCCCGCTTTAATTCACACAACTTAATCACATTCTCCTCTCTCTGGTACGCGTCTTTAGTACGCTCTTCTTCTTCTTCGCTAAAATCCAACATCGCGTTTACGATCAACTCGTTCCAATCAACGCTATTCGGAATCGCCCCGTACCTCGCCCCTCGTTCCACTAACATTAAATCCATCATCGACCGTACTTTTCTCACTCTTTTCTCGCTCCGCATGGGATCTCCGCGATCTCCTTCGCTCCCGACGAACACCAGCGGAAACTCGCGATAAAAATACTTCCTCTTCCCTTGCTCTTCGATCAAGTGTTTCCTTGCGGCTAAAAAAGTTTCGTCCCGATCGCTGTGCGTGGTCAACCTCGCGCGGTACGCGGTCAACTTCACGTCGACGACAACTGTCGACCGACGCTCGTACACCGCACGCGACGCGAACCCGATCGAGAGCAGACATACGAGCAGCACCAATCCTATTGTTTTAGAAAAAATATCAGATCAGAGATGTGTTTTTCCGAGAAAAAAAACGCTCAGCTAGTTTGAAAAAGATACAAAAAAAGAAAGAACTCCTCTCCGTGCATTAGTATTCGAAAGTAGGGGGAGAAAAGAGCGCCAAAGTCGTTTTCATCGCGCACACACCTGGTCGTCGACAACTCGCCCGCGCCCAACATCGCGCGACTCTGTTGTTCGTATTATTCCTGTCGTTTGTTTTCGTCGCATCATTTTTGCACATGTGTGCATGTGTGTTGTGCGAATAATAATGCGCTTCAAAAAGAGACGTTTTTTTGGTCTATTTTTAGGCAAAAAATCGTCAAAAATTCATTCATCATGCGACGAGAGGAAAAACGAACAAAGTTTTCCTCGACCAACGAGTCCTCGCGGGAAAAACAACAAAAAGCGAAACGATGTCTCTCTTCTCTTCTCACCCCAGTCACGAAAACCGCGTGCGCGTTAGATAAGGCTTTCGCGGCGACGATTGAAGGGAGCAGCGGTCTCGGGGAGAGTCATCGCGGTGCTCGCATTCATCACGTTCATCATTCGCATCATCGTCGTCGGGAAAATTCAAATTTTGGAACAATGTTCTTTGAGAGTCCGGGAATGCCGAGGATGAACTTGGCGAACGATTTCGGCGATGATTTCGCAGAAATGAGAGGGACGAAGAGAAGTTGGGAGGAGGAGGATTTGCACACGCCGGCGCCGAGGCAAACCACGACGGCAAACAACGCGACGACGACGACGAGCTGTTTTTTTCCTCCTCCTCATTCGACGAGCGGAGACACGAAAGAGAGAATAAAAAATTTTCGCAACGACGACGATATCGACGACTTTGACGATTGCTTTTCCATCGGTGTCCGAATGCAGAGAATGGAGGAAAATGCGAGTGGCAGAGCTACTCAATCTGTGACGAGTATTCCGAGCGAAGTAGACGCTTCGCAGGGAGGGATTCCCATGATTGACTCGAACGCGGTGAAAAAATTGTTACTCGAGGATGAGAACGGCGTAGTTTTGATCGATTGTCGATACTTTTACGAGTACCGAAACGGTCGCATATCGTCGAGCCATAACGTGGTGTTCCCGGACGACTGTCAGAGAGGTTTCATAATTGCCAGAGATAAACTGCTGAATTGTGCGAATCATAGAAATAGCGAGAAGAGGGATTTGGTGTACGTCTTTTACGACGACGGCGAAGCGAACGCGATGGCGATGCATCACCGAGCCACGCAGTTATTTCGACACATCAGAAACTTAGACAGATTGGATAACATGCGCACGTATCCAAACTTGTGTTTCCCAAACATGTTCGTTTTGAAAGGAGGATTCAAGGCGTTCATCGAGTCGTCGAGAGATCGAGAATGGGAAGACGACCATCGAATATTTTACGAAGGTAGTTTTGTCTCCATGGACGATTGGCGTTTCTCGAACGAGACGAAAGAGTTGCACAATCAAGTCGTCAAGCGATGGATTTTGGCGGCAGCCGCGCAAAGCCTGAACGATTTCCCGACTCGAGTGTAAGAATATGAATGTTGTACATGTAAAATAATCGTTAAATGGTAAAAGAGTAGAATAATTAATGATGATGATCAACGCTCATATGCGTTTAAACTACACGCTCCTCGCGCTTGGGTCAAGACTACTCCTACACCTCCTACTCCTACTCCTACTACGAAGACAAATTTTACGCCGCGGCGCTCCCTCCTCCGTTATTATCCTCGGAAGGAATCAACTTCAACGCTTGCGACAAAATCGAACTCGCCGCCTCGGTCATCTCCGGGATGACTGAATCCGGCCCGCACCACGATTCAAACAAAGCCCCGCACAGCCTCTCGTCCTTAATCGACTCTCCAATTTTCTTTCCTCTCAATCTCGTCGTCAACGTGCCGCTCTCGTTCGTGCTAAACGTCAAACTCGCGCCCTTTTCGATTTTCACGCTCCGAAACATCGACTTAAACATCTCCAACGCTTCCTTCGCTTTCTTCTCCGACTCCTCGTTCCCGCCGCTCTCCGCTCTCGATCCTAATTTTTTCTCTATATTAACCGCGATCGCCTTCGCCACCGACTCTCCGCTCACGTCTCTCACGAACGTCAGTCGTACCGTTTTCGCAATCGAACTGTCGTTCGCCACCGCGTCCAACGCGTCCTCTTCTCCCTCGTGTTTCTTACACGCTTTCGGTAGGAAATACAACCCAATCACGTACACGTCCACGTTCAACATGGCGGCTACTTTTTTCCTCCTCACCCCGCCGGCGATGAGCGGCGCGTTCGATTCTTCCTCGTCATCTAGAATATGATGCGACGGCACTTTCACGCTTTCTCCTTTTTTCCCGTACGGGATGTCGAGCAAACGCGTCACGGTTGCGCTCGCGAGAAAGAACTTTCTTTCGCTTTTTCTTCGGAATCTCGTTAAAATTCTTTGCTTCCGAATCCTCCTTCGTTGCTTCTCCTCGTCAAGGAGTTCTCCTTCTTCGTTCCTCGCCGTCGTCGTCGTCAGTGAAGAAGAGACGCGCTGTTGTTGTTGCTGGCGGTGGTGGTGTTGCTGCCGCTGCTGCTGCGGAGAGGAGGAGGAGGACATGTCTCTCTTTTTGTTTGGATAAAATGGAAAATCCTCTGCCTGCTATAAGTGTGTATTAGATATACAAAAAGGAGCAGCGCGTGGTAGTATTCTCCTCCCTTTTGCGCCTTTTTCCAGAGAGCAAACTACAAATGCGCGCCTCTCTCTCTCGTTTCGCTCTGAATCTCTCTCTTCTTATGCTTTTATTATTATGCGCAACGAAAGAGTGCTTACGCTCCAAGCGCACTTATTCGCTCTTGTTTGAATTTTTGTCTCGAAGAAGGAATTTTTTTTTCACAGGACAGCCCTAAACGCTGCCGTCAAGAGGAACCACAGAAAGGAAATTCGCGCGCACAAATCCATCACTCTATTTGCTGTTGGTTCCGAACGTACACACGCACATCTACGCATAAAAATGGGCTTTGCAAACGTGTGGGGGTCTCACCCGAAAGATAACGCCAAAGGCGGTCGAGCTTGGTACGTGGGCGATGTTCTGTTTCCGAATGAGACGAGAGAGATTTTTTTCTCTTTGTTTTGTGCCTTTTTTTTCTTCTTGTGCGGCTGCCGAGACCCCATGACGAGCGAGGGTGGCGACGAGACGATGAACCATAAGCGCGGCGAATTTGTGCGAACGGATTTCAGCGCGAAATAACGCGCGTCGATATAGTTTCCATTCGATTTCGCAATCGCAGAGACGATCGATTGGCGGTGTACAACGAAGGGTCCCTCTTTGCGCACTCGGCGCGCTTTAATCGATTTTTCCTCTTTTTTTCCTCTTGAGCTTCCTCCTTTGGTGGACGAGACTGACATTTTTACTCTTCTTGTGTTATTCTTGTAAACTTCAATAAACAGCCGCGTGTGCTCTAACCAACACGCGATCATCCGCAAATACAACATCATGATCTGCCGTCAGTGCTTCCGCGAGTACGCCAAAGACATTGGTTTTGTCAAGAACAACTAAAAGAAAAGAGAGAGAGAGAGCGCTCTCGACCACGTTTATATACATGTAAATAGTTGTGTTTAGATTCTGTAGCGGGTATAGAAGTCTTTCGTTGTAAGAGTTTACTTTGAACGTAGAGACGAATAATAAGAGAGAAGAAGATTGTAGCGCACTCTTCACTTTCTATTACAAATACAAATATATACTTTCTTCTTGTGACCGCTTTGTTTTTTATACACCGCGCACGTCGCGAGCCTGTGTCTCTTAAAATTGGTATCAACCGCCGCGACGCTTTTTTACGAACGATATTACTGTTATACAAAAGAAGGGGATACTACGCGCGAATATGATCTACACAAACTCACGCGTGGTACTCCATGTACCTCGCATTCTCCAATTCTTTCCTCTTCCACTTCTTCATCTCCAACCGTAAAACGACCGCGCTATCCGGTTCGATCCTCTTATAATACTTCTCAATCACCTCGCCTTTCTCGAACGCGAATTTCCCAGTCGGGTCGCAATAAAACTTAATCGCCTCCTCGTTGTTCGTTTGGACGTGTAAATACGCGTCCACTATGTTCTCATCTTCGCTCGCTTCGTTTAAACTGTTCATTAATAACCTCGACCCGATGCCTCGAGCGCGGTGCGGCGCGTACACGCCCAGCGTCATTATGTACATTCTTGCCTTGTCTGGTAATTTTGGATGTTTTTCCAATCGAACGGCGATGGCGCCGGCGAGCTCGTTAAATGCATTTTCATCTTCATCATCTCCTTCTCCTCTCGCGTACGCTAATGCCGTGCACGTCCCAGCCGCCGCGGAGTCCCGGTAAAACGATTCCTGCGAGTGATATAAGAAGAGAACAATGTCAATAAAAACAGTTGCACCATCGCGCTTAAAAAGAGAGAATAAGAATGGAACGGAAAACGACGTACCGCGTACTTCACCGGAAACAGCACCGCGTTGAGCTTCCTCAAATCGTGCGCGGTCGTTTCGTCCAAGCGTTTGAGAAGTATCTCGGACAACGAATGCGCTTCTTTCATTTAAATACTGAGAGTATAATGTGTGTTTTACGTGTTCGATTCCTTTCGAAATGTCCGCACTTTAAATGAAGCGATTGGTGATGATGTTCTCGTCTCTCTCGATATCTCCGCCTTTTCTGCGCGCGCCATCATCACTCGGGAGGAAGAAAAGGGCGAGTTTGAAACCTTTTTTTTTACATGTGGCGAGATATGGGAGCGATGCTGCGACGAATAACGAGGACGACGACGAGAAGTTTCTGTCCTTGCTCGAACGCATCACGCTGTCGCTCCGAATCGAATCCAGACATCAATTCTCCAACGTCGAGGGGAAACAGATGCCGTTTTCAGCGTTCGCGAGAGCGTACTTTCCGAAAATCGTCGTAAACGTGGAAAAGGAAAAAGAAAGAGCAGTTTTAGACGGGTTCGCGAAATACGAAACGTTGACGAGAGAAGAGAGAGAAACGGTGGTCAAAGAGGCTGGGATTTTGGTGGAGAGATTAGTCTCTCGCGAGAAGACGAAGACGAAGGAGAAGAGTCGAGCGAACGACGCGGCGAAGGCGGCGGCGACGGTTGAATCAGCGGCACCATCTGTCGTTTCTTCTTCATCTGTTCACGCGAGGGCGGGGTCTTCGTTTTCGGATATCGCTCAAAGTTCTCCGCTCGCTCGTCCGTCTCCTTCTTCGAGCGGTACGAGTACGAGCAGACAGATATTACCGAAGGAACGAGCGATTGGAAAATCGTTCATCGTGGACACGCCGCAGTGGGAACACGCGCTCAAAGAAGACGCTCGCAGGAGGAAAGAGTTGGAAAAAGTAGTCGAGCAAAAGAAAGATGAAGGAGCGAAGAAAGAGAGAGACGACGAAAAGAGCGCGAATGTAAACGCGACGGCATCGACTCCTCCCGTAAAAGTGCAAGATTTCGGAAGCGAGGAAGAAGATGAATCGCAAAAACAAGGCACCGACGAATGGAAGGCGTTGCGGGCGACTCGGTTAACCGCTTCCGCGTTTTCCAACGCGGTTGGGTTTTGGCGGGACGGGAGAAACGCGCTTTGGGAGGAAAAATTAGGGATTGGCATTCCGTTTACAGGAAACGAAGCCACCGAGTGGGGGACGAAAACGGAAGACGAAGCGTGCGAGGCGTACGCGGCGTTGACCAACGCGAGCGTGAGCCATTTACTTTTTCGAGCGTTGAGTCCGGACGAGGCGGAGTTGTGGATGGGTGCTTCACCGGATGGGTTAGTCGTCGCTGCGACGACCGATGCGGCGGAATATAAATCCGAAGTCGCGAATAACGGGGACGCGAGCGATAGTTTGAACAACAACGAGCGCGGGATACTGGAGGTGAAATGTCCGTTCAATCGCGGGAAACCTCTAGAGGCGAAGCCGTACCCGAAAGTACCTTGGTATTACGTCCCGCAGGTGCAAGGTCTGATGGCGGTTTTTGATCGCCCGTGGGTGGATGTTTTCGCGTACACCGTGAATAACGGCTGCGCGATATATCGCGTCAAAAGAGACCGCGAATATTGGGCGCAAATGTACGAAGCGTTGTCGGAGTTTTGGTGGCAGCACGTCGTTCCGGCGAAACACGCAATGCATCGAGGATTGGATTTCGAAAAGTATCGACCGAGCGAGGAACATCACAAGTGTCAAACGCTGAAAGTCAAGAGTCAACGGATCGCGAACGAAAGCACCACGTGGGTGATTTCGAAAAAAGATTTAGACGAGATCATCGCCAGGCATCGAGCGACAAAAAAAGCCGCTGAAAATAATAACACGAACGCGTCGGAGGAAGAATTTGTCGTTTTTGACTCGACGACGACGACGACGACGACGAGAGCAAAATCTTCATCGAATGATGATCAAAGAGTGAGTGATTCGACGAAAAAAGTCTTGAACGAAACCGCGTTAGAGCCGTCTTGGCGCGCGCTGCTCGCCGACGAGTTTCATCAGCCGTACTTGGAGTTCGGTTTAAACGAATTCCTCGACGATGAGTTTCAGAACAATAAAAAAGTATTCCCACCGAAAGATTTGATATTCAACGCGTTTGAAAAAACGCCGGTGGATAAAGTTAAAGTCGTCATCGTCGGTCAAGATCCGTATCACAACGATGACCAAGCTATGGGATTAGCGTTTTCCGTGCCTCGCGAGACGACAAAAATTCCGCCTTCGTTGAAGAACATTTTCAAAGAATTAGAAGAGGACACGCGTGAAGCGCGCGAGAGAGGCGACGAGGAAGTGGAGTTCACGATACCAGCTCATGGCGATTTAACCAAATGGGCCGAACAAGGCGTTCTGTTGTTGAACACATCCTTGACCGTGCGCGCGCACGAAGCAAACTCGCATTCGGGAAAAGGATGGGAGACTTTCACCGATCGCGCCATCGAACAACTTTCGCAGAATACTGAAAACGTCGTGTTTTTACTTTGGGGTAAGAACGCGACGTCCAAAGAACGTTTGATAGCAGAGGGACACAACCATTTCATTTTGAAATGCGCACATCCGTCTCCTCTGAGCGCGTCGAGAGGTTTCTTCGGGTGCCGCCACTTTTCGCAAACGAATGAGTTCTTGCGCGAAGTAGGCCGCGAAACGATCGATTGGCGTTTGTAGAAAAGAAGGAGGGAATGAGTGTGAGTGTATTTCGAAATTTGTGATTGTCGCTAATCTTGTTGTCGTACTGATATCTTTGTTACATAGTTATATATCATGTGTGTATTACTTCTTCTCAAACGCCACGTCGTAAATCTCTTCGTACGATTCCACAAAGTGCACCGTCAATCCTTCTTTGATTTCCTCCGCGAGCTCCTCGTAATCTTTTTGGTTTCCTTTCGGAAACACGAGCTCTTTAATGCCCGACCGTCTCGCAGCCATAGTTTTCTCTTTCACGCCGCCGATCGGTAAAACTCGACCGGTTAAAGTTACTTCACCAGTCATCGCCAAGTTTGCTTTGATCGGTTTCTCAAGCGCGAGCGAAAGCATGGCGGTGATCATCGTGCATCCCGCGGACGGCCCGTCTTTTGGCGTGCCTCCGTGAGGGACGTGTAAATGTACGCTCGCGTCCGCGAAGAAGGTGTTTTCTGGTTCCTTTTTCTCCAAAAGCGTTCTCGCAAACGTAAACGCGATTTGCGAGGACTCTCGCATGACGTCGCCTAAGGATCCCGTGACCTTCAAATTGCCTTTACCTGGACTCGATTCGATTTTCGCGCACTCGACGTACAAGGTAGACCCGCCCATGGCGGTCCACGCGAGGCCGGTGACCACGCCAGGTGGCGTGTGCTCGTAAAACCGCTCGCTTTGGAACGGTGCTTGACCGACGTAATCGACTAAATCGGTTTCGTTGATCTCGTACGCCTTCTTCGATTCTTCATTTTCTTTATTTTCAGTCGTCGTCGCTTCGTCGTCTACGGCGATTTTATACGCCACCTTGCGGTAAATCTTCTCGAGATGTTTTTGCAAATTTCGCACTCCGGCTTCTCTGCAGTACTCTTCGATTAACGTGGACAACGCTTGATCCGTCACAGTCGCTTGTTCGTCTTTGACTCCGGTTTTATTCTTGGCCTCTTTCTCGAGGTACTTTCTCGCGATTTCTTTCTTCTCGTCCGCGATGTAACCTGACAAGCGAATGACTTCCATCCGGTCGAGAAGCGGACCCGGGATGGTATCCAAGATGTTCGCGGTGCATAAGAATAGAACTTTGGACAAGTCGACCGGGACGTCCAAATAGTGGTCTAAAAACGTCCCGTTCTGTTCTGGATCCAACAATTCTAACAACGCCGAACTCGGATCGCCAGAGAAGCCACGACCGATTTTATCGACTTCGTCGATTAAGACCACCGGGTTCGACACGCCCGTGGATTTTAAACACTGAACGAGTTTTCCGGGCATGGCACCGACGTAAGTTCGACGATGGCCTTTAATTTCGGCGACGTCGGACATGCCGCCGACAGAGAATCGGAAGAATTTCCGATCCAGCGCCTTCGCTATAGACTGGCCGATGGACGTTTTCCCGACACCGGGTGGCCCTACCAAGGTGATAATTTTACCTTGCGTCGTGCCTCGCAACTTCCCGACCGCAATGAACTCGAGTATGCGTTCTTTGACGTCCTTCAAGCCGTAATGGTCGCCATCGAGAATGTCTCTGGCGTGCGCGATGTCCAACTTTTCTTCGCCGACGACGCCCCACGGGAGAGACGTGAGCCATTCCAAATAGTTTCGGGTGACGTTAAACTCCGAGCTCGATGGTTCTAATCCGGACAACTTTTGAATTTCTTCGTCGACGACTTTGACCGCTTCCTCCGGCGCAAACTCGCGCTTCGGCGCGAACTTTTTCGTAAACTTTTCAATCATGGCTGATTTATCGTCTTTTTCCAATCCGAGTTCTTTCTTAATCGATTTCAACTGTTCGTTCAAGAAGTACTTCCTTTGATCGGCGGATATTTTCTCCTCAACCTTCTTCCCGATATCTGCTTGGATTTTACCGATTTCGACTTCTTTCTTGAGCAACACCAAACTCGCGTCTAAACGCTCCGGAACCGACATCGTCTCTAAAATCTCCTGCAACTTGTCGTCGTCCGCGGAGGTCATGCTCGCGGCTAAATCGGCCAACCGCGCCGGGTCTTGAAAATCGTTAAAATTCTGCGCGAAATATTGCAAAGTTTCCTTGTGCAACGGGTTCGTCCTCAATAAATCTTTAATCGTCGCGACAACCTCGTTCGCCGTGGCTTTCAAAACGTCGCATTCTGGATCGTGTTTTTCATCTTTCAAGTGTTCACAGTTAACAATAGTCACCGGGCTTTTCCTATCCGTGGAGACTTTCTTAATCCGTCGATGGCCTAAGAGCAACAACGTCGCGCCGTTCCCGTCTTTTGAATCCGGATCGGTATCTTGAGACCGGACGATGTTGTGCACTTGCGCGAACGTCCCGATGTCGTGTAATTCCGACGCCGGGTCGTACTCTAAATCACCCACGCTCAGTCCCGAAACGTCTTCTTTCATCGCACCCGCGATTGCCCCGTTATTATTAGTATCCTTGTTGTTATTATTATTACCGTTTTTGCTAGTATTACTGTTGTCCTCCTTTTGGCTTTCCTTCACGCGTTCCTTTTTCAAAAACGCCCCCACGTACGCCTGCCCTCTCTTCTTCATGTCCTCCAATTCCGCCACCAAAGTCATATCAAACGTCCTCACCGGCATAATTATCCCCGGCATAATCGGTCTTCGATCTAACGGAATCGCGATAACTTTCCTGTGCATAGACTCGTGCCCGGACGACACCAACGCGTTCGGAGAAGAATTCGAAGACGAAGCGTCGCCGCCCGAAGCGGCGAAGCCGCCGCTACGACTCCTATCGCTACTGCTCTTCGGCGCGTTCCCGCCTTGTAACTTCGACCCAGACGCTCTCGCTTTCGCTTCTTCTTTGAACAAATTCTTCAAGTGAGACGACAATTTGACGTTGAAATCGCCTTCGGGACATTCTCCGTTGTTGTTGTTGGCGCCGCCGCCGCCGCTGCTCCTTCTCCGTATCGTGCCCTTTCGGGGCGAAACGTCGTCGACACCACTTCGACTCCTGAATGCAGCATCAGGCGTTCCTCGTTTCGAAGAAGTGAAGCACAAAACGTCTCGAAAGAAACGAATATTTCGTTGATGTTGGTGTTGGGTTTGTCGTCGAATCATCCTCTGTGTTCTCCGTTCTTCTTTGAAGTCTTCTCCGCGTTCGCCGACGTGTCCAAACGCGACGAAAGCGCGCAACGAATGTGTTTCAAAGAGAAACGATGACGAAAGAGCGATTCGAGCGAGTTTTTCGTGCTCGAGCCCGCGCTGCGTAGAACACCGAAACTCCTTCGAGAGAGTACGAGAGTGCTCCGTCTGAGTCGTATTCCTGCGCAGTCTCTGTCGCGTGGTACACAAAACGTGCGCGTGAAATGACGTCAGAAAACGCTTCGAATTTTCTCCATTCTCTCTCGCTCTTTTCCTTCGCAGCGCTAAAGAGAGAGAGAGACGACTCCTCCTGAGAGAACACAAAGAGCGCAACCTCTGCGTCTCACCTGAAAGAAAGTGCACGACAGAGTTTCAAAACGCGTTCAAAGTCTCTCTGGAGAGGAGGAAAAGGAGGCGAAAGAGAGGAGTCCGTCAAAGCGCGTAAAAAGATGGTTGATTTTGAAGGCCAAAAGTTCGTGGAAACGTTCACCGTCTCGGTCGTTTCTTCGACTGCCTCGGTCGGTTTTGTGCTCGGGTACCTGTTGCAAGACTACGACTTGATGCGGAATTTAATTTTCGCGGGAATTGTAGTATCTGTGGTGGTCACGCTCCCGAGTTGGCCGTTTTTGAAACGCAATCCGATCGAATGGAGGGAGATCGACGACGAGCATCCTTCGGCGAAAGAAGAGGACGAGATTGAAGAGGAGGACGATGAGGAG
>Ga0181599_1002698_pt1 | contig 15787 bp, 9 predicted proteins | sample 041ome_3_FD_148658 | JGI IMG/M metagenome (GOLD analysis project Ga0181599, IMG submission 148658) | Coastal salt marsh microbial communities from the Groves Creek Marsh, Skidaway Island, Georgia - 041405US metaG (spades assembly) | ecosystem: Environmental > Aquatic > Marine > Intertidal zone >...
ATCTCATTTCATCAGCGTTTGACCACCACCGTTTATATGACTCGCGAGATGACAACAGAAGAAGTGAAAGAAGACAACAAAGAAAACAAAGAGGAGGAGAAGATGACGAGGATTGGTAAGAAAAACCCGCTCCTCCCGACGGTGCTTTGGGCGCAACGACGCGATCGCATTTTTTTAACGTTCGAGATCAAAAATGCGATTCGAGATTCGATTCAATTGGAGGTACGAAATCCGTACCCGCTGGAAGCGATGGAGGAAGAGGAAGGCAAAGGAGCGGCGTTGGGGTACGTTGGAACGAGCGCGGTTGTGTTTTCGTGCGAGAGTTTAGACGTGTGCGGAGAAGAAGAAGAAGAGAAGGAAGGGATTTTGATGATCGACGATTGTTCGATGGAAACAGTCGGGGAGAAGTTGAAAAGACAGGCGTTTGGAGGAGAAGAAGAAGAAGAAGAAGAAGCCTCGCCGACATCTGTCGTCGACGGCCAACAACGCCTCCGTTCTCCTCTCTCTCGCGAAAGACGACGTAAAAAGCACACGCACGCCATCGAACTGGAACTTTACAACGCCGTTCTTTCCAACCAAATCTCGCATAAACTCACCGTCACGGATAAAACCGTCCACCTGGTTCTCTTCAAACCAAAACCAACTCCGCACTGGCCTCGACTCCTCGCCACGCGCGAAAAGTTCCGCCACGTCAAAACCGACTTTGACAGCTGGAAAGACGAAGACGAAGAGTTGGAAGACGAGAACAAGTTCACGTTCGACGCGAACAAGATGTTGAAAATCGACCAGTACGAAGACGCGGAGTTATTCGACGATATCTCCTCGGACGACGAGGACATGCCGGACTTAACCGAAATGGTTTAAGAAAAAGTAAAAAGAGAGAGTAGTTCTACTCTCATCATCTCTTTGAGTAAAGTAACACACGTAATCATTCATTGATGAACCATAATACTCTCGATCGCAACCACCAAAGCGTAAGCTTTTTTTGGTCGTATTTTCTTATCCAATGCCGTTACAAAACCTCACAATTCCCGCGCATAGAAAAAGAAGAAGTTAATAAAGAAGAAGAGATCAGAGTTCTTCTCAAAACTCAGAATGTATCCTCTTCCTCGTCAAATGCATGCGCGGGACCCCGATGATGCGCGAGAACAACAACAACAACAAGAGCAACAAAACAGCGACAGCGAGGAGGACGAGAGCGAATGCCTTCGATGTCCAATCTCGAGATGCGTCTTTCTCGACCCGGTCATGGTTGCCGGTTCCGGGAACACGTACGAACGGAAATCCATCGAAACGTTCTTCGAAAAGCTAAAACGCGCGGGGATGCCGTTGCGGGACCCGATGACGAACGAGCCTTTGAACAACCACACCTTAATCACAAACTGGGAACGACGGAGAGCAGTGCAGAAATATTTAGAAAAATTACCCTCGGAGAAGGTACCGACCGGGTGGGAGAGCAGAGAGGTACCGAAAGCGAGAGAGTTTTTACTCGACGAGAAGAGACGGAAAATGGGCAAGGTGGGGGTGTTTTTAGAGCAGTTGGAAGAGGTTGGACGATGGACGGTGACGCACGCGTACGGGGTGGCGATTGCGTGTATAGTCGCTTTGCTTTGGACGCCGGTGTTTCCTTTGGATTTGTATTCCGGAACACATCCTATATTTGGCGGCGGGAGACGACTCATTGACGGGGACGAGTATGGGCTGTTTCCATGGGTGTTTGGGAGCGCGCGAGAGAGAGTGAAGGAACGGAAACGAATGGAGTTGATTAACGAGGCGTTTGATTCGAAGTTGACGCAAGAGCACGGCGGCATGGCGCCGGTGACGTCTTTGAAACCGTACGGCTCGAGAGTGGTGGCGTACAAGAACAACAAATCGAGTCTGTTGTACTTGGAAATCTCGCCGGCTAAGTTTTTTTCCGCGCGGGGCGTCTCTCAGTTTACATTCAGTTCGCTTTGGATCTTTTGCGTCTCGACGTTTACGAGAGGCGCGTTGAGAGCGAACCATGCGCAGCAAGGCGGCGCGCAGCATTTTTTGCTCCCCGTGTTTTCCGTGCCGTTTTGGGGAGTTGGGTTCGTCGTCGCCAGAGACGCCGTGTTGTCGGTGACCGAGACGAAAATAATAACGATTTCTCCGGAGACGTTTACCATCAAGAGTAAAATTGGCGGGTTCGATTACGAGGTGAGATACGGGAAGACGCAGGAACTGACGAGCGTGAAAAGAGAAGTGGCGAGTATCGTCAACGGCGTAAAACATTACGCGATAGTATTACGAAGAGGCGTGGAAAAAATATTCGTGGAAAACGGCGGTTTGGAATACGAAGATAACGATTTCGTGAGTAAACTCATCGCGGACGCTTTACGGGCGAACAGCCCGAAGCGATGGTTGTTTTCGTGATTAACAATTCAATGTACAAAGGCTAAAATTAATTCTAATGTTGTAATTCTATCTACTAATTATAAAGTGTACCAAAACATTTCTACATGAAAAACTATTATCTACAAGTCTAGGTCGCTCATCAAGTATTCCGCTTGTTTTCTCACGATGACTTCGCCTTCTTTGAACAGTTTTGCGGTCACGACGTTTCGTTGCAACGCGATTATTTTGTTGTGCGCGATCGGTAACGGTCCAGGGAACGACACGTCCACGTGTCTCCAAGGCCCAGCGGATCTCAACCCGTGTTCCATAAACTTCGTCCATCGCTCGTTACCGACGCGACTGTTCTTCTTGACTAACTTCTCCACGCGTTCGCGCAACGGCGCGGTCGGTTGTACTTCCGCTAATCCACCCGCTTTGCGATCTTCTAATTTGATGACGCCGTCGAAAACAACCGTCGGCCCTGAGTTCAAACTCGCCCACTCGGCTTCTTGTCTTCTCGATAACTTTTCGTGTCTAATCGAAGCGGTTTCGTAGGAAACGAGGAAATCGTTCGCGGCGTTTGCAAACGCGCATCTTCGTCTAAATGCGCTCAACGCCTCGATAAAAAACATGTTAGACTCCTCGTCGTCGATTGTCATTCGAGCTAACAGCGGCATTTCATTCGTATCCTCCGTTCCTTCGACATCGAACAACGCTAAATCTTTAACGCTTTGACCGAGGCCTTCCCCGGCCCACATCCGAAGCGGTCCCGGGACTAATTCGAAGTACCCGTACTCGCCTACGCCTAAATGCGGCGTCGCCGTCGTCATGAACGTGTGCATCTCCATCCCTAAAATCGTCTTCGTCTCTCTCTCGTACAACCTCGTCAGCGCGTAGCGACAATATAAACCGCCCATGCTATTCCCGACGAAGCTAATCTTCGTCAGCGGTCCTTTCCTCTTCTCGTCGTACTCCTCCGCGAACGTTTCCACCTCGTCGACGATGCGTTCTCCGCCGGCAACGACTCCGTCAAAACTTCGCATCGGCGTGTTACACGACACTCTCAATATCACGCTGTTCTCGTCTCGCGTCATCAACTCGGTCGCGAGCGCGAGTAAATCGTCCTCGGAGCCGCCCAATCCGTGCACGAACACGTACAAATGCTTCTCATCTCTATTACTCGTCATCGCTTCCGCATTCTTCGCGCTCGCGGCTTCAAATCGCACACGCATGTCTGTTCGTTCCGTTCGCATCCAGTTCGGCGCAGAAACGGACTCGCCGTGCATCTTCTTCAACAAAGCCGACGGTTCAGAGACTTTACGTCTCCGTTGTTTCCTTTCCGTCGCGGACACGTTCCCGAACTGCTTCAACATCAAGAGCGAGTCTCGAGTCGTCATCGTTCGCTGCTTCTCCTTTTTCAAATTTTCCTCGCTTCTCGGTCTGACTTTGTACACGCAGAGGAGACGTAAGATGAATTTCGCGGGGAAACGCGTGCAAAACCAAAGGATTCGAAGGAGGATGGATTTCAGAGGGACTGGAATCTTAGATAAAAACTTTAACGATTTTGATGATGGTTTCGAGGAAGAGAGAGAGAAAAAGATGGAGGACAGAAACGAAGCTCCCATGTAATGCTATATATATATCGCGCGCGTGTGTGTGTGTGCGCGCTTCTTCTACGGTGCGAACAGCGAGCGCAAAGAGATTCACTCGCTTTGACACTGAAACCCTAAACACTCGCCTTTGAAGGGAAAAAACCATCGAGTAAAAGCGGCAGAAGAGAGACACCAAGAAAGCGCGCGCAGCAACGGCCAGAGCGTGTTATGAAAACGATTTAACGAAAAGAAGAGCAGAGCTACGCGCTGCTTTCACGTAAAGGTAGTGGTATTACACATCTCGAGAGGAAAGAGGAAGAATATATTCAAATACAACACATTACAATTTCCATTTGTGTTTGGATTTTGGGGCCGCGTTCTTACTCTCGCGAGATATAAATTACTCTCGAAACGATGATGCGGAGCGTCGAAGACGAGAAAAGAGCGGACGAAGAACGGACGTCGCTTTTAACAAAGAAGAACACAAAGAACAACAACGACGGGAACCCCGAGAACAACAACGCGTCGTCGGAAGAGGAAGAGGAAGAGCAGTACTCCTATTACTACCACGAGGAGGAGGACACCGAGGCGGAGGAGGAGAATTTAATTGTCGAAACACCGCCCTCGGCCAACTCTTTTTCGTCGAGGAAGGAACATTTTTTCGCTCCAAACGAAAGCGATTGGAAGAAAACGAGTCTGAGTCGAATGATTTCAACGTCGAAGGACCTATTATTTTGTAACGCGTCGACGTTGCGAGTCCTTTTAACCGTCCTGTTCATTACCGGCGCCTTGCTCACGGGCGCGTCGTACGGCTCGCGGTTCGGGGGCGATTTATACGTCAAGGTAAGACCGCGACGGGAATCGGCGATTGGGAAATCGAGAAGGCACGCCGAAGCGGGAGTGACGCTCGTGGATGAGATGAGGTATCCGTACGCGAAGTGTTTGGATGGGACGAGCGGGAGTTATTACGCGTCGTTCGCGCCGAGTTCCGGGATCGCGAAGAAAGCGCACTATAAGAATTTAGCCGGATCCGGGGATAAGTTCGTGAAGAAATCGGAGGCGGAAATTGCGTCCTCGGCGATGGACGGGTTTTCGACGCACAGGACATGGGTGATCATGCTGAACGGAGGAGGCGAGTGCGTGGAAGGGCAGAAGTGCTCGGAGAGAGCGGAGACAGAGTTGGGAAGTTCGAGTTTAGCCGCGCCGACGCACGAGTTTAAGAGCGGATTGACTGAGTTGCACGAGACGCACAACCCGGCGTTCATGTACGCGAATATGGTGGTCGTGAATTACTGCTCCGGCGACTCGTTTTTAGGTCGAGGCACGGAAGCCGATAAAGACGGGTTGTGGCACTCGGGTGGGCACATCGTCGACGCGGTTATCGACACGTTGTTGGAAAAACACGAGATGAAGAACGCGGACAAAGTTTTAATCGCCGGACGGTCTTCGGCCGGGATCGGCGTGTTGAGTCAAGCCGATCGATGGCGCACCATGATTGAACGCGGAGCGAAGAGCACGGATTGGTGGACGAACTTTCGTCGTTCGAAACCGGCGCCAAAAGTGTACGCCGCGCCGTTTGCCGGGTTCAGGTACACGCACAGGTCGGAAGAGTCTAATAATAATAACAGTAATAATAACAAAGAATCTCGCGGCTCAAAGAAACTTCATCAACAACAAGAACAACAACAACAACAACACACTCAACGCCACGGCTCCGTGCGAAGAGCGTTACTTTCTTCATCGATTTCTCATCCGGCGGTTGACTTTCCTGAAACCGCCGCGGTGGCGAATCGCGACCGCAATCTCAAGGAAGAGGTTGATCGCACGAAGAAAAAGATTGATTTGTTGGAGATGAAGAAACAGTTATCGCAACTCGAACGCGAGCGAGTATTAGAAGGAGCTGTCGCCGCGCATGAAAGTAACGGCGAAGTCGCGAACAGAGACAAAAATATCATAGAGGAGATGGAGAGAACGAAAAAACGCATCGAATTGCTGGAGATGAAGAAACAACGGAACCAGTTCGCGGAGGAGCTTTCTGGAGGAGAACGCTCGGCGGAATCGACGGCGGATCTCGGTAAAGTTCCCAGGCCTCCGACGAGAAAGCGCGATGAAGAAGAAACAGAAGATGATGAAAACGAGCATTCAGCTTCAACGTCATCATCGCCGACGTCTTCCTTAAGAGCGAAAATAACTCGTAAAGCGGCTTTGAAAAAAATGGAAAATGGAGGAAACGACGGCGAATGGGAGACGTACATCAAATACTGGCACGCGAAGCGTTCGCTCAATCGAGCGTGCGTGTCCAAGAACGAAGAGAGCTACTGGAAATGCGCTTCCGCCGAAGAGGCGTTTAAACACGTCAAAACGCCGGTGTTTATTTCGCAAGCGTTGACGGACGCTTTGTTAGCTGAAATGGTTGGCGATAATGCGTCCCCCTACGGTCTTTCCTCGGATCCGTCCAACCCGTCCGTCGAAGGCGCTTTAGGCAAACGCGAGAAGATTGCCCTGAAGAAACTCACCTCTGCTGACATTCTTAGCATGGACACGAAAGAAGAAAGCAACGAAATCTTACGGTTGATGTCTTTGAACGCGACGGCGCGAGAAATCTACGCAGAAAACTTGATGAAAGTCATGCGCTCAGAGTTGAAAATGGTCGTCGAACATCCCAACGCGGGCGTGTTCGCGCCAGCCTGTTACGCGCACAACGACTTTGACGACGTGTATATCGACGGGATCGATCACCACACCGCTTTGGCGTGGTGGGTGTTTAAAGATTCAAACGTCAAGTTAGTCGATACGTGCTCGGGCGTGTTTTGCAATCCTACGTGTAAACACTCGCTGGCGGAGTCCAGCATCATCCCTCGCGCGAACGAGGACGGAACCAACACTCTAAACATCAAGCAAGGCGCGCGCGCAGATATGCCTTGATTTTGATGATAAAAGCGACGAATAGCAGCATCTACGTGTAAATGTAATATATAGTATTTAATGTTATTAAAGATCTTCTTCTTGGACAATAATAAAATTCTTGCTCTCTTCCTTTCTTCAAAACCAACGTGTTCTTTTGCGGAAAAGATATACTTTTGAGAGTACCCACCCGTGTTTTCTTCACTCACTCTCTAAATTGACGTATTATTCGTTTATTAGGTATTAGGACGGCATGTACGAGCTCGTGTCAATCTCATCCGGCAAACCGTCGATGCTGACTTCAAATCTCTCGTGCACTTTGCTCAACACGTCGGAATCTTCCGAGCTCGAGACGAAGCTGATCGCCAAACCTTTCGTCCCGAATCGACCGGCTCTGCCAACTCTGTGCAAATACGTATCCGCGTCCCCGGGCATGTCGTAGTTAATCACAATGTTCACGCGCTCGATATCGATACCTCGCGCGACTAAATCCGTGGCCACTAAAATTCTCTTATTCCCGTCTTTAAAACTTTGGTATCTCAACAAGCGTTCCTCTTGCGACATGGCTCTCGAAATCGCGATGCTCGGAAAGTTGCACTCCTGCATCAACTTATCCAACGCCGTGCACCTCGCCACACTGCTGACAAAAATAACAACCTGGTTAAACTGCAGCGCGTCCAACAAATCGGTCAACTTTCTATTCTTCTCTTGCTCTTCCAACTTGACGTAATGTTGCACCAAACCGTGCAACGTCAATTTCGTCTCGTCGTCCACGAAAATCTCCATCGGATCGTTCATAAACTTCTTACACACCGGTCTCAATTCTTTACTCAACGTCGCGGTAAACATCATCACTTGCTTATCGTGCGGCGTCAACTTAAAAATCTCTTGCACGTCCGCCCTCATATCCAACTTCTCCAAGCACTTATCGCACTCGTCCAAGATGAAATGCGCGCACTTCTTCAAATTGATCGTCCCTTCTTGCGCCAACACCTTCAACCTCCCCGGCGTCGCCACGATCACGTTCGGCATATTCGCTTTCAACTCCTCCCTTTGCGTCTTAATATTCACCCCACCGTAAATCACCGCGCATTTCACGTTCGGCATGTGCGCGCTAAACCGAGTCATCTCGTGCGAGATTTGATACGCGAGTTCTCTCGTGTGACACATAATCACCGCGCCAACCTCCCCAGGCGACGGGTCGAGTTGTTGTAACACCGTAATCACAAACACCGCGGTTTTTCCCATCCCGGATTTTGCTTGGCACAGGACGTCCATCCCGAGAATCGCTTGCGGGATGCACTCGTGTTGTACTAAAATTGAGAAAATTTTGTGAGTTTTTTAAAATCCGGCCAATTGTTGTCCAATTACGTGTCCAATTATGATACGAATGCACGCTGAGAACTCTTACGCGCATCGTTTTCGAGAGAGAGAGACAAAAAAGAGAGCGTCTAAAGGAAAAGACTACTACTACTAACAACGGACGATCACGTTCTCGAGAATTTCTACGTGTAATTACCTTCGGATGGATGTTCGAAACCGCAATCCACGATCGCTCGGAGCAATTCCGGCTTTAAGAGGAAGTCCCGGAATCCGGTGGAATGCATTCCAACGTACCCTTTTTTCTTATTCTTTTCCCCTTTCTTTTCGCCATCTTTTGATGCCGTCAGGGTGGTCGTTTTAGCGACGTCTTCCTCCTCGTAATCGAGCAACTCTTCTTCCTCTTCTTCGGCAGCCATAGTGTTCGTGTGTTTTTGAAATGACGCAAATTGGAATTGGACAAATGCTTCAAAATGAGGACATCTGTGTCTCGCATCTCCGGTAATGCTCTCGCAGTTCGAGACCGATTGAAGAGCGCGAAGATAACACGTTCAACGGCATCAAAACAAGGAGGCGCATTTCTGTGTTGTTGCTGCTGTTACGCCTTCACGACTTTCGCACTGAATAAAGGTGTTGGTTTTTCTTCGAATTCTTCCATGACGACCCCTACGAGGAGCGGGGAAAAACAGTTGAAAGAATTATGGGCGGGAGCGTACGAAGCGTGGATCGATTGCCCGGAATCGAAAGAAAAAGTGTTGTACATGAAACCAACTTTGAATACTAATACGAGCACGATGAGTAGCAGTAACAGCGATGAGGATGCGTTTCAGTTTCCGAGTTGGTTACGGAGGAAACAAGTGTTCGCTTTGACTGCGCACAACCCGCGAGGCGTGGAAATTTCACGAGCGAGAAACGAGCGAGCGAACGAAAAGTTGGAAGAGAAGATAAAGCAATTAATCGCATCGAGAGGAAGCCAAGGAAAAGACCAGGCGATGTATTGGCCGTCGTTTGGGTTTTCCTCGGAGGATGACTGGAGAGAAGACGGGTACGCGGTGGCGTTTTCGGATGTGGACGCCACCGCGGAGAGCGACGTGGTACGGCTCGCGAAGGAGTTCGAACAAGGCGCGATTTATAAATACAGATGGATTAACGACGAAAAAAGGATGGAGAGGAAGACGGTTGGGGCGTTGATGATGGAAACGGAAGAAACGGTGATCGTGGAGGTGTGCGAGAAACCGGTAGGGGTAAAGCTCGCCGATGTAGCGATATAAATATATCCTTTTAGGAGTTGTAAAAACATAAAACTACGAGCGATGAATCATAGCTAACACTTCCTCCGCTTGCCCATCTTCCAACACTTCCTGCTCGGTTTTTATACCTACGACGCCAGAACGGACGCTATCGTCGAGCATTTCCGTGATCCACTTTTTCTTCTTCGTACCGTCTAAACTTTGTCGAGATTTCTCCTTCTCGCTCTCTGAGAGAAACCCTTTACCGAGCATGGCCATGACCATTTCCGTGTGCACGTTGGACTGGACCAGCGAGCGCATGTCGTTATCCATTCGAGTGTATTCGCGAATGCGGATTCTTGAATCGGCGGCGGCGTCGACGGCGCGGAAGACGTGGTCGTGGCGTTCGTGAAGTTTTTCCAGGTCGCGGAGAGGTTCGATGTCCAATGTCAAAGTTCTACCGGGAGGTTCGTGGAATCGTCTCAGCGTCGCTAATTGCGCGGCAACCTCGCTGGCACCAGCAGCTCTCGTGGCATCTTCTAAATCTCTGGCGGTTACTCGAGCGTGGACGGTGGTCGTTGATCCGCCAGCCGCGACAGACGCGGCGACTTCCGGGTCATGTTCAAGCATTTTTTGTAAATTTACGAGCGTTTTGTGAATTTCCTCGGAGGAAGCGCAGACAGAGAGCACGTTCGCGACGTGTTTTTCGTACTCGGCCGCTAAAACGGAAGCCGCGATCCGTTTCACGGAATTGTTCAATCGAGCGCCGGATTCGGAGTGCCATTTTTTTTTCGGTCGTTCGTCCAAGGACAAATCGCTCAAAGTCAAATGCGCAGCTAAGGCGCCTCTCTCTTCGTGATCTTCCTCAGAGCCTTCCTCGATTTCGTCCATAGAGAAGTGCTTCTTCGATTTCGGACTCTTCATGGCGCGTTTCTCGAGAAGCGCTAAATTTTCAGCCGTGAGTAAACCGGCGTTGAACTTCTTACCAGAAATTGTCGAGTGCCTCCCTAAATTTTCGCCGCTACTTCTCTCAAAACTGCTTCGTCCGGAACTTTGTCCACCAATGCTGCTGCTACTGTTACTGTTGTTAATATCTTCTCCTGTGAAATTATGGTCGATCGTCTTTATATTTTTTCCAACGTCTCCGGTTAAGTTTTTCGGGATTTTCAGTTTTTGCGATTGCATCGGACGATGTTTAATACCGGCGACAGACTTTGACCGTTCTAACGTTGACCAGGAGAAACGCAACCAATCGTCCGCGACGCCCAATACTTCTCCACAAGACGGTCGCTCGCTCGCGTTGACCGTGAGTAACGCTCGGATCAACTTCACGAAGTGCCTCGGCGTAGAGTCGTCCAATCTTGGGAAGATGCCGCGAAGCATGTCGTGCCAGACTTGCGCTATCGCCGGTCCGTCTGGAAAGCCAGAGAGTAACGTTAATAAAACCACACCGACGCTCCAGCAATCCGTTTTCTTCGCGTACGGCATGTCGCTGCACATTTCCGGGGAGGCGAAAAATTTCGTTCCGTGCATCCCTTTCAACGTTTCACCGGCGGAGCAAAATATCGCTGAGCCAAAATCGATCAATTTCAAATGCGGGACGCTGTTCGGTTCTCTCGTCCACACATCTTTACACATGATATTGTCTGGTTTGATATCGCGGTGACACACGCCCAATGAGTGCATGAACGATACCGCACCCAGCATTTGCGCTGCTATTGCGCGCCAATCATTCTCGTCGAACCATCTGCGTCGCGCAATCGCGTCGAATAAGGAAGATCCGCCGCAAATTTCCGTGACGATATAACAGATCCCGAGATCGTTCGATTTGTCTTGGTATACGCCGCGTAAGATGGGTAAATTTGGATGTTTCCCACTGACAATTCGCAATGTATCGATTTCGTTCATGATTTGTTTTCTCGATTCGAAGGTTTTGAGCACCGATTTTACCGCGCACACGTCACCGGTTTCTCTTCGCACGGCAATTCGAACGGAACCAAACGCGCCTCTTCCTAACAACGCCCCGATTTGGTACTCGTCAAAAACCAGCCTTTGTTGTCGAGTACCTCGAAAGCCGTATACGGTAATATCATCCGCAACGTCGTCGATGAAGAAATCATCCTCTTGAAGAACGTAATCGTCTTCGCCGATGACTCGATCAAAGGAGACGTCTGTCTTGCCTTTGCCGTCGGAGGCGTTCTGATTCGCTTGTTTCTGCTCGTCCATGATTAACTGCATCAATTCCTTTTTCGTTTTCTTTTTCCTCGCGACGCTAACTTGCAATCTATCCTTAATCTCCGTGGCTTTAAACAATTTCATGTATTCCTCCGGCGGCGGTATATCCGCGATCAACAACGTAATATCGTCGTGTCTTCCTCGCAACTCCAATACCTTTTCTATAATCTTGTCCGCGCACTCCTTGGAGCTACTCAAGGTTGCACAAATCTCGCTAATGTCGCCGTCTGAAATGGCCGCAAACACACCGTCGCTGGCGACGAGTAATCGAGCGCCCGTTTTTGGTACTTTTACCCTCGTCACTTCCGGTTCGCAAGTAATCCCGGGAACGGCGAAATCGCCGACCGCTCGGGACACCGCGAAACCTCCAGGGTACGCTCTCAGAGGACCAATCTCGCTTCCATCCGCTCTTTGCATTCTCCCGAGTCTGCATCCGGATTGCACTAATCTCACCGCTTCCAAAGGATCGTCGGCGTTGTGCTCTCGCGTCAACCGTTTATGCGCGCGCAAATTCACCTCGAGATCGTCCGGGTCGTGCTCATTCGGATGCGGCAATAAAAGCGCCCCTGAATCTCCACACGACGCGCAGACGATATAAAACGTCGCATCGCCCTCTTTGGTATCCAACCCTCTCTGAATGGAAGCACTCGTCACCGTCGTCCCGCCCGTGGGCACTTTCTGTTTCCCTCCGAAACACGTTCCGAAACATCCGCTCCTTTTCACGTGCACGCTTTCGTCCCCTTCTTCCAACCCGTGCTGTTTGAACCCTTTTTCCAGATCCCTCGTCGCTCGAATCAACGCTTTTTCCAAGTCGAAATCAATCTCTTCGCTCAAAACATCCTCTGCGTCACCAAACGCGTCCGAAGGCTCCAAAGAGGAAGTTTCCCTCAAAACGGGCTTACTCCCACCTTTTCTCTTCTTCTCCTTTGCGGTTTCCTCCTTCTCTTTCTCCGTAGCTTTGAACACGTATTCCAACCAGTGCTTCTCCGCGTACTTCGCCGCTAAATTCGTGATGTGTCCGTCGAACACCGCGAGCTGTGCGGTCACGTCCCCGATTCTTGGAACTCTCTGCGTCAATTCGTCTTCCTCGGTTTGCGTTTGCGTTTCAGTCGTCGTTTCCCGTCGTCTGCGCAAATCCAAGCAGACTTGGAACCGGTCCTCGTCTTTCAAGCGGACGATGCGAGAGTTGTACGGGAATAATTTCGTATCGTCCTCTTTGATGTTGCTCATCGTCGTCGTCGTCGTCGTCGTTGTCGCGTGTGATGCATTCAACTAGTATTAGGTAAAAATTGTGGCGTTTTAGGATAACGGTAAAAAACAAACTTAAAAGGGCAACAAAGCGAGAAAACGAGAGAAAGCGGAGGAACCCTTCACGCGCGACGAACGCACTCTCGAGAGAAATACTACTACTGTTTATTACGCGAACATTATACTATTTGCTACGTTACAGATGCGACGAAATGCATCACTTCTTGACAGTAAACATCCCGCTCATATCCGCGCTCATTTTCTGCATAAGATTTTTCAGATTTGAGTTTGAGCGTTGGCGTAAATCTCTTTCGCGGTCGTTTCCTGAATTTCCCGCCATCGCCGCTCCAGCGACAGATACTTCGTCGAAAGTATCGTCGCCGTCGGTGGTGCCTAGGCGGTCGAACTGTTCGACGAATCGCGCGATGTCTGCTTTGCGCATGCCTCTGGCTTCGCAGATGCGCGTGAATTCGCTTCGGGTGGCTTTCGGGTCCATGGCGCGGAGGGATTCCGCGATGGAGTCTTCCGGGTTGAGGACGCATTTGAGCACGGCGTCGATGCGGGAGAATTCGCGTTCGACGGTTCGGCGGAAAGAGCGCGCGTAATTGGTTGCGTTCGTTGAGGACGACGCAGACGAGGATCCTCCTCCTCCTCCGGAGACGACCAGAGGGATTTCGAGGAGTTGCGATTTGATCGCGTTCGCGTCCAAGAGCGCTTGTTGACAGCCAACCATAGAGAACTTTTTGACGCGAAGTAACGTGGCTCTGAGTTCTCTGGAAACCGATGCGGCGAGCTTTTCGCAGAAGAATCGGAAATGGTTCTCTGACGACGCGTTCGCGCGAACAATCTTAGACGCGTTCAAAAACGTCGTCGCGCACGTTTCGACAAACTTCGAGTGGTCGCCGACGGTTTCAATCGTCCCCCAGTTCACGCGCAAGACCTCAGTAGAAACGCCCGTTTTAAGCGTGACGGAACGAACTAACGTGTTCAAAGTTTTCGCGATGCATGATTGAAACGCGTCTTCGGAAGAGGATCCGTCAATTTTCTCGCGAAAGGACGGGTCCAAAGCGCGTCGAGTCGATTCCGCGAGCGGCAAAATCGTCTCCGCGCAATATTCCGCCGTGTTCACTATGAGAACTAAAACCTTGATTTCGTTCATTTTGACTTGTTCGGAATTGCGAGGGTTGGCGATGGCCGACGCAGCGCGTTCGGCTCTTTCGTTGAGTTTGAACGCGTACGTTTCTAAAACCGCTTGAAACGCGATGAACATATCGAATAACGTTTGACCTCTCGCCAAGTTGGCGCATCGTTTGAACACTTTCTTGATGTTCATGAACATATCGCCGGAGCTGATGAGAATTTTATCGCTCTTATTCGTAGTGCTCGTCGGTCCCGCGTTTGATGACGAAGTACTCTTGGATCCGGAAGGAGCGCCACTGTCTGATGCGCCCGTCCCCGCTTGAGCGCCATCACCTCCGCCTCCTCCGGCTTCGTAATCCGCGGACCCCCACGTCTCGGTTTTCGTCCCTCGTTCGATGCCATCGAGCATTTGTCTCTTTTCTAAATCGACGTAACTTTGCAAGTGTCCCTCAAACGCGCCGGAAATAGCGCCTCTGAACGTGATATTCATGGCCGCCGAGGCGGCGGAATCCATCGGCATCATTCGACCTCGATTGTTTGCGTTTAAATCTCTTTGTTTACGTTCGCGCTCGGCGCGTTCTCGCACGGCCGAGGCGGTTTCACCATCTAAACTCGTTTCTCCTTCCTGTAACGAGACGCCCTTAGCGTTCGTCGCGTCCGACGAGGTCGACGACGAAGACGAAGACCTTTTTTCGCCGTTCCCAAACGTCTCGTCCAATTCCGCTTCAAACTCAAGCGTCCTCCTCAACGCCATCAACAACACCTGCGCGTCGTCCGAGTTCTGTTGCGATAACGCGTTCACATCGTCTACGCTTCCGTTAATAGTATTAATATTATTATTGCCGTATTCAGCGCGCATCATTTCCTTCTTATTATCCAAAGCTTCCGTCACGAACGCTCTGGTCATTTTACACAAACTCGCCGCGAACAATCTCGCCACCGCCCACCGCTCTGGAAACACCCCCCACGCCGTGCTCTTCTCCCTCACCCTCTTCGCGATCCAATTACACCTCCTATCTACGCTCTCCACGTTATTCCTCTCGCTCGCAAAACTCGCCGCGTATTCCGCCAATTCTTTACTCGTCAACCTCCCGACGACGTCCTCCCTCACCCTCGGCTCCAACGCGTCCACGACTAAGCACGCGTCCGATAACGTCCGAAACGCGTTCGGATCGTTCATCAAAATCGTCGGTTGCCACAACGTCGCAAAGTCCTCGAACACCGCCGTCTTCAACCCACTCGCGATTTCCTCGTACTTCGCCCTCAACCTTTGAATCTTCGGCACGTCGCCGTACTCCGCGAAGTGTTGCGATAACTGCCCAACCGCTTCTAACAAGTGCGCCGCCTCCCGATAATTCCTCCGATGACACATCGTTTCCAACTGCGACGTCGCCGACACAAACATCGATAATCTCCGTAAAGATGTGATCGCTTTCTGTAATCGTTTCTTACACGCGTCCAGTTTCCCCACGTCTCGCGAAATATCCCTCGACCTTTCGTACGCGCGTTCGCAATCGAGCGAAAGCTGCACCATTTTCACACGCAACTGTTCCGCGGCGCATTCGGCGAGCGCGACGTCGCTCGCCACGCGTTCACCGGCAATCGATCTGTCCCGGATGGATTTTCGGACGTCTTTATCCATTTGTCGCGACGCGCGTCTCAGCTTTTGTTCGAGCAACGCGAACGCATCATCATTCGTGTTCGTACGATTCGATGATGATTTTCCCCCAACACCGGTGTTCTCGGTGTTCGTGTCGTGCATGT
>Ga0181599_1002701_pt1 | contig 15786 bp, 9 predicted proteins | sample 041ome_3_FD_148658 | JGI IMG/M metagenome (GOLD analysis project Ga0181599, IMG submission 148658) | Coastal salt marsh microbial communities from the Groves Creek Marsh, Skidaway Island, Georgia - 041405US metaG (spades assembly) | ecosystem: Environmental > Aquatic > Marine > Intertidal zone >...
GTAGTGGCAATGGTTACAATCAACCTGTCACCGGCTTTATGACCATGTTCGTCGTTCACTTCCTTCAAGTTATCTGCATCTATCATCATTACTGACAGGGGCTGGTTGTACTTCATTGCCACTTCCGCAGCTTTGTTAAACATCGGAATGAAGGAACGCTTGTTCAGCAGGTTTGTCATTTCATCAGTTTCAGACAGGGCCTTGAACATCATTTTGCCGTAGTGAACATCAGAGGCCAGCATAGTAGTGATATAGGCAACCAGAACAAAAGGCGAGAAATAAACCATAGTCTCACTGAACCCTGCCATGTCATATTCAATGCCGCTCTTAGCGCCGAGAAAAACATAGACAGCAAAAATCAGAATGATTTCAAGGGTCGTCGTTACCTTGTCCAGTGTAATCGCGCTGGAAATAACAACCAGCAGATAAAGATTCAACAGGGGACTTTGAATAGTGCCGGTATTCCACAGTATCCAGGTGATGAAAATAATCATTACCCAGGTTTCTATAGCCAGTTTCCAGGCATACTGGGGAGTATCGAGATTGACATAATTAAAGCCAAGCACGAAGACCGCGTAGGCAAGCATGGAAAGCGTCATCCAGAAAGATTCAGCAGTTACTGTAGTGCCCGGCACTACTATATAAAGGATGACGAGGATCAGTAGCAGAAATTCAATTTAAGTCAGGCTGCGAGAAAATCCTTTCAGCTCGATTTGATCAATATTCAAATCTTTTGACTGGTCTCTATCCTGATTTCTCATCTGGAATTCCTGTTTATTATTCCGGATCTTGCCATTTTTCTTTCCCTTTTCCCTTTTTGCACTTTTCTGGCCTTCCAGGCCTGCCATAGTTTCGGTCATTTTCCTACAAGCCACGGATTACTGCTTCCAGTTTCAGATGGCGAATCACCGCTGACCCTGTCGACTGTAATAAGACCTTTATACATAGACCTTTTTACGGGCTTTTAAGCAAAGGCTTTTCTGAAAATATTTTTTCAAACCCTGAAACGCTTACCTCGTTCCATTATGGCACACCTTATCCTATGATTTAATTAAATAAAATGGTCAGATTTTAAAAACCCCAACCAGCTCAAGTTCTTCGCCTTGAGCTCTAGAGTTTAAATTTCTGAGCTGTGCGGTCCTGATCAACTTTTTTATTTATCTGTCGTAATTTATTGGTAATCTGAAATTACCTACCCAGGTAGGCCAGCAGATATGAAGAATAGTGTCTGTTCAACAGAGTTTGCCGGTATAACACCAATTCATTATCCAGACAGGGTCTGAGCAAATGCACATCATCTTTTTCCAGCACTGCAACGGGCAAACCATTTTCAAAAAGAATGCGGTTTTTCGCCAGCCTGGCGATCTTTCTGCCGGGTAAAATAACACCAACCAGATTCAGCGGATCAGTGCCATTTATAAGTCTGCGCGTAACGCTATCTTCAGCTTGCTGCCTGATGTCAGCAGCGCATTGTCTGAGGGTTTTTACTGTTTCAGGGAGCGCAAACTGTTCACCGCCGATGCCCGCAATAAAACGTCCTCCCCTGACACGACCCTGTAATTCCATGCGCCGCAATTTGAGCAATAACACTCGCCATGGAGGAGAATAATTCTCCTGCTCGAGAACCTTCCTGTTTATCACGCCCCAGCGATGCAGGTAAATACTGACCAGTTTTTCCAGTGTCTCATCGCTTTTCTCTTGTCCATGTTCCTTACCTGGCTCAGACTCTTCATTACCAGCAACTATGGGATTTGAGATCAGCGTCCAGCGACCTGCATCCTCAATCTCATAGAGCGAACGGCGTATTTTTCGATCCCCGCCTTTCCTGCTTTTCTTACCTTTTGCACTAAGTAAGGCGCGCATCCCGCTAAAACTGTCACTGGTTACCACACCAAGGCTGACCAGCTCCGCCAGGGCATTTTCTGTCCGGGTTTTTAGCAGACCGGTCTCGCGCACAATATCAAGAAAGAAACTGGCCCCTTTATTCCCCAGGACAGCCATGACCTCTTCGGCATCACTGCTCATCGCTGTTGCTACTGCGCTATCAGAAGGAGCCAGATTGCCCCATAAGGACAGGTTCTCACGTTGCACCAGGTTTATCGGTGTACTTTTAACCGGTCCGGCCCTTGGCCGTGCGGCAGAAACCTCATCACTATCAGGGCGAGATGCTTTCTTGCCCTGACCATTCTGACTGAATTGAGCTGCAGGAAAAAACTTGCCCCAGCTAACGCGACCACTCAGGCATAACATGTCGAGCAAGGCAGGATCATAGCCGGGCAGTCTGCCAGGCAGGATATCGCTTTCCCAGGCAGAGGCTGGCGCGCTGATGCCATCCAGCTTCTGCAAAAGTCTCGAAAGGGTTTCATGGGTGGCCGGCATCGCCACCTCTGATTCCTGCGCCAGATCCCGTACTTCATGATGGCGAAAAAGAAATTCCATATACGCCTGCAAGGATACCGGCTTGATACTTTCTCGATGGGAATCAATGGTATATCGATGAATACGCTGCAGTAAGCGACGCTCACACCATTCCTCTGCGATTAATACTGATCCGGCCAATAGCGGCGAATACTGCCCTTTAAAGACAAAACCTTCAGCCTGCAATCCATGCAGGGCAAACTCAACATCAGAGACTTCAAGACCAATATCATTGGCTAATCGATTACTACTGACCGGCCCCAGACATTCCAGTCTGCCGCGAATAATTTCCTGCAACGCGGCTTCACGACTGAGAGCCGTATCAGCAATAACTTGCGGCACCTCAACTACCGGGGCAAAATTCATTGGTAGCACCAGTGCTTTGAACCAGTCAATTCTTTCAACGGCAATCCACAGGCGCGTATCCCCATGACAGGCCAGTGTGACCCGTCCGGCCTGCAACAAAGGCTCCAGATAGACGCGGTAATTTTCGCCATCCGGTCCTGCAGTCATCTCTGTATCGGTAATAAAGCCAAGCACCAGTAATGCGTCATGCAATTCATCAGCAGAGCGAATCCAGGGCCACGCTTCCTCCCTGACGCGGGCAATTGCCTCGGCATCCAGATTACTGTAATCATCTGTTTCAGCCGGGTCGAGCCAGCTGCGATTGCGAATGGCATTGGTACGTCTTTCCTCAAATGGCGCATCATCAAGGAAGGCATATGGCCTGGCATTGATAATTTCCTGGGCAAAAGGCGAAGGCTCACGTAAATCCCTGGCTACCAGTTCAAGCTCATTGGCTTCGATTGACTGCAACAGACCTAATAGCTCATCCAGATCCATGGCTTCTGTCAGACAGTCATGGATGGTTTGCTGCACCAGAGGGTGATCAGGTACATCACGCTTACCCGTCAGATTTTCCTGACAGGCAAGCTGATCAGGAAAGACCTGGGCAATCAGATCCTCTGCATTCATGCGCTGAAATTGGGGTGGTACCCTGCTGCCATTACGATTTCTCTGGATAGCCAGCGAACGGGTAGCATTCCAGCGCCAGCGGGACTCAAACATTGGCGCATCCAGGAGCGCCTGGATCAGCACCTCTCTTACCGTCGCAGCCTTCAGATAATGAAAGACATCTGCTACTTCGAAACTGTGCACGGGGCCCAGCGAAATCACGATACTGTCTTCATTAGCGGCAGCCTGTAACTCAAAATTAAAGCTGCGGCAAAAGCGTTTGCGTAATGCCAGCCCCCATGCCCGATTCATGCGACTGCCAAATGGCGAGTGAATGACCAGGTGCATGTCGCCTACTTCATCAAAAAATCGCTCCATCACAATAGCTTCACGACTGGGCATTACATTGAGGGCATCGCTTCCCGCCTTCAGGTAATCCACGATCTGCTCTGCGGCAGAAAACTGTAAACCAATATCCTTGACCAGGAAATCCACGGCCTGAGCCACTGAGTCATTAAGTAATTCTCGCAGTATTATTCTCAAGCGCGATACCGATTCTGACAATTCGCGACTGCGTCCACCGCCCTCACCAAACCAGAATGGAACGGTTGGTGGCTGACCACTGGCATCGGCAACCCGTATTTTGAGTCCATCTATTCTCAGCATGCGCCAACTGTGATGACCAAGGGTGAAAATATCGCCAGGCAGTGACTCCAATGCGAAATCTTCGTTCAGGCTGCCGACGATGGTATCTTCCGGATCCAATACAACCTGATATTCAAACATGTCAGGGATGGCGCCACCGTTGGTCAGCGCGGTAAGCCTGGCCGACTTTCGTGGCCTGACCTTGCCGTTAATACGATCCACGTGCAGCAAGGCACCGCTGCGCCCACGCCTGCTGGTATACCCATCACCCAGCATTTGTACTATCTGATCAAACTCCTCACGTGACAGATCACGATACGACCAGGCGCGGCTGAATAGTTCATACAGTGCATCCAGTTCCAGGCCTGCTTCCTCGTCTTCACTGGAGGCCGTTTCTGCAACAATATGCTGAGACAGGATATCCAGGGGTTTTTCAGGAATACATAATCGATCTAGCTCTCCGCGCCTTACACTATCCAGCAAGGCAGTACACTCAACCAGATCATCACGGGTTAAAGGAAACAGAACGCCCTTGGGAATACCGCCAACCTGGTGACCACTGCGTCCCACTCTCTGCAGAAAGGCAGAAATACTTTTAGGAGAAGAAAACTGTACTACCAGATTTACCGAGCCGATATCTATTCCCAGCTCCATGGAGGCAGTAGCCACCAGGACCTTAAGCTGTCCATTTTTCAGGCGTTGTTCAGCCTGATGACGATGGTCCTTGCTCATACTGCCATGGTGAGAACTGATAAACTCTTCACCAATGCGCTCGCCCAATGACAACGCAAGACGCTCAGCAAGCCGGCGCGTATTAACAAAGATAAGCGTAGTCTGATGACTGTCTACCAACTCTACCAGGCGCTCATACAATTCCTCCCATACCTCGTTACTCATAAGAGCAGTCAGAGGAGATTTGGGCACTTCCAGCCTTAAATCCAGGGATTTTTTGTGGCCGCCATCGATAATGACACAATCCGTGCCGTCACTGCTGACATTGTGTTTACCCACCAGGTATTTAGCTACTTCAGTAATAGGTTTCTGGGTAGCAGACAGACCAATGCGTTGTAAAGGCCTGCCGACCAGATGCTCCAGGCGCTCAATCGACAGTGATAAATGCGCACCGCGTTTATCGCCAAGCATGGCATGGATTTCATCAACAATCAGGGTGTCAGCATTGCCCAGTAAAGCACGCCCGCCTTTGCTGGTAAGTAGCAGGTACAGGGATTCCGGCGTGGTAACCAGAATATGTGGTGGATGTTTGAGCATCTGCTGACGTTCATACTGGGATGTATCACCGGTGCGAACGGCAACTTTTATATCAATTCCAGGATATCCCTGTGCTTCCAACTTTTGACAAATACCGGCAAGCGGTTCCTGCAGATTACGCTGGATGTCATTACTCAGGGCCTTGAGGGGAGACACATAGATTATCCGGGTACTGCTTTCCAGCTCATTATTCAGCGCTTTCTGCACCAGGCAATCAATCGATACATAAAATGCCGCCAGCGTTTTACCGCTACCGGTGGGAGCTGCAATCAGGGTATTTCGGCCTTGCTGTATCGCCGGCCAGGCTTCCTTCTGAGCCGCAGTTGGCTGGCCCAGAGTCTCCTCAAACCAGCTATGCGTCAGGGGATGAAAGGTGTTAAAAACCATGGCAAAAGCCATTTAATGTGCAAATAATATGAAATGTAAAAGGCATTTCGGGAAAATTACATCCTTCACTTATGGATACCTTGTATAGTAGCCTGTTAATTAATAACAGACCATTACAGCAATACCCTTTTACTAAACTTGTTTATCAACTTCTTACTTTACTTAAACAATTCTGCCCATGGGATTAAGCATCAAGGTCAAGCTGTTTCTAGCAATTTTGTCAGTGCACATTATTGTCTACGTAGCCATGTACAGCATTGGACGCTACAACTTCGACAGCGGGTTTCTGGAATACGTGTCGCGCATCGAGGAAAGGCAGGTTCCTGCCTTGCTGGATGGACTGAAAAGCTTTTATAAACATACAGGGTCCTGGGATCCTATCCGCGAAGATTTAACCAAGTTTGGCGAGCTGATTCGCGAAAGTATAGAAAGTACTGTTGATCCTGAATTAAATGCCCGTCTCGGCACGCAACGACCTACACCAGCCAGGTTTTCTCCCAACGACTGGTATTACACCTCTGAGTACAGCCCTGCCCGTCCCTATCTGGCTCTGCTGGATGCCGACGGATCGATTATCTGGGGTAGTGAGGAGGCCATGCCAGCGGCAAACCAGAATCCCATAGTGGTGAGGGGAGAAACTGTTGGTTTTTTGGCTGTTACCAGTCGACAACAATTATCAGAACAGGCAGATCTGCTGTTTACAGAGCAACAAAAACAATCCTTTTTTACCTTCGCCCTGTTTCTTGGCATCATTTCAGCGCTCATCGCCTTTCCACTTTCTACCTTTATGGTACGCCCTGTCAGGGAGCTGGTTGATGGCACCCGCCGCCTTGCCAATGGTGACTATACCTCGCGTATTCCTGTCCGCGGTTCTGATGAACTAACGCAACTTTCAGTCGATTTTAATTCCCTTGCCGACACACTCGATCAGAACAGACTGGCACGTCAGCAATGGATTGCAGATATCTCCCATGAATTGAGAACCCCCCTATCCATCCTGCAGGGCGAACTGGAATCATTACAGGACGGTATTCGTCCGATGAATCCGGATACTATCAATTCACTGCACCATGAAGTGGTCCACCTGAACGCCCTTGTCAATGATCTGCATGAGCTATCCATGTCAGACCAGGGCGCGCTGATTTACGAAAAGAAAGAAATAAACCTGACAGAAATTTTTGAAATTTCCAGGGACATGAACAGACACATACTGGAAAAACACCATATAAAATTGTCGCTAAAAATACATTCCCGCGTTGCCGACAATCGTATACAAACTATTGGCGATGAAAACCGGTTTATTCAACTGTTTGATAACCTGTTTCAAAACACTTGCCGCTATACCGATGATGGCGGCGAACTGGTAGTCAGTATTTATCAAGCCGGGAAAAAAGTAATAATTGAATGGTATGACTCCAAGCCAGGCGTTACCGATGACAATCTGGAGCACCTGTTTGATCGTCTTTATCGGGTAGATTCCTCGCGCAACCGAAAAGAAGGGGGATCCGGCCTTGGCCTGGCCATCTGCCGCAATATTGTTGAAGCACATGAAGGATCTATCCGAGCCGATCATTCTGAGCTCGGAGGGCTGAAACTGATTATTGAGCTGCCCTGCCTGGAAGGCTGATGCGATCTGCGGTGCAGCCTGCAAGATTCATTTGCTCAGTGATAACTGCCGAATTACACTAAAACTATTTGCCTTAACAATTAACGCCCCATGATACAAAGCTCCAAAGGTTAAATAATTATGAGCCAGCATGTATTGATCGTCGAAGACGAAGTTAAAATCGCTTCTCTGCTCCAGGATTATTTGCGCCAAAGCGGGTATGAAACTGATAGCCTTTACAATGGCTCTGAAGTGGAAGGTTGGCTTGCCGAGAACAGCACTGATATTGTCCTGCTTGATTTGATGCTGCCTGGTAAAACCGGTGTAGATATTTGCAAGGATGTCAGAAAAAGTTCCGCCCTGCCAATCATCATGATAACCGCCAAGGTTGAGGAAATTGACCGCCTCCTTGGTCTTGAACTGGGTGCCGACGACTATATCTGCAAACCATTCAGCCCAAGAGAAGTGGTAGCCAGGGTAAAGGCAGTATTACGACGCACAGATAATACCGAAAGTCTTTCAGACAAGGGCCTGGTACTGGACACTCAGACCTACAAGGCAACCGTTAACGGGCAGAATCTAGACCTGACAGCTGTAGAGTTCCAGTTACTAAAGGTCTTGTCTGACCAACCGGGCAGAATTTTTTCCCGCAGTGTTCTGGTTGATAAAATTTATAACGATGGCAGGGTAGTCAGTGACAGAACCATTGATAGCCATATTAAAAAGCTCCGCAAGAAAATTGCCGATGTGCTACCTGATGTAGAACTGATTCATTCACTCTATGCCGTGGGTTACAAATTCGAGTGGCAATAAAAAGGACATAATCAAAAGCGTGGCAGGTGTCATCGTTCTGGTAATATTAAAATACATAACGACATCGAATTAACGCTTTAAAGGAAAATTCTGCATGAAAAAAAGCCAATCATTTCGGGGCCTTCTGTTTTTCTCTCTGTTATTCAGCGCCAGTGTTTCTCTGGCACAGGAACAGTCATTCGATGAATGGTTGAAGGAATTGCGCGCCGAAGCCCTGGGCCTTGGCATAAGCGAAGCAACCCTGGATGCTGCATTGACCCTGGTTGAAGAACCCATTCCCCGCGTTCTGGAACTGGACAAAAGCCAACCGGAATTTGTGCAGACTTTTGCCGGCTACATGCGCAACCGACTTAGCGATGCACGAATCGAACGGGGAAAGAGTTTACTGGTAGAGTACAAGGATTTATTCAATCGCATCCAGCAACAGTATGGCGTGCAACCACATTACCTGGTGTCTTTCTGGGCACTGGAAAGTAACTTTGGCGACTTTACCGGTGGCTTTTCCGTGGTTAATGCGCTGGCTACCCTGGCCTATGATCCGCGCCGCAGCGATTTTTTCCGCAACGAATTATTGACGGCACTACGCATTATCGAGGAAGGCCATATTCCTGTTGAGCAAATGTCAGGTTCCTGGGCAGGCGCCATGGGTCAGTGTCAATTTATGCCATCGACTTTCTATACCTATGCTCGCGATGGTGATGGCGATGGTCGTGTTGATATCTGGAACAGTGTTCCCGATGTGTTTGCCTCAGCCGCCAATTACCTCTCGCAGAATGGCTGGCAGAGTGATGAACGCTGGGGACGTGAAGTGATTTTACCGGATGATTTTGACTTCACCCTGACCGGAACCGGCATCAGAAAAACGGTAACACAATGGAACAGCCTGGGCATTCGTCGGGTCAATGGCAATGCGCTGGGAAATGCCGACATGCTTGGCTCAATCGTATTGCCAGCTGGCTCGCAAGGGCCGGCATTTCTGGTCTATGATAACTTCCGCACCACTATGGTCTGGAACCGCTCCACTTTTTACGCCATTTCTGTTGGCCATCTTGCCGATCGCTTTGTCGGTGGCGGCCCGATCATTAACATGCCTTCAGTTGAGGAACGACCTCTGAGCAGAAACGAAGTCATTGAGCTTCAGGGATTACTGAATGCCCAGGGTATAGATGCGGGGACGCCAGACGGAATCATGGGGTCAAGGACAAGAGCAGCTATACGCACTTTCCAGGAAAAGGCGAATATACCTACCGATGGCTACGCCAACTTTGATCTGCTTGAGACCATAAGAAATTTCTGAAGCCTCATTTGACTGGTCGAATTTAGCCGGAAGCCTTGGCTTCGTTTACCAGCTCAATCAATGCTGCTGAACTTTGCGGATTTCCTACCAGACGGCCATTGATAAAGAGCGAGGGTGTAGAGCGAACACCGGCACGAATGCCGCCCTGCTGGTCAGCTACTATCTTGGCTCGCACCTCAGGCAATTCAACATCTGCACGTAACTGATCAATATCGAGACCGAGCTGCGCGGCATACTCTTCAAATAACGGTGCTGGATCATTCATCGGACTCCAGGCCTGCTGATTGGCAAAAAGCAGATCATGCATTTCCCAGAAACGCCCCTGCCTTCCCGCTGCCTCCGCATAACGGCTGGCCTGAAAAGAGAACCGATGGGTATCAAGAGGAAAATGCCTGAATACCAGTTTCACATCATCCCTGATTCTGGGCCACGTGCGCGCGATCAGCTGAAATTCTGTCATACAGGCGGGACATTCAAAATCAGCGTACATGGTAACTACAACATCAGAATCAGCAGACCCTTTTACGTGGTCGGCCTCCCCGATTAAATCCGGCGGCAAAGACGGCGGTCCGGTAAACAGGCCCTGATAAAATACAAACAGCGCCATAGGTACCAGAATAACGATGGCAGCTTTAACAACAAGCGCAGTAAATTTTTCCTTGCGTTTTGCAGCCGCCTGTTTTTCTTCCTTTATCTTTTGTCTTTCTTCTTTCTTTGACATGATTTGCTGATTTTCCAAAATCTATTTAATTAGTAACAGTGGATGCTTTGGCCGCACCATATTTGGTGATAATCGCTATGGCACAAAGCACTATCAGCCCTGCAAGAATATAACCAATGTTAAACATACTGCCTTTTGCGCTGGCTACAATGCCGTAACCGATTGCCCCTGTAAACAGGGCATAGTAGACAAATACCATGAGGGTTTTCCGAATTACTTCCCCCTCCCTGCCAATCAGTCCAACTACGGCAGATGCGGCAACAACATTATGCACGCAGATAACATTTCCGGCGGCACCACCCACGGCCTGCAGGGCAACAATCCAGGTGGGGTCAGCACCAATACGCTCCCCCACACCAAACTGGAATAACGAGAACATCATATTACTGATGGTATTGCTGCCCGCGACAAAGGCTCCCATACCACCAATAAATGTGGAGAAAAATGGCCAGGCATCACCGGCCAGGGCGGCAACCCCTTCGGCTAATTCAATGGGCATTTGCTGATAGCCTGCACTGCCTCCATCAGAGTTCAGAAATACCTGAACCATCGGAACCGTAAAGACCAGTGCAGCACCAGCGGAAAGCATGGTTCTGGCGGAAGTTTTCCAGGCATTAACATAGGAGCGCGTATCCATGCCATGCAGAAAATAAGTAATAATAGAGACGGTAATAAACAGTGCTGCCGGGGAATAAAAAGGCTGTACGGACTGACCGATAGTGGTACCGAAAATATCACTGATGGAAAACGTAGCGACGCTACCGCGCAGCATATCCAGTAAAGGCAACTGCGGTAAACGCGTAAGAATCAGCAAGCCGGCCACGATGATATATGGCATCCAGGCTTTCGAAAGACTCATTCCGGGTCCTTCAAATTGTTTCTCTTCCATTTCGAAACGACCAATCCAGAGAGAATCCCATTCACTACGCTCAGGGAATACCCATATCTCATCTTCTTTTGGCATCAGGAAACCCTTGCGCGCCGCTGTTACAACGATGGCAAGGCCAATCAGTCCACCAAACAGTGAAGGAAATTCCGGTCCAAGATAACGCGCCACCAGCACATAGGGGATAGTCATGGAGAAAGCCGCAAAGATGGCAAACTTCCAGATCTTCATCCCTTCGATGAAGGATTTGTTTTTTCCGAAAAACTGGGTCATGACGCAGACCAGGATTAATGGAATGAAGGTACCGGCAATAGCATGAAGCAGCGCCACCTTGGCGGCGATAAAGGAAACCAGCTCCAGGTGATCCATACCAAGCTGACTGGCATAGGCCATGACAGCCTCATCATCTGCCAGCCCCGTAAAAACCCCGGTGAGCATAGGCGTACCCAGGGCGCCGAAAGAAACCGGCGTGCTCTGAATGATCATGCCGGAAACAACGGCGGCCATGGCGGGAAATCCCAGACCGACCATCAGGGGGACTGCAACTGCAGCAGGCGTGCCAAAGCCGGCGGACCCCTCAATAAAAGAACCAAATAACCAGGCAATAATAATGACCTGGATTCTGCGATCCGGTGTTATGTCGGAAAAGCCTTTTCGAATACTCTGAATCGCGCCACTTTCCTGCAAGGTGTTAAGCAGCAGAATAGCGCCAAAAATAATATAGATCAGTTCAATTGCATCAATAAGCCCGTTCACCGAGGCGGCCATCACTTTGACAAAGGGAATCTGCCATACAAAAAGCGAAAGCAATACGGCCACTACATAGGAAATAGGCATAGCCCGGCTTGCAGGCCAGCGCAGCATGACCAGGAAGACCGCCACAGAAATGATAGGCAAAAGAGATAAAAGCGCCAGAATACCGTTGGACATAAAAGATCCTTAAATTGTGATTATTATTGTTAACCAGATTTCTTTATTGATAAAAATTGACTGTCGCCAACTGGGTTTATTTCATGCTTTAGCGGACGATCGAAAGCAAATAAGCATAATGCAGGACTCCATGTTGCACAAGACTTGAACCCTGCTCTGTGCCTGACCATTCAAAACAGCAATCCGGGTTAATTCAACACTTACTTATTAACCGCACAATCAATAATTTATCTCCAGAATTTATTAGCCTTCTGTTCATTGTGATTGCTATAATCCGCGCCCTGTATTTTTGGCCTCAGTGGAATTTGTCATAGATCGCAATTCGCCGTGTCTTCCAGCCAGACTTACTTAATGAAGCTTGATTCTTTTCAGAGAAGAAAAGGATCACGAGTACTAAACCTTGCGCCTTGATACCGAGACAGGCAGACTGGAAATGCTCCAGCTTTGTTAAACATTTTTTCAATCTTTTAGAGTGCTGAAGGATGAGTGCAGAAACACAAGAAACTGTTGCCAAGGCCAGCCACTCTCCTGAGAGTCAGGCGCTGGAAGACGTTGTAGTGCGCTTCGCCGGTGATTCCGGTGATGGTATGCAGCTTACCGGCTCAAACTTCACCGAGGTGACAGCCCTGTTCGGTAATGACCTGGCAACCTTTCCCGACTTTCCGGCAGAAATTCGTGCGCCGGCAGGCTCCACCTTTGGCGTCTCTGCCTTCCAGATCTACTTTGGCTCTGAAGATATCACTACCTCAGGGGATGCCGTTGACGTATTGGTCGCCATGAATCCGGCGGCACTGACCACCAATCTGGAAACCGTGGTTCCCGGAGGCCTGGTGATAGCCGATGCCGGCGCTTTCAATGAGAAAAACCTGAAAAAAGCCAATTACGACAGCAATCCACTTGAAGACGGCTCGCTGGATGCCTACCGTTTGCTGACTATCGATATCCATAGCCAGGTGCTGGCAGCGGTAGAAGAATTCGAGATCGGCCATAAAGCCGCCCTGCGTTGCAAAAACATGTGGACCCTGGGCCTGGTGTTGTGGCTGTTTGACCGGGAAAAAGCCACTACCATAGAAAATCTGCAGAGAAAATTTGCCAGCAAGCCAGACATCGCCAATGCCAACATCGCCGCTCTGAATGCAGGTCATGCCTATGGCGAAACAGCAGAGCTGCCCACCGGCGTCAATGTCTATAAAGTCCCAAAAGCCAAGGTAGCTCCGGGTATCTATCGAAATGTGAATGGCACACAGGCGTTGGCCTGGGGCCTCATCGCTGGTGGTCAACTGGCCAATATCAATCTGTTATTTGCCTCCTACCCCATTACTCCGGCGTCAGGTCTGTTGCATGCGCTGGCCGCAAGAAAAGAATTCGATGTCACCACCTTTCAGGCCGAGGATGAAATTGCCGCGGTCTGCGCCGCCATTGGCGCGTCCTTTGCCGGCAGCCTGGGCATCACGTCCAGCGCCGGACCCGGTATCGCCCTGAAAACAGAGGCTATTTCCCTGGCTGTTTCTGCCGAACTGCCGCTGGTCGTAGTCAATACGCAACGCGGCGGTCCTTCAACAGGTCTGCCTACCAAAACAGAGCAGTCAGACCTGCTGCAGGCGTTCTATGGCAGGCATGGCGATACGCCATTACCGGTGATTGCTTCCAGCTCACCGTCTGATTGTTTCGAAGTAGCTATAGAAGCAGTGCGCATTGCCACCAAATATATGACTCCCGTGATGCTGCTATCCGATGGTTATATTTCCAATGCCTCGGAGCCGTGGCTGATTCCTGATATCAAGGATTTCGCGGCTTTCCCGGTAGAGTTCCGTACCGAACCCGAGGGTTTCAACCCCTCTTTAAGAGATCCGCAATCACTGGCACGGGTCTGGGCCAAACCTGGCACACCCGGACTTGAGCATCGCATAGGCGGCATTGAAAAAAGCTACGAAACCGGCAACATTTCCTATGATCCGGATAACCACCAATTAATGACAGACACCCGGCAAGCCAAGGTAGCGGGTATCAGTACAGATATTCCAGAGCAGGAAGTGGCCCTCGGTGAAAGCAAGGGCAAACTGGCTGTAGTTGGCTGGGGCTCCACCTTTGGCCCCATCCATCAGGCGGTAAAACGATGCCGCCTGGAAGGTCTGGATGTAAGCCACATACATGTGCGCTATCTGTCCCCCTTCCCCGCTAATTTACATGCCTTGCTAGCCGACTTTGACAAGGTACTGGTGCCGGAAATGAATACCGGACAACTGGTGAAAATACTACGCTCGGAATTCCTTATTGATGCCAAGGGGCTCAACAAGGTATCCGGACAGCCGTTCAAGATTCGGGAAATCACCAACGCCATCAAGGCTGAACTGGCCTAGCGGTTTTTTTCAGTAACTTATTTTTGCTAAATACAAGCAACCCTGGAGCAGCAACATGAATCAGGCAGTGGACAAGCTAACAGTAGCTGATTATTCCTCGGACCAGGAGGTTCGCTGGTGCCCGGGCTGTGGCGATTATGCCATCCTGAAGACGATTCAGAAGCTGATGCCGGAGCTTAACCAGGCCAAGGAAAACCATGTTTTTGTCTCGGGGATTGGCTGCTCGTCACGTTTTCCCTACTACATGAATACTTATGGTTTTCATACTATTCATGGCCGCGCCCCATCAGTGGCTACAGGTGTTAAACTGGCCAATCCAGACCTGGATGTCTGGGTGATCACTGGCGATGGCGACGCCTTGAGTATAGGCGGCAATCACACCATGCATGCGCTGCGCAGAAACGTGGATCTGAACATTCTGCTGTTCAATAACGAGATCTACGGATTAACCAAAGGGCAATACTCACCCACCTCAAAAGTGGGTACTCGCTCACCTTCTACGCCAGAAGGATCGGTGGATAGACCCTTATCCCCGTGCGCTATTGCACTGGGTGCCGGCGCCCCGTTTGTAGCCCGGTCAATCGATACGGAAATGAAGCATCTGAGCCCTGTTGTTAAGGAAAGCTATCTGCATAAGGGCGCCTCATTCGTGGAAATTCTGCAGAACTGCCCTATCTATAATGACGGTATTTTCGAACAGGTAAAGGACAAGAAGATTGCGCCGGATTTTCGTATCGAAGTAGAGCACGGCCAACCCCTGTTGTTTGGAAAAGATAACAACAAGGGTATTCGCCTGAATCGTGAAAGCCTGGAGCTGGAAGTAGTGACACTGGGTGACGATGCAAGCCTGGAAGAAATTCTGGTGCACGACAAGACCAGCATTACCCAGGCCAATCTTCTGGCAGCCATGCAGGGCCCGGACTTTCCAGTGGCTGTTGGTATTCTTTACCATCGCCCGGCAAGTGCCTATGTCAGCGATCTGGAGCAGCAGCGCCTGTCATTACGAGAAAGCCGTGGCGAAGGCAAACTACAAGAGTTGCTGAGCAGTGGACATATTTGGGAAGTAAAGTAATTATTTTTTAATAAGTTATGCTTCTTTCTGCGGTATTTTTTGCACCCAGTTCACATACCTAAGGAAAAACCTAGCCCCAAAGCTTTAAGCTGCAATAAAGTAAAATTTATTCTCAATATAATTCAGTAAGTTATAGCCAAATATAAAAGCAAATTAAAAGCTTGCACTACCCCCTCATCTTTACTAAGATATTGGATGCTGAGAAAGAAATTGTGCAAAAAAAGTTCAAATACAAGATTTTTCAGCCTAAAAGAAGGGGCTTCATTAAAAGATACTAGCGTCACCGCTTGTCCGTAGTGATACTGTACTTTCGTTTTTGACTCCCATTATCTTCGTTAAAAAACTCCAATGGATTGGCTTACCTGACTTACCCTTAGTCAGAAGCCACTATAATGGAGTTAATTAACGGAAACTGCAGTTTTAAAAAG
>Ga0181599_1002702_pt1 | contig 15784 bp, 8 predicted proteins | sample 041ome_3_FD_148658 | JGI IMG/M metagenome (GOLD analysis project Ga0181599, IMG submission 148658) | Coastal salt marsh microbial communities from the Groves Creek Marsh, Skidaway Island, Georgia - 041405US metaG (spades assembly) | ecosystem: Environmental > Aquatic > Marine > Intertidal zone >...
TTGTTTCTTTTATCCGTAAAAGCTCATTAGACGCGATAGACATAAAGCGAAATAACACTGGGGTGATGGAAGCGATTTCTGCAGAAGACTTCGGTCGATTCCCCGATGGCAACTTGGCGGAGTCACTCGCGCGTGTCCCGGGTATTGCTATCGATCGAAGTAACGTAGAAGGCCAGGCCATAGCTGTAAGAGGATTCGGTCCAGAATTCAATTTAGTGACCTTAAATGGGCGGCAGATGCCCACTACACCCGGTCAGTACGGTGGCGGACGCTCATTTAATTTCGGCGATATCGCCTCCCCCGGAATCTCAGCAGTGGAAGTCTTCAAGGCTGGAAATCTATCCCTCCCATCTGGAGGCATCGGCTCAACAGTAAATATGGTGACCACACGCCCACTTAATATTGATGGGACCTTGCGATCTTTCAGCATCGCCGGTGTTGAAGATACGACGAGCAAAGCGGGTGGCCTTCCAGTCGAAGGCGCTATGTTATTCGCAACAAATCGTGGCCGCTGGGGATTCTCAATATCAGGTGCTTATCAAGAGAGAACAAACCAAGAGCAGGGCACTAGAGAATCTAACTGGATAGTGCCTGAGGTTATGGCGCTTAGCGAAGGGTATTCGCGTGTTGACCCCGCAGCGCCGGGAATTACCGATCAGCGAAGCTCACAAGACGGGTATACCTTCTATCAGGAACCTTCGGCTTATTTAATTAAAGACAACGACCGGGTAAGGAAAAATTTACAGATTACCTTACAGGGTCGAGTGACTGACAATCTCATCGCCACGCTCGATTACACGCATTCAGGCGTAGAATTTAACAGCGAGGGAATGCTTTTTGGATCTTGGTTGGGCGGCTGGACTACTCAACAAGCCACTATTAATCAGAGAGGAGTGTATACGGACGTGGTTGTCGGAGAGCGCTCTTACGATCACACTGCCACCTGGGGAAGTCTAAAAAGCAGTAATAATTCCATAGGAATAAATCTAGCGTGGGACGTTACAGACACGCTGACTTTAGAGTTGGACGCCCATGACTCGAAAGCTGCACTCGGCGGCAACATCTTCGACAATAGCATAGGCGCTACCAGTGACGTAATCACTAACGTGCGATCCACCAATGGAGGAAGCGACGGCATATACACGTTCGCTTACGATCGAGACTCCGGTGCCGAGAACATGTACCTTACAAACTTGAATCTCCAGGATGACACTCAGCTAAATCAAATCACACAGTATCAGCTGAAGGCCGAGTGGAGGCCTGAATTTGCTCTTTTAACTTCTGTTGAAGCAGGAATTTCGATTTCAGAGAACCGTTTTAACCGAATTAGACGCCAGGGCACCTTTGCGCCAACAGCACAAGGTAGATGGGGCGCATCAGACTTTGATGACGGTCTCTTTAGCTACACTCCGTTGGTAGCCTTCATGAATTCTTTCGGCTCACCAGCAGATTCAAGTTACTATTTTGATATCGATCCAGCCAGCGCATTCGCAGCAATACAGGGGCTGGGTGGAAATTTAGTGGATAATTCAGACCAAGTTAGTTGCTGCACAGCTGGAGGTATCGACTCGAATGAGCGAGTTGTTGAGGATCTTGAATCAGCGTTTTTACAGTTCAATCTGAGTACTGAAGCTTTCGGTTACATGCCGCTTAATGTCCAGGCTGGACTCCGATATGAATCTGTAGAGACTCAATCAACCAGTCTTTACCCTCTCGTTAATCGAATCGATTGGAATATCGATGGCCTTTATGGAGTGCGCGGTGATGAAATAGATGCATCGCGATTCGGATCTAATAGTCAGGTCCTTCCCAGCATAGCGCTCTCCCTCGGTGTGACAGAGAACCAGATTCTCAGAGCTTCTTGGGGGCGGTCAATTGCTCGTCCGAACCTCGGAGATTTGGAATCGCAGCTTGCTATTGGGTCACAAGATTTCTTCAACCTCACAGCGACTGGCGGAAATCCAGATCTTAACCCTCTTAGATCGACTAACTTCGACCTAGCTTATGAGAACTATTACGCTGAGGGATCTTATATATCAATAAACTATTTCCGCAAAGAAATTGAAGACTTCGTAGGTAATCAAACGGTAAACGATCAGCCATTTAATGGGCTTACTAACCCTGCGTCCAGTGAAATCGGTTTGAAAGCTCAAGCCTGCGTTCAAGAGTGGGTTGCAGCGGGCCGGCCCCAAACAGGTTTCCCAGGAGAGGGAGGCACTGGTGATTGTGTATCTCAACAATTTCAATGGGCACAGGGTTGGGCTATTGATCAGCACCACATGTTTCAGGTTGCCTCAGCACTCGAGGCGGGCGTTGACGTACTCAATGGGGCAGCTTACTTAGACGCGGGCTGGAACCCAGCTTGCCCTGCGGGCCACTGGTGGGTATGCGGAGACGGTAATATCGAAGGGTCTAGCTCGGATCCTCTTGCTCTTTTCGACATCACACAGCCAGTCAATCTAGAGAGTGGCAGAGTGAGTGGTTTCGAGGGCGCTTGGCAGCATTTCTTTGAAGATACGCCTTATGGCTTTACTGTTAACTACACTAAAGTCAGTGGAGGTAACGTTGAGCCAGATTTGACTGAGGTCGGACGACAATTCACTTTAGCGGGTTTTGGTGATTCTGGTAATGCGTCGGTATTCTTCGAAAACCCACGACATACGCTTCGATTGGCGTTGAACTATCGCGCGGAGACAGCGTCGGGTTTTGCAAATTACGAGCAGCCAGTATTTGTTGAAGAGAGAAAGCAAATAGACTTTTCATACCAGTACAGGTACAGCGAAAAAACAACTTTCTTCCTCGATGCTCAGAACATTACCGATGAGGAAACACGCTTGTTCGTCCGTTATCCAGAAATGCTTTTTCTAGCGCAGGACCACGGGCCAGTCTTTAAGCTAGGCGTTCGCGCGAACTTCTAGGTCTCTAACTAGAGCGGTGGCATCTGTCACCGCTTTCGCTTTCTTTACCGGGAGGGCTTTCATCCTTCTCGCCCGGCTCCGATATACACGACTCCCCATGAAAAAATTAAATGTCGCTATATTGTCTCTTATCGCCTACCAGAGCGTTGAGGCTAATGAACAGCAAGTTCAAGAGCTTCTGAGCAAAATGTCTCTAGAACAGAAGGTCGGGCAAATGATTCAGGCTGAGATTCAATTCATATCGCCTGAACAAGTTAGGCAGTACGCAATCGGGAGCGTTTTAAATGGTGGCGGTTCCTATCCCGGAAAAGATAAATTTGCAGCGTTAAATGATTGGCTGAACCTGGCTGACGCTTTTTATGAGGCATCCATAAATAGTCATGGCGATGGCGGCGGCATTCCTCTCATTTGGGGTACAGACGCGGTTCACGGCCACAATAACGTTTACGGCGCTACCCTGTTTCCACACAATATTGGCTTAGGCGCGACACACAATCCGAGTCTTGTAGGTGAAATAGCGAAAGCGACCGCACTCGAAGTTAGAGCGAGTGGAATAGATTGGATTTTTGCGCCCACTATCGCCATTGCAAAAGACGATCGATGGGGTAGAACCTATGAAAGCTTTAGTGATCAGCCCTCTCTTATAGAAGCCTACACTCCCGAGATAATAGATGCGATACAAGGGAGTGGCTTAGCTGCAACAGCGAAGCACTTTATTGGCGATGGAGGTACTCTCGGAGGCGAAGATCAGGGAAATGCAGAAATATCTTTGGAGTCGCTTTTAGAAGATCACGGCGCTGGATACATTCGAGCGATAAATGAAGGCGTTTACTCAGTGATGGCTAGCTTTAATAGCTGGAACGGAGAAAAAATTCATGGCAGTCATGAGCTAATTACGGGAGTGCTGAAGGAGCAGTTAGGCTTTGATGGGGTTGTGGTGAGCGATTGGAACGGTATCGGACAGGTAGAGGGTTGCACAAACTCAAGTTGTCCGCAGGCCATTAATGCTGGCATTGATATGGTAATGGTACCCGAGCTTTGGCGAGAGTTTTTGCAGAATACACTTTCTCAGGTCGAGGCCGGTATCATTTCTGAATCTCGAATTGACGATGCAGTAGCTCGAATACTAAGAATGAAATTTAAGTTGGGTTTGTTCGATAAAATAAAACCCTCGAGCCGTGCTGCCGCTGCTGTCGCTGATATCGAAGCGACAAGGGCTGCTAATAAGAAGCTTGCAAGAGAAGCTGTTAGGCAATCTTTGGTCTTACTTCGTAACGACCAGAACCTACTCCCTCTAAGCCCCAATCAGCACATTTTAGTCATTGGAAGTGCCGATGACATAGGGAAGGCCTCAGGTGGTTGGACGCTGAGTTGGCAAGGCACGGGGAACACAAACGCCGATTTCCCGACAGGCATCTCAATTTATGGTGAGCTCAAAAATCAAATAGGAAATGCGGGCGGAACGATCGAATTGTCTGCGGATGGTGAATTCCAACGTCGACCAGATAAAGCCATCGTAGTATTCGGCGAAGAGCCTTACGCAGAGGGGATGGGTGATGTCTCAGATCTACGAGCGCCGGATTTGGAACGCGTCACGGATATACTTCTATCGTTAAAAGAGCAAGGAATACCCTCAGTCACGGTTTTTCTAACCGGTCGACCGATGTGGGTAAATCCAGTGCTAGAGAATAGCACCGCCTTTGTTGTTGCTTGGCTGCCGGGCTCCGAAGGTGGCGGCGTTGCCGACCTTCTGCTACGAGACGCTAGAGGAGAAGTGCAGTTTGATTTTCTCGGCCGGCTTTCATTCGACTGGCCCAACGATACTTTAAATGCAAAGAACAACCAGCAGCCAGTCGAGGATATTCTTTTCCCCTATGGGTTTGGGCTTAGCGTCTCGAGCATGTCTTCTACTGAACTCCCAGCTCTCAAGCTCAAGCCAACTGTGGCAAACTCGTCTAGCGAAACGGTAGCCTCAGTCATGATATTTAATGCGCGCACCCACCCAGATTGGGAGCCCTATATTGGGGAGCGCTTAGACTGGCAGCAACGCTACGTAAATGCAGATCAACTTTCCAAAGGCGGACAACTAAGGATAAGGAGAGCAGACACCAAGGTGCAGGAAGATAGCCTCAGGCTAATTTTTGGCGGCGATGGTAGTCAATTGAATCAATGGTATTGGCAGTCTCAAGACCCAAAAGATTTATCAGGCGCGCTTGAAGAAGGGAGTGCGCTTAATTTTACGATAGTCGTGAATACTTACCCATCTGAGGAGGCGACTGTACGCATGGATTGTATTTATCCCTGTTCGGCAGCAATATCCATCACCGATACTCTTCATGCGTTTCCTAAAGGGGTATCAAGTCAGCTTGCAATACCTATTCAATGCTTCGTTGATAACGGTTTAAGGATTGATAGGGTCGATACCCCAGCGCTGCTTGTGACTAAAGGCGCGTTGGACGTTACTCTCTCAGCGGTCAATATAGGCGTAGCCAGCGAAGCCTCGATAAAAGTATCCTGTGATTAATAGATTAATCTTCATCCTAACGGCGAATAGAAATGACTTACCTCGATTACTCAATCGTTATCTTCTATGCAATTGGTCTCCTACTTATTGCGTATAGGCTCTCGAATAAGGAAAACGCGAACGCAAATGCATCAGCTCAGAATAATTACTTCTTAGCAGGTGGCTCGCTGCCGTGGTGGGCTATCGGCGCGTCGCTCATTGCCGCAAATATTAGCGCAGAACAAATAATCGGAATGTCTGGGTCTGGTTACGCTATCGGTATGGCTATTGCTTCCTATGAATGGATGGCAGCAGTTACTTTGCTTCTTGTCGGAAAATATTTGCTACCTATTTTTCTTGAGCGAAAAATTTATACTATGCCTGAGTTTCTTAATCAGAGATACGATCACAGAGTGCGGCTAACGATGAGTGTCTTCTGGATTGGGGTCTATGTTTTTGTCAATCTGACTTCTATTCTTTGGTTGGGTGCTTTGGCCATTGAAACGATAACCGGTCTCAATATCGTAGCGGGAATGTTCGCGCTAGGATTATTCTCGTTAATTTACTCGGTTTACGGTGGGCTGCGTGTTGTCGCCTTCACAGATATCATTCAGGTCGTTCTATTAATCTTTGGTGGATTACTCGTTGTGTATGTCCTCCTGAATGAAATTAGTGAAGATACTCAGACGACTACCGCCGTTCTTCTAAGTTTAGCGAGTGAAGCACCGTCTAAATTTGATATGATTCTTTCTAAGGGTGACCCCAATTACGCCAGCCTTCCCGGAATCTCTGTTCTATTGGGAGGAATGTGGATAATGAATTTGTCGTATTGGGGCTTCAATCAATACATTATTCAGCGTGCTCTCGCGGCAAAAAATCTTTCTGAAGCACAGAAAGGGATAGTTTTTGCAGCGTTCCTCAAAATTCTTATGCCGCTAATTGTTGTACTGCCTGGGATACTTGTCTTCATTGTTAATTCAAGTCTTGATAGTCCAGATCAGGCTTATCCTACAGCAATGTCATTTCTTCCTGTTGGCGTCAAAGGGCTCGTTTTTGCTGCACTTATGGCTGCGATAGTTTCCTCTCTCTCCTCTATGTCGAACTCGATTGCTACAATATTTACAGTCGACATACTTCCAAGAGTTGGAAAGTTACAAGAGAGTGATCCAATCCTAATCGGGCGGATAAGTGCGGTAATTGCAATGATGGTTGCTATGTTCGTAGCGAAGCCACTTCTTGGAAATTTCGATCAGGCCTTTCAATATATTCAAGAATTCACTGGCTTCTTTACGCCAGGAATAGTGGCAATCTTCTTGCTCGGAATAATGTCTCCACGAGTTACTGCTAATGGTGCACTCACAGCAGCAATCGGGTCAGCTGTGTTCTCCCTTCTAGGTAGGTGGCTGCTACCGGAAATACCGTTTATGGATCGAGTTTCAATAGTATTTCTGTTGTGTGTTGCTAGTGCCCTTCTTGTTTCCAGAGAAGGTTACTCGAAAAGTGAAGATTCTCGGCTTTATGATCGGAGTTTGTTCGACAGCCAAACCAGCGCAGGCTTTAACCTTTCAAGCTGTTTGGTTGTTTTGATAGTAGGTTCTTTCTATGTAATCTGGTGGTGAGGCTCTTCTTGCCGATTGTTAAGCGATTGGGGCAAGCTCAATGTCCGAACATAAAAACCCTGGTTCGGCCTTGGTTAGGTCTAGAGTCGTTGAATCGGGGTTGCCCTAAATGAATGGTGTAATTAACCCATCTAGAGAACACCTGTAAAGACCGCCGGTGTTAGCATCAATGGGCGCTGCCGGATTGTAGGGACTTTAGGAAGTACTGCCAAAAGTGCAGAGCTTGCCTTCCAAGATGGCCAATTTTTTGTGAGCTCAAGGTATGCGGGATTGCTGGCTAATTTTTTGCGGCGATGCGTCGTTCCTCTTCGCGCGCGCCGCGCAAAATATTCAGTAGACCATAGTTTCCTTCCTGACAGGCGTACTCATAAAGCTGCCCTGCAACTTTCGCCATCGGGAGAATTGCCACCACTTTGTCAGTGAATGTCGCCGGATCGTCCAGCGTCCATTGGTAATCTAGGCTATCGTACCCTGTGCGTGTGAACCGTTCAGTCAACACCTTGTCGCGACCAGTCCCATAGCCTTGGAGGCTCGCGGTATAGAAACTGAAATTTCTCGTTTCGACGACTAGGGTGTCGCCATCCCAATAGCCGCGAGAATCACCAGTCCATTGCTCTATGTGCTCGGGCAGAGTCGGCAATCCGTCTAATGGAATCATGCGAGCGTTGTGAATCATCTCGGAAAGAATCACGACGTGATCGCTGTTCTGGATAATCTGAAGATTGTTGTTATAACGGCTAGGGCGATAGGGAGGTAAGGCATTCATACCAATAATGCAGCGCTCGGGTAAGCCTCGATCTTCCGGGCCGTCTTTGCCTATGCCGCCACTTCCAGTTCGTACCGGGCGCTCACCCTTCGCATCCTCAAGAAATCCGCTGGCACCAACTGGCGTACCTTCGACTAAGTCAGGCAGTTGGCCATTCTTTGGGTAAATGATCTGCGAAGTTCGGACCGTATCAGCGATTGACGCCATCTCATACCAAAAATGGTCATAACCATAAACGAAGCGCTCATCGGTTGATGGAGCGCCTCGATTGGCGGCATCGGGATCAGCTTCAACGCGTGCGCCCTGTTCGGCCTCGGCGTTCAATTTAGCCTTGATATCGTCAATTTCTTTCTTAGTTAGGAATTCGCGTTCACCGAATTGGGCTGGGCGTTGAAAGGGAATTTCGCTGGAGAAATTCCATACACCTTGTAAGTCAGGGTGCCCCCATTCAGTTTTGAATGCTGTGCTTTCATCAGCAGCCTGTGCCGACGAAAAAACTCCAGTAGAGAGCAGAGCAAAGGAAAGTGTTCGTACGAGTGAGTTGTATGAGCTGACTTTGATCATTACGCAATAACCTGCCAATCTTATAAGGGAGAGCCGAATTAGCAATCGACTCGCTTAGTTAGCACCATACATTACCCAAAGTTCCTTTCTCTGGCTAGGGCTAGTGTTTCGCTGGGTGGCGAGGATAGGTTTTTGAGTTCAAAGCGCGCTCATAAGAAACTGCTTTAGGAAGCGTTGTACCTAATCTATTAGGCTTTGATACACCATTGCTTTGAACTTACTGGCAATATCAAACGCTCCCGCAGGCTGCACCTGCAGCATAATAACAACTGCCATACCGGTGTTCGGGTCAGCCCAAGCTTGAGTGCCTAGGGAGCCTCCCCATGCAAATTCGCCATTGTTGACTCCATAGGGGCTTTTACTTGCATCAACCACAACACTTATACCGTAGCCCCATCCGCGATCAAGCATCGGTGCATTTGGGTTAGTGCCTATTGGCAATAGTCTGTCGGCTACTTGGTTGGTGGTTGCAGCAATCACGCTTTCTGAGGATAGAATGCGTGAGCCGTTGAGTTCCCCCTTATTGAGCAAAGCTTGAAGAAACCTAAGATAGTCTGGCACGGTGCTTACCAACCCTGCAGCGCCTTCCATAAGAGGTGGTTTTTCAGTGATTGGAATGTCCATTGGTGGCAGCAATTTGAGAGGTTCGCGGGAAGTTGCAGCCATATAGGCTTTTGCCAATCGGGCTTGCTGTTGAGGCTTTACGTAAAAGCCCGTACTAGTCATTGCCAGTGGGTTGAATAGATTTCGTTCGAGATAATTGTCGAAAGTCTGTCCCGATACTATTTCTACAATTCGGCCAAGCACTGTGATTGAGATACTATAAACCCATTGCTCGCCAGGGTCGCCAATAAGGGGAATGCTGGCTACTTTATCGACCAGTGTTTCGAGAGAATCTGCACGCGAGCGAACCCGGTTGTCGCGATATAAAGTGCTGAATCGATGACTTAGCCCGGCGGTATTCAGAAGCAAGTCCTCGATTGTTATGGCGCGACTAGGGGGGCGGGTATCATTCAGATCTTGAGTCTCTGGATTATTGAACACCCGAACTGCAGCAAAGCTAGGAATATAGTCCGCGACTTGATCGCTCAGTTTAAGTTTGCCTTGATCGATGAGTTGCAGCACGGCTACTGCGGTAATTGGTTTGCTCATCGAGCGAATCTGAAATATCGAATCTTCCTGCATTGGTAACTTATTCTCAATGTCTTGCCAGCCGTAGCTTTTTAAAAACACGAGTTGTCCATGGCGAGACACTCCGGCAACCAGCCCAGGCACTCGGCCATCATGCACGTGCTGTTGAAGCATTGAATCGATAAGTTCTAAGCGCTGGGATGAAACGCCAACACTTTCTGGCGAGACTATTGATGCTTGGCTGAGGACGAGATTAGGTACGACAAGCAAAAGTAAAACTAATGCAAGAGGCAGGGCTTTTGCGTGGCCAAAATTCAGCGTTAGTTTAATCATCTTTCTATCTCAGCCTTTTGTGTTTACTAAGGAGCCAAACTGGACCGCGCCTGCGTACCCCAGTGGCCATCAACCCTCGTCACTATGTATAGAGACTCGTACATGCCAATGGATTCGTTTTTATCATTAAAACGCTGAAATTTGGTAGCGATATGGACCTTGGCAGGCGACACTAAGACGACGTCTCTACTCAGCCAGTGGGAATGATCCCAGCCAATCGCGGCTAAGCGATTAAATGAATCTGTTCGTGCAAATTCTTCTGCAGTATCCCAAACGGTGACCGTGCCGCTGGCGAAACGTACATGCGGATAATTGAGAGACATGGCCCATAGTTGCGAATCGCGCGCATTAAATGCGGTCATGAATTCATCTAGCGCGGCCATCGCGCCGGCAACGGCTTCTTCGTTTTCGGTTTGCGTCTGAGCGCTGCTTGCTTCGTTCCACAAGAGCAACGGTATGATCACGATTAACGCGAGACGTTGAGTTATTGGCATGCTCGTATCCTTTGTTGTTAACTGTGCGTTCGAGGCAACTATGCCTTCACGCTGATTCACGAAAGCCTATCACTTTCAGGAGTGCTGTCTAGAGCAATGAAATCAGTCTATTAAATGTATTCGCAGGTACGGTAACAATCTGCAGAGTTGAAAACAGATCCCTCGCAGGTGACGGAAGGGTCGGCGTTGTGCATGCAAGGGCGCACATCGCATCTATCATGAATTCTATTCATCAGAGCTAGGGTCTTGGCGACCCTGATGGCGCAGAATTCATGAGTATTACGCCGGCTTCTTGAATGCTGGCCAGCGCCTCTCTGCGCATGTGTGCCTCCAGCTCTGGTGCAAGCCCCCAGTCACCCATGAAGTGTTGGGCGGCAGCTGCGACATAGACTTGCCACAGCGCCAATCTTGTTAGATCTACTGATGCATATCTCGCATAGGCGTCAGTGATCTGCTGCATAGCACTTTTGCCGAACCTGTAGCGCAGTTCGACGCGAGCCACAGCAAGGTCTGACAGAGGGTCGCCGAGCGCCGCATGTTCCCAATCAATCACTGCAGCAATAGCGCCATTTCGCCAAAGGAGGTTTTCCGGCCAGAAGTCTCCATGCAGCAGCTTCGGCGTTGCCGTAAAAGCGGTATCGACCAGTGTGTTCAAGTGGTCCTTCAGTGGCTGCCACTCAGAACCGTCGGGCAGATAATCGAAGACCTCTGGTAGGGGATCAAAGCGCAAAGGTAAGACCGGCAGTTTATGGGTCTGAGTGCAGTGAATGTTTATCAGCATCTCTGCCATGCTTTCCAGGTGCTCGTTGATCAAGTGTGCAGGTATTTCACTGCTGCCGGCGATAAAAGTCATGACCAGGAAAGGGTTTGCGAGCAGGCCGCCGCTTTCATCGACAGCCAAAGGCTTGGGTACAGGGATGCCCTGTCGATGCAGCGTTTGCAGCAGCCGGAATTCAAGTTCAGCTGAATGCCCCGCATGCCCTTCGCGGTGCAGACGCAGAACCAGTCGAGTAGACTCGCCATCAGCCAGACTGACATCGAGCCGGTGAACCTCGGCAGAAACGCCGCCAGTGAGGCGTTCAGTGGCAGTCACCCGAGCGCCAGAGAATAGCGAGTCAATTAAGCGTGCATAGCGTTCTGTAGCCATAGTGGAGTCGTTAAGGGAGATGGTCTCGATAAAGATCTATCAAACGTTTCCTCCTTTCCTTTGTCAAGCCGCGCCTGTCAAGCAGACTGACTGAACGCCGGTCCTACTTGCCTCACACTAGAATCTGCCAAGCCAATGCAAGTTGACACCCGAACCCGATGACAAAGGATAAGGTGCGAATCCAAGGAATCCCAAATCCAAAAACAACAAAGTGGACGACCCTCGCCCAGAAATATACTTCACAGGCAATGGCGGTGGCTTCGTTATTCACTCCGGCAATGTGCGCGACTAAAACCAGAGTTGCGAAAACAACCAGATTCTCTATTGCATTTGCGTGAGCCTGTTTCATTCGTGCCGCCCAAGGCGCCAATGGCTTTGGGTCCACTGGGTAACTGACTGCAGCAACAAGGCCCCTAACGGCGATCAAATTTAGGATATACGGCACCCACATCAAGGCGGTAATGATAGCAGTCCAAGTAAGATAACTAAGTTCTGGCGTAATCATCGTTCTCTCCTAATCTGGCAAATAATATTGAGTAAAAGGGCTGACATTCGCGTTTAATTCAGTTCTAAATCGGTCGATCTATAATATTCTGACTTCTAATTACTATTGATTAGTAACCCATTACCGCACATCATTTTTCGAATATCAATGTTCAGGCTTGGTGCTGCGCTCTTTAGATAAAGGCCGAGTTTCCCTACCTCGCTTGAGTTCTGCTTAGCTGATAAGTAGACTCTCAGAGATTTCCGTTTAACTTATTTGTTATATATTGAGAGCCAAATGCTTGTCCTAATACGCACTCTAATCTCGGTGCTAGCCTTGTTTGCTTCTGTCATCGCTTGTGCTGCAGAGCTATATTTCCCCTCTTCTGGCGAAAACTGGGAAAGCGTTGCTCCCGAGCGGGTAGGATGGGACGCGCAGGCACTTTCCGATGCTCTCGATGTGGTGGGAGAGCGAAATTCCTCCGGTATGGTCATAGTGCATAACGGTCGAATTATGGCTGAACGCTATTGGGATGAACCAGAAGATGCCCGGTACAGACGTTCTCTTAATGGGTTCGATGAGCAGCAGCGTGCAATTGAAGATGTAGCCTCCGCGCAAAAGAGTGTTGTAGCAATTCTGGCAGGCATGGCTCAGGCGCGGGGCTACCTTGAGTTGGATGATGCTGTTTCCACGTATCTTGGTGCGGGCTGGTCCAAAGCGACTGCTGATCAAGAGCAGGCCATTACCTTGAGACATCTGTTAATCATGAGCAGCGGTCTGAGCACTGATTTTAGTTATGTGGCCGCGCCAGGCACTGTCTGGCTCTATAACACGCCTGTTTACCATGTCACTATGCGAGTGCTGATGGCGGCAACAGGCCTAGAGCGTAATGAGCTGACCAAGGGCTGGTTAAGCGATCCTATCGGCGCGAGCAACACGGCGTGGACGCCTCGTCCTGGCTTCGACGCAGCTATCGCAGTAGGGTTGTCTACGACCGCTAGAGATTTGGCTCGCTTTGGCTTGATGATTCAGGCAGGAGGAAAATGGGGTGATGATATCGTGCTCGAAGATACTGAGTTTCTTGCAGACATGCTTTCTCCTTCACAAACCGTAAACCCAGCGTACGGATATCTCTGGTGGATTAATGGTCAAGAGTTTGCCCTTGGTCCGGATAGCAACGCAACTCGGTCAGAGGGCAAGCTAATTCCTGCGGCACCAGATGACCTCGTTGCCATGCAGGGAGCGGGTGATCGCAAGCTCTATTTGGTGCCAAGCCTGAAACTGGTGGTGAGTCGCTTGGGCTTTTATGGAGACAAGGACGGCGTCAGTTTCAACGATGCGTTCTGGACCGCGCTAATGCGGGCAGTGCCTAAGTAGGCGCTCATCCCCCCTTCGACTACAAGCTCACCACAACCCGAATATACTGCGGCTGATCATGGCATCGAGACCATTTTCAATATCATCGCGGTAAGTGAGTGCCTTGCGGGATATTTAGAAGAGAAGGGAATTGATCGTAAGTTATTGAATAGTATCACTTATTTTAGGGTCGTCGATTGCCAGCTGTTTTGTCGAGTTGATTGGCAGTGTCCCAAGAGTGGGGGGATTAAGAGTCACATGTTATTTACCGAAAGGTTAAGAGCCTGTTCCTCAGTCAGACCTCGATTAGTTCAGTAACCTTTTTAGTTCACAATTTGCCCCTGAAATCTCATAGTCCCCGCATCAAGGCCTCATTCCCCAGTAACAAATTCGCAAAAAAAGCTTCTATTTTGTTCTAAAATCCTATTAATATCGTGATATTACTTACTTATCACAAAGTTTTTTAAATCGCAGGCAAAGTTCTGGGGTAGGTATTTAGTGGAATTGAATTTTCAAGATGTGCTAATAAGATTAAAACAAGAAACTATAGCGAGGAACAATCAATGATAGCTAGAAGCGACGGATCTTCGATTTTTAGAACCAAAAAAGCACTACTCAGTTTAGCGATTTCCGCAACGCTATTCAGTACAAGCCCATCATTATTTGGTCAAGATACTGACGGTTCTGTACGCGGGTCTGTTATCGGCTCAAGCGCTGGTACGACTGTCCAAGTAGTGGACACAGAGCGCGGCACAGTTAGAACTGAGTCAGTCGATGGTGATGGTAGCTTCAGAGTAAGTGGCCTGACCCCAGGTTCCTATGAAGTGCGTGTATTGCAGAATGGGAGTGTGGTGGACACGCAAGAAGTAACAGTATCAATAGGTTCATCTCGACCGATTACAATGGGTGTCTCGAGCTCAGTGATTAACGAAATCGTAACAAGTGGCCGACGTCAGAGTAGAGTCGATACGGCTATCGCAGAGTCAGGCTTGGTCATATCAACAGAGGAAATTCTTGGTCTCCCTATTGCTCGTGATCTGACTTCTGTTGCCTTGCTGGCGCCCGGCGCGAATGCAGGCGATAACCGTTTTGGCAATCTTGCTTCTTTCGGTGGTGCTTCAGTTGCTGAAAATACAGCTTATGTCAACGGACTTAATACTACGAATTTCCGAACGGGCGTAGGCTTTTCAAGTGTGCCTTTCGAATTTTATGACACCATCCAAGTCAAGACAGGTGGTTACTCCGCTAAATACGGACGCTCACTTGGCGGCGTAATGAACGCCACCACGAAAAGCGGTACTAATGAATGGGATATGGGCGTCAATCTATACTACAACGAAGACTTAGACACCAGTCCGAATACTTATGCGTCAGCTAATGATTTAGACGTGAACGAAAGAACTAATGGTGAGGTTTATCTGTCAGGCCCGATTATCAAAGATAAGCTGTTTTTCTATGCGTTGTATAACGACAAGCAGAATGATTCACGTTACGCAGGCATTCTGGAGGGGCGGGACTATGATTCGGTTTTAGATGAAGGTTTCTATGGTTATAAGATCGACGGTTATATTACGCCCACTCAACACATTGAGTACACGGAGTTTTCGGATAAGCGGACCACAGTAGAAACCGTCTACGGCTTCGATGGCGACACGTTCCAGCGAGGAGATCTCGTCGGCGATACGCTTTACCAAAGTGGAGGTAAAAACTGGATAGCTTCCTACACAGGTAATTTCGGAGATGATCTTCAGATTTCGCTATCCTATGGTGAAAATGAAGCAGATCGAACGACGGCGCCTGCGAGTGCTTCTATTCCTGTGGTTTATGAGTACCGAGGGGGATTTCAAACGCGCGGCGAGTGGTCGAATTTCACCGTGTCAAAAGGCGATGACCTTCGAGAAATGACGCGGGCTGACATTGTCTGGACAGGGTTTAATAACCATGAAATTAGTTTTGGCATCGACAATGAAGATGCCTTTGCTAACGAGGCGACGATAAATTCAGGAGGCGTTTATTGGTTACTAGATCCTGAGAACGTATATAATGGATGTGATACAACAACTGAGTGCCCCCAAGGAGCTAACGTCCGTAAGCGAACCTACAGTGTAGGCGGTGCTTTTGAAACGAATTCAGAGGCGTTTTATATCCAAGATGTCTGGGATGTAACTGACCAGCTGACTCTTGAGCTGGGTATACGTAATGAATCGTTTACAAATAAGAACGCGAGCGGAGGCATATTTGTTGAGGTAGAAGATCAATGGGCGCCGCGTCTTTCTGCTGTATATGACCTGACCGGCGACGGAAACTCGAAGGTCTTCGGTAGTTTTGGTGAGTATTACTTACCTATTGCAGCAAATACAAATATCCGTATGGCAGGTAATGAGACCTATATACATGAATATTTCGATTGGGACGGTGTGAGTGTCGATTCGCAGTTCGTACCTCAAGGGATAGGTAGTACGCCATATG
>Ga0181599_1002757_pt1 | contig 15559 bp, 24 predicted proteins | sample 041ome_3_FD_148658 | JGI IMG/M metagenome (GOLD analysis project Ga0181599, IMG submission 148658) | Coastal salt marsh microbial communities from the Groves Creek Marsh, Skidaway Island, Georgia - 041405US metaG (spades assembly) | ecosystem: Environmental > Aquatic > Marine > Intertidal zone >...
TAAAAAGACCACTCAACAAACTCACAAGAGCAAAAAAACGTATTCTCGTAAAGAGAAACACAAAAAAGATTTAACAATTTCTTAACATTAGAAATTTGGTTATATCCGATATATTCACTACATTTATAAAGTAATCATTGAGAGCATATGAAAAATCAAATGTCCTATTCATCGTTCTGGCTTGACAATTCAATCTTTGAAGAGTCCGATGACAACCTAACCACGGTTGAGAAAAAGTCAAGTGACCTAATGAAGTTGATGGCCTACAAAAGGTCTATCGGTAACTTCGTAAATATCGTTACAGGTAAGTCAATCCCCGTGACCTTCGATGGTCGTGGTGAGGATTCTTATACTGATGGTCAGTCAGTTACTATCTCCGCTAAGTTGGATGACAAAGAGTTCGACCCTGTTGTTGGTCTGGCTCTCCACGAGGGGTCTCACATCGCTTTGACCGACTTTGATACATTGACCCAAATGAGAAATGGTTTCCTACCATCTACCATTGATAAAGAGTGGTTGGCTAATCGTTACCAATGTGAGGTTGGTGACCTTCAATGGTTAATCTCTAATAATCTCAAGTCTCTTCTTAACTATGTTGAAGACCGAAGAATTGATAACCACATTTACACTACGGCTCCTGGCTATCGTGGTTACTACGAGTCTATGTATGACAAATACTTTCACTCAAATGTGATTGACAAAGGTCTTCAATCTTCAGAAAAACGTGATGAGGATTGGGATTCTTATATGTTCCGTATCATCAACTTGACCAACACCAATCGTGACCTTGACGCTCTCAAGGGTCTTCGTGAGATTTGGAATGTCCTTGACCTCCGTAACATCTCTCGTTTGAAAGATTCATGGGATGCTCTTGAGGTGGCTGGTCAGATTCTTATGATTGTTGAGAAGAACATTTCAGTTGAATCTCAAAGTCAAAGTGGTTCTGACTCTAACTCTGATGAAGAAAGTAATGGTGATACCAATGGTGAATCATCAATGAGTGGTGATACCAACAACCAACAAAGTGGTGGTGGTATGTCGGGTGAGGGTCAAGGTACTTCAACGCCTTCCGATGGTGATGGTGGTGAAGAGTCTGATGAGTCTAATGAAGAGGGTATGGATGTTGTTGGTTACAATCCCAATGGGGCTGGTGGTCAATACGAACCGCTTTCAGACCGCCAAAAGAAAATGTTGGACAACGCCATTAAGAAACAAAATGACTTCATGGAGGGTGAGATTACTAAAAAGAAAATCTCCAAGGCTGATAAAAACAAGATTGACCAACTTGACAAAGCAGACATCAAATCAGAAGTTACTGGTAAGGGTTATGGTAAGACCGACTGGTCAACTGGTTCAAATGGGGTTCAGACCTACATTATCAACAATATGACCAAGGGGTTGATTGACTCCGGTATGGTAGGTATGTTGTCAAATTCACCTTGGAGTGCTGACCGAAATGAACCTTACATTAAGAAAGGTATTCAGTTGGGTACTATCCTTGGTAAGAAGCTCAAGACTCGTTCCGAAGAACGTGTCCTCACTACCCCACGAATGAAGAGTGGTAAGTTGAGTGGTCGTATGATTCACGAGATTGGGTTTGGTAACTTCGACATCTTCGAACAAACCTTGATTAACAAATCAACGCCGGTTCTACTTCACATCTCAATTGACGCAAGTTCTTCGATGAGTGGTAAGAAGTGGTTCAATACTCAAACGGCTGCTGTCGCTATCGCTAAGGCGGCTTCAATGACCGATAACATCAACGTGGTAATTTCTTATCGAGGCGTTTACTACTCTCCTGGTAATTACGCAAGTGTTCAACCACTAATGTTAATTGCTTACGATAGTCGTAAGGACAAGTTCTCCAAGATTCAACATCTCTTTAAGTACATCACTTATGATGGTACTACACCTGAAGGATTGTGTTACGAGGCTATCCTCAATGAGTTGACCAAGACCAAGAATGGTACTGATACTTACCTTATCAACTTCTCCGATGGTTGGCCAGGGTTTGACAATGGCCAGATTTCATATGGTGGTCGTGATGCCCGTAAACACACGGCAGCTCAAGTCAAGAAGATGAGACAAGCCGGTGTCCAAGTCCTATCCTACTTCATCGCTGACTACGACTTCGGACATGGTGGTGCTATGGAATCATTCACTCAAATGTATGGTAAGGATGCAGAATTCATCGATACGAGTAATATGACTCAACTGGCGAAGACCTTGAATAAAAAGTTTGAGGTGAAGATTTAACAATTTGTTAACATTAAAGATTTGGTTTTAACCAATATGTTTCGTACATTTACAGAGTAATAATGAGAAATAATAATTAAATCAGTTTTCTATGAAAGCACAAAAATCAGTTTTCGGTAAGATTGTTGAGGTTGACAATCTACTAATGTTCCAAGATTCAGAAGGTGTTACCTTTAACATCCCTGAACTTAACGAGAATGGGTCTTCCCTTTACAAACGTGCCCGAGCGGCTGCTAACAATCCGGCCAAGTGGGCTTGGAAGGTTCGTGTCGTTGGTACTTTAAAGAATGGTGAGATTGGTCACACTCGTGTGCCAGTTGAGAAGGTTGAGGCTAATCCTGAACCAGTTGGTAACTTCACCGCACCGAATGGTGGTCTTGTCGCTTTAAAATATGAACCTAATACTCCGACTCCGGCCTCTATTGAAATGACCGATGATGTCTTGAAATTCATCCACGAGGATGCTAATGGTTTGAAACCAAAGATGTTGTTTATGAACTCCCTCAAGTGGAAGTATCTTATTCGTAACATCATTCGTGGTAAGAACATTATGATGACTGGTCCCGCCGGATGTGGTAAGACTATGGCGGCCAAGGCTGCTGCTAATTCGATTGAGGGTTACAACACCTTCATCATCAACTTGGGTGCTACTCAAGACCCACGAACCACTCTGATTGGTAATACTCAATTTGATACCAAGAAGGGTACGGTCTTCAACTCCTCACCTTTTGTCAAGGCGATTCAAACTCCAAACACCGTGGTGATTCTTGATGAGTTGACTCGTGCTCATCCAGAGGCTCACAACATCTTGATGTCGGTTCTTGACTTGGGTCAACGATACCTACGTTTGGATGAGGCTGCTGACGCTCCTGTTGTCAAGGTGGCCGAGGGTGTTTCCTTCATCGCCTCTGCTAACATTGGTAATGAGTACACCGCCACACGAGCTCTTGACCGAGCTATCCTTGACCGATTCGTTGTGATTGAGATGGATACTTTGTCACGAGAAGAAGAGTCAGAACTCCTCTCAATGATGTACCCATCGGTTGAGATGAACATCCTTCAGTCGGTTGCTGAGATTACTTCTATGACTCGTGATGAGTTGTTGTCCGAGTCACCAAAGTTGTCTAACTCACTTTCGACTCGTACCGCTGTCGAGATTGGTTCTCTCCTTTACGATGGGTTCTCCCTTGAGGAAGCTGCTGAGATTACCATCTACCCAATGTTCGACCAAAGTGGTGGTGCTGATTCAGAACGAGTTTATATGAAACAATACGTTCAGAAGTTCTTGGGTAAGACCCCTGAAAATGAGGACTTGTTCAATGTTGAAACTGATGATATTTCTAATCCTTTCTAAAGATGGCATATAATCCATACCAATGGTGGAAGGGTAATAAGAAACGGAAACTTCCCCAATCCGCACACTTGTTTGACAAGATAAAAAATGGGGACTTTAATTACTCTCATTACTTCACGGAAGCGGAGGCGTCTCGACAAGAGTACGCTTCCCTCTTTCAAGAAACTATGAAGAGGACAGGTGACTACGGACAAGCCCGTGCGACTGCCAAGATGAAGAATGTACGGGCCCTTAAACTTGATGAAGAAGGACACGCTCACGAGATTCGTTTGTTAACCAATCTTCGTAATGAGTTACGAGAAGAGTTTGGATTTGACCTTTGGGATGAGATGATGAAAGCTGACCCGATGGACTTGGAAGAATTGTATGACTATTATTGTCACGAAAAAATGCGCCGGAGAGGCTTGGATATTTAAAATTAATTTTGTATATTTGTCAAGATGATTTACGACCCTAATAACGAATTAACCGAAGAACAAATGAAGTCATTGACTGAAGATGAGTTCTTGGACTACTTGGATGCTAAGGCTGAGTATTTAAAACAATTCACTAAACCATTGCCAGGTTATTACCTTAAACGATACGCATATACAGCAGCAAAGGTTGAGGGTCGTGACATATCCGACAAGGAACATGAGTCATTGAATACGATGTCAAAAGAATATAACGCCAAACGTAACGAATGGGTTTTGAATAAACTCAAAGAAAAGTTTGAAGATGGGAATGAATAAGCGAATTCTTCCAAGTAAGTCATTACTTCAGAATATGGTATATGACTTTGGGGTAAAGAGTGTATTAGAAAACTATGGTAGTGCTGATATGTTAATGGGTTCGGTTGAATCTATGGAATACTACCAATCAATAAGAGAACAATATGAGTCAATGGAGCGCAGAGGAGTTTGATGATATCTTCTCAAACATTAGAAAGGAATTATATAAGAGTGATTTCTTTGAGATGATGAAGATTGAAAATGTGGAGATGTTTCTTCACTTCTTGGCTGATGAATTGGAAGACGCTGATGATATGGATTTATTGTCAGATATCCTTCACCAATCTTTGACTAAATACAATACATGGGAAGTAGACCAAACTCTTGAATCACTATCGGAAAAAGGATTAGTACGACTGGTGGTGAATGAAGAAGGCCGGTTGGCATATGAAGCGACTGAAGAAGGTGTACTTGTAAACGAACAACTACAAACAAACGCAATTCAAATAGATGAAATTATGGATATCAATTATTCACACGAGGTCTACAAAGTAACTGGCGTTGATGACTCAATCCGATTCATTGACTATGGAGACAATTACGAAATCATCGTTGTGCCTGCTGGTAAACAGCATGATGGTGAGAAGATGGTTCAATTTTACCATACAATTTTTCAAGACTATCATAGTGGTGGTCCTAATGGTAACTACAAATTGGTAGATGAAATTGAACTTTTTGAAATGTTAAACACTAATTATAATCAATTTTAAATTTAAACACTATGGCTTATTACATCGCTAAAGTTAAAGTTCATCATGAAGATGACAAAGGTCGTATCAAAAAAGTAACTGAACAATATATTGTTGATGCAGTATCGGTTACTGATGCAGAAGCAAAAGTAGTTACCGAGTTTGAAGGTTCAAACTTGGAGTACGAAGTAAACGCAGTTATTGAAACTAAAGTAATTAAGGTAATTCAATGATATACTCCGTAGGAGATATGGTAGTCGTGAGAGTAAATGGTATCCACCGAGTGGGTACTGTTTCTCTACGAAGAAAGCTAAAAAGAGGATGGGTTTATTCTGTTGAATTAGAAAACGGAAAACATCTTGAAGAGTGTTCAGTAAATAAAGAGTTATCACATTGCCATATTATTCGTGGGTTGACTAAATCATTAAACAATGGAAATTAACAAGAAGAAGTTCCAATCTTACAAACGTAAGGTTCAGAAAAAATATCCTAACGCAAAAACTCAAATAAATTCAAATGGTCAATACTATGTTTCAGATGGTGTTGGGTCTACCATTGGTTCTGAATTTATGATTCCCCCACAACCAAATGTTCAAATGGCTTGGTATTGGGCGAACGAATGTGTTAAGTTGGAACAAAACTTGAATCGTACTCATCCTGATAAATTCTCTATGGACTTTGATGAGAAAAAATTTGATAGAGTTGCTCGAAGAAATCGTAAAAAATAATTTTATTAAACTATACTAAACTATTTATAGGAAATTCTAATTCTTATAATATGAAAAAGTTTAATAAGAACCAACGTGGTTATGTCAACCAGTCGTATGGTGTTACGGATTCTGAAGTTCAGAGACAATCAAAAGCATTTGGTAAGAACTACACCTCAATTGATTTTGGATTTAATCCAGATTTGAAGCCGGAGGACTTTCCAATTAGGAACACGACTGAAATCGGTTCTTTGATTATCGGCAATCACGAAATCGAATTGACTAAAGCTGAAGCAATCAAGATTATGCAAACCCTTGATACTGCATTGACTTCTACTCAAATGAGATATCGTGTAGGGACTCTTCAGTAAGATACCTTGAATGCTCTCTTGGAATATGTAAAAGATGATGGGGTTTCTTCAATCTTAATAGAACGAAGAGACCCCTATTTTACTATTTCTAAAAATAGGATTAAGGAACTTATATCTCACGACAATACAACAGGTGAAGTAAGAGTATCTTACAAATCGCAAATGATATCAACTCTTAATGATTTATATTTTGACTTATCTGAAGACTCTAAATTATACCGAGTATTTGTTGAGATATGTTTAGAATCAGTCAAAGAGGGAGAATATTTAAATAGGTCAGCATTATCGTTCTTAAACGAGATACATAAATCAATTCGTGGATAGTTATAATAAAGGAGGATGTCATATGGAAGATTATGGCGATTGGATTTGGGATGAGGCCGAATACAACTTCTTTATGTCGTTGTCTGATGTTGCCAAGTTGGAGTATATGTATGATTACTTCAATCTGGATGATGATTCTATTGAAGGTGAGTTTGAGTTTGATGAGGAAGATGATTCCCCAATCACTTCGGTTGATGTTGTATTAACTGATACACACATCATTGTTACCTGTGATAGTGAGGAAATTGTTGATAAAACCGTTAGTATGTTTAAGATGGATGGATTCATTCTACTCCACGAACACACACGAGGTCATTCAAGATTCTACAAGCTTGTCAGTAAGATTGACCCAATGTCAGTAAATTAAGACAAAGTGTCATAAAATACACTATTGGTAGGGAATTTGTCCTTTTAATAACACATTAACATTAAAAGGAGTAATATATGACACTATTTGATTCAACATTTCACACTATGATTTCTGATATGGTTTCTGGTGGCTGGGATAGCCATCGTATATCAACTCATACTGCGTATTTGAAGGATGATGTATTGACTATTGAGTTTGAAGTTCCTGGCTTATCTAACAAAGATATCGAGGTTACAGTTGAAGACCGAGTTTTGGAAGTTAAGGCCGAACGAGAAAATCGTAAATTCCATAAGAGATACAAAATCCACGACGCGTTCGACATCAACCAAACATCTGCAATTGCAAAGGATGGTATCCTCTCTATCACTATTCCAAAGTACGAGGACCGAAAGGCTAAAAAGATTGATGTAAAAGTTAAGTAATGTTAAGATACTTCCGATACCCAAAGGTACAATTCAATGGAAAGATATTCCTTGTATTAAGAAAGATAAGAGAAACCCACAATCCTATTATTGATTCGTGGAAAGAACACCTCAACGCCGATATAGTTCTCCGAAAAGATGGGTTCTATTTCTTTTGTGAAGAAGTTATGGAAATACCTTATTCGGAAATTTAACATAAACTTAACATAGGGGGGCTTGTATAAGTCCCCCTTTTTTATTATCTTTAGATATAAAGATTTAGTTATGACAAATTTAGGATACTGTTGTATCAATATGACACTCCGTAAGGATAAGATTACTACTAATCGTAGTATGATTAAGAAGACATTCCTTGCCGAGGGTATTAGTAGGTCATCCGACCTTGCGTTACAAAACGCTAAAGACCTTGTAGAGATTATTAAGTGGAATCATCAGAATGGTTTCAAACTATTCCGTATGACATCTGACCTTGTTCCGTGGGCTAGTGAGTTCCAATTATCAGAAATGCCTGACTATGAGAAGTTCTCTAATGTACTTCGTGGCGCAGGTACTCTCGCTAAGACCTATGGACAACGTATAACATCACATCCCGGCCCATTCAATGTGTTGGTCTCCCCCAACGAGAAAGTCGTGGAAAACACCATTAGAGACCTTTCTATACACGGAGAACACTTTGACCTTATGGGGTTAGAGAGAACTCCTTACAACCTAATCAACATCCATTGTAATGGTGTCTATGGTGACAAACAATCTGCGATGGATAGATTTATCAAGAACTTCGAACGATTACCTGAATCAGTTCAGACACGACTGACTGTTGAGAATGATGACAAGGCTAGTATGTATTCAGTCAAAGACCTTATGTACATCCACGAACGTACTGGCATTCCTATTGTCTTTGATTATCACCACCACACATTCAATACTGGTGACTTATCCGAACAAGAAGCACTTGAGTTGGCTATGTCAACTTGGGGTGACATCAAACCACTCGTTCACTATTCAGAGTCCAAGACATTAGAAGACCCCACCGCCAAACCACAAGCACACTCTGATTATATTTACTCACCAATCAACACATATGGTCACGACCTTGACATAGACATTGAGGCTAAGATGAAAGAACTGACTGTGTTAGATTACCTTTCCAATTTTGGTAAACTCTGAAAAGGGCATAATATGGGGAAAGCTTGGTAATATTAAGTTATTATTATTTTCCTGATATTTATTCTTATCAGGTTAACTTAACTGCTTGAGCTGCTTAGCGAAACGATAGTTGATAATAAGTACAAGTCCTGGAGTTAATAAAACTAACTTTGGAAAGAAATATGATAAAATTTTTTAATAAGAGGAATGGGTTTATAATACTGATGATTGTGAGTACATTTGCACTTGCAGGTTCGGCAGCATACTATTCCGTATTTGGTTTAAGTTCTCTATTCGCTGGAGCTAAAACTGAAGTTATTATAATGGCAGGTGCATTGGAGTTTAGTAAACTCATTATAGCATCTTATCTTCACAACCATTGGAACAAAGCCGGTTGGATGAAATGGTATCTTACTCTTGCAGTTGGTGTGCTAATGATAATCACCTCTGCCGGTATATATGGATTCCTAACATCCGCATATCAAAAGACTGCAGACCAATTAGGTATAATGGATAAACAAGTTCAAGTAGTTGAATTGAAAAAGGAACGATTCCAAGAACAATTAGATTACTTGAATGTGGAAAAGAAAGAACTTGCCGAATCTATTACTGAATTAAGAAATGGATTATCAAACAACCAAGTTCAGTATCGTGATAGAGAAACTGGTCAAATTATCACGACAACATCTTCATCACAACGAAAGTCGTTGGAGAACCAACTAAACTCCGCTGTACAATCTCGTGATGACGTAGCAAGAAAGATTGAGGTATTAACGGATTCACTTACCTCGCTTGATTTACAAGTATTAGATTTAGAATCCAATAATGAGGTTGCCGCTGAAGTAGGGCCATTGAGATATATGGCCGAAATCACAGGCAAACCTATGAATGTAATTGTAAACTGGTTTACCCTTTTGATTGTATTTGTATTTGACCCACTTGCAATCTCAATGGTAATCGCATTAAATAAATTAACAAACAAAGAAGATGATGACGCAACTAATAGCAATCTTGATATTGTTGATACTGGGAATATCAACTCTATTGTTTCTGATACCAATGATGAAACGGACAGCGCAGAAATATCAGTACCTACAAATGAAGTGGGAGAAGAAAGACCACAAGATGATGAAAAAACGGGCGGAAATGGTGAAAAAGAGGTGGAAAAAGAACAACCTCAAAAAAAACCGGCGGAAAAAGAAGAAGTAAGATTTATTCCTACCGATGAGGAAGCAAAGAAACTTTATGGTGAAAAACCAAAACCAAAGAAGCCCGCTCCACCAAGGAATAATAAACATACATACGCATCCGTAATTAAACAATAATAAATTTGGATTATCGGATTATTTTTCGTATATTTGTTCTAATAAACAATTGAAATAACATATTAAGTATATGGATGAATTATATGGAAGCGCTACAAGTGCAGGGGATTACAAAATGAGTTACGAATCAAGTGATGAACGTGATACACAACGTATCTATTACCGTGAGTTTGACTATGGTATTGATACTACCGATAATGTAATTCTTATTCAAGATGAAATTACATCTGGATTAACATTTGACATTGTATCAAAAGTTCGCTTGTTAAAAAAGATTAATGGTGATATCAACACCATCAATATCCTATTGAATTCTCCAGGTGGTGATGTAATCGAAACTCTTGCACTCATCGACTACTTTCAGTCACAAAAAGAACAAGGTATTAAGTTTAATATTATTGTTCGTGGCGCTGCTATGTCAGCCGCTGCTTTATTATTGACTTGTGGAACTGGCCTTCGTGCTGCATCCAAGCACTCCAAGATTATGGTTCACCAATTGTCTACTATTGTAGTAGGTAAATTGAGTGATGTTAAATCTAACGCCAAATTTAGTGAGGAGTTAGAACACGAGTGTAATCAGTTAATGGCTGATAACTCAAAAATGGATAAAGAATATTGGGAGAACATTTCATCTTCAGATTACTTTATGTCCGCAGAGAAAGCTTTAGAATTAGGAATTATAGATAAAATCATTTAAAAATGCTTGACTTCTTTACCGCAGAAGAACTCGTATCTAATTACGAGAAGTTTCGTAAACTAATCAATCAAACCTTTACCGGTGAACGATTAGAATCACTTAACAAAATGTACGACCACTTTGAAGAACGTATGTTATATACTCCAGCATCTTCAGTCGAACATTACCACAACGCTTTTCCAGGTGGTTACATAGACCACGTTCTTCGTGTTACTCGTAATGCACTAAAGGTGTATGACTTGTGGCAAGACCTTGGTATGATTATGGAAGAGTTTGATAGAGAAACACTAATCTTCACAGCCCTTCACCACGACCTTGGTAAGTTGGGAACTCCTGAAATGGATTACTACATTAAGAATGATTCGGAGTGGCATGTAAAGAATCAAGGTAAAATTTATAAGACCAATCCTAAAATCCATTGGATGAATCTTAATGACCGAACTATGTACAATCTACAATATTTTGGTGTTAGATATACTGAAGAAGAAATGATTGGTATGAGGTTAACTGATGGATTGTACGATGAAAACAACAAAGAGTATTACATCAAGTACAACAACGATGATAGATTAGCTACATCAATTCCATTCATAATGCACACCGCAGACCAAATGGCTGCTATCTATGAGAACAAGCGATGGGAAGCCGAGATGAACCCTGTAAAGTCAACTCGTAAACCCACCACGGGTAGGCCAAAGAAAGGTGACTTGAGTGAAACATTTGCAAGTAATGATGTTAAACCAACGAGTGTGTTTGACGCATTCAAAGATATTGTAGAGGATTAATTATGTTATTAACTATAATCATATTGTCAGTTTTAACCTTGGTTTTGGGATACACAACATACAACTTGTTGCGTAAGAACGAAGCCTTGGAAGATGTAATTCTCGAACAAGAGGAATTGGTTGCTGATATCGCAGAAAAGATTGATAGTTCATTAAATCGCATGAAAGAGATTGACCAATTAGGTTCTTTTGAAGCTGATGATGAAACTGGATTTATCTTTAAAAATTTATATGAAATAATTTCTGAATTGGAAGAATACTATGGGTCGGAAGAGAAAGAGTAAAAGGTATTTTACATCCATTACAGAAATTGCAATCAACGCTTATAACGGATGTGATGACCAACGATTAAAGAATAAAATCTATAATCGGTTCATCCATTATCCATTTGACAAACTTGCTGAAAATGTAATTCACACTTATAAGACATATTACTTTGATGTACCATATGAAGATGTGAAGATGAATGTAGTTGCATTCCTAAACGAAAAGATTCACAAGTTTAAAGGTGAGAATGGTAGGGCATTTTCCTACTTTACAGTAATTGCCAGAAACTATCTTTTTAACGAGAACAACGCAAACTACGCACGGATGAAAGCTCGTGATGGTGTTGATGTTATTGACACTAATCGTAATGTTGTAAATGAGGTATATGATAAACAACAAGCGGATGAGTTAAAAGATTTTATGGATTATTTTGCTCGTTATATGGACTATAATATATTTACCTTATTCCAAAAAGATAGAGATAGAAAAATTGCTGATTCATTAACCGAGTTATTTAAAACACGAGACAACCTGTATTCATATAACAAAAAGGCACTTTACATACTTATTAGAGAGAGAACTGGTGTCCAAACTCAATATATCACCAAAGTAGTTGGTAAGATGAAATCAATCTATGGTGAATTATATGTTGATTATATGAAGGATGGTATATTAAGTATAACACACCGAGTGGAGGAATTCAATGACTAAAGATGATGAAATCTTTAAAGGAAAATCTTTCTCTGATTTAATGGCAGACATCTACTCCAATCAGAAGAAGAAAGACCGACAAGTAAAACTACTAATTGCTCAACTTGAACCAATGGTCAAGAATTTGAACGATGCCGCAGTGGTTGTACCGCTTATTAAAGAATATCTCGATATCTCCGTAAAGAACGATGACGCACTAATCAAACTTGCAGCAATCGTTCAACGAATGATGAAAGACAACTCATCAGCGGAAGCTGGTGGGTTTATTTTGTCTGAAGAAGAAAAGAGACAATTGATGGATGCCATTGATGAGGTTGAAAAGGACCTACCTAACGAAGATGGAGATGATGAATGAAATTTGCACAAGTAGTTGAGGTATATTTAAAAGATGATGCTAAGTATGGACCATACTCAATTCAAGCATTATTAAAAACTGGCGCTACAAATAGTCAACGTATATACGCAAAACCATTAACACAAAACTTTAAACAGCTTCCTGTTGTTGGTGAACAAGTTGCAGTGTTTAAAGGGCCATCTGATTTTATATCTGGATTAGGTCAAGGTAAGACAGTGTTTTACTACATATCAGCAGTTGGTCTTCAAGGTAATGTTAATAATAACATAATCAAAAAATCATCCGTATTAAGTGGTTTTAGTGTTGGTGGGGCATATGGTTTTACAGGTGCTGGTATCTTTAACGCAAATAAAGCATCATCTGTTGATGAAAAAAATAGAGAATTTGTAGAGGTATCAAACCTGTCTCAACTACAACCATTTGCCGGTGATGTCATCCACGAAGGTAGATTTGGCAATTCAATTCGATTTGGATATACTCCTGAAGGTGCTGATTCAACCACCAAACCATCTTGGTCTTCTCGAACTCCTGAATCACCAATTACCATTATTCGTAATGGTGCTGGAAATTCAAATGGATATAACAAATTCGTTATAGAAGACATTAATGATGATGATTCATCTATTTGGTTGGGTTCTAAACAAACTATAAAGATACAACCATCTCAAAAGTTTACTCTTGGTATAACACCTATCAGTTCATATGATAAACCACAAATCGTAATTAATTCAGAACGAATCATAATTAACTCAAAAAAAGATTCAGTTCTTATTAGTGGTAAGAAGTCGGTAAACATATCAACATCAGGTTGGAAGGCTGATATGGATACAATGTTTAATCAGATTGAACAAATCAAAAATCAATTAAATGCATTAAACACACAAATGTCTACTTTAGTTAATGCCGTTAATCCAGTAACGGCTGGTGCATTAACTCCTGTGGGTGTTCAATTAGGAAACATAACTGGTAATATTGCAAAAATTACAACTCAATTACAATTGATGAAACAATAATTATAGATAAAATATATTTATTACTATGGATACAAAGAAACTAATTAAAGCAATTCAACTTATCGTTAAGGAAGAAGTGAAGAAGGAAGTGGCCAAACGTGAAAAGGTCATTCGTGAATCTATCCTTAAAGAAGTAAAACAATCACAACCAAAAGTTGTTGAGAAAGACCCGCTTGATGTAGACCACATCTTTGAGACAAAACAAGAAACCAAAAAGTCGTTTACTAACAATTCAACACTAAATGAGTTGTTGAATGAAACCGCACAGGGTGGTGAGTGGAAAAGTATCAATGGGCCTGGTGGTGTATTCAATGCATCACAAGCACAAGGTTGGGGTGGTGGAATTAATACACAACAATCAACATTTCAAACTGCTGATGGTGGACAAGTATCAGCACAACAACTTCAACAAACTGAAGCTGGTCAAGCAGTTTTAAACGCAGTAACACGAGATTATTCAGCATTGATGAAACATATGAATGCGAAGAAGGGTAAATAATGTCAAGACCAAGGCCTGAATATAAAATAAATCCACTTGATTTAAAAAAAAATGTTGCAATTGGTGTAATGTTACCAATGGGTGGCGCGCCTATTTTCAAATCATCATACACCACCGAAGAACAGGCCATTTCTAATTTAAAGAATTTAATTCTTACACGAAAAGGTGAGAGACCATTTCAACCTGAATTTGGAACGGATGTGTACTCTTTACTATTTGAACAAATTACAGAAGACCTTGGAGATACATTAGAGTCCACAATGAGAGCCGATATAAAATATTGGTTACCTTACATTATCATTGACGACATACTTATTAATGTGGAAAGTGATAACAATAAAGTTTCAATCTCAATGAAATTTAAAATTACTGAAACTGGTGCAAATCAAAATATAACAATACTCGTAACCGACCAAGGTGCTGTGACAATTGTTTGAGGTATATAAATGGCTGATAAAATTAAAAAAGATGTAAGTTTAGTTGGTAGGGATTTTGGTGACATTCGTAAGAATCTTATTGATTTCTCAAAAAACTACTTTCCACAAACTTACAATGACTTCAATGAGTCATCGCCTGGTATGATGTTTATGGAAATGGCATCATATGTTGGTGATGTCCTTTCGTATTACACCGATGTTCAATTGAAAGAATCAATTCTCGAACAAGCACAAGAAAAGTCAAATGTATTTAACATCGCACAAACATTTGGATACTCTCCAAAGTTAAATGTGCCGGCTACTACAATCTTAACGGTATATCAATTACTACCTGCTGTTGGAAGTGGTGATAATGTAAAGCCAAATTGGGATTATGCACTAACACTCAAAGAGGGTATGGTTGTAGGGTCTACTTCAAATAGAGATGTAACATTTTCCACAATCAGTAAAGTTAGATTTGCATTCTCATCATCATTCGACCCAACTGAAGTTTCAGTATATCAAACCGATGAATCTACAAACGAGCCAGTTTACTACTTGGTAAAGAAATTAGTAAAAGCAGTTAGTGGTACTGAAAAAACTCGTACCTTTGATTTTGGTTCTCCAAAGATTTACGATAAAATTAGACTTAAAGATGATGGTTTAATTGATGTAATTAAAATTGTAGATGATGATGAAGATGAATGGACAAAGGTAGAATACCTTGGGCAGGATACTGTATTTGAAGAAGTACCAAACACTACCGACTATTCATTAGCAATGTCATCATATGCAACCGAAACACCTGCTCTTTTAAAATTAAACCGAGTTCCTAAAAGATTTGTAACTCGTGTAACCGATGAGGGTGCTATTGATATCCAATTTGGTGCTGGTATTTCATCTAATGCTGATGAAGAAATCCTACCAAACCCGGATAATGTAGGTTCTGCTCTTTACCCATCAACAGGCGACCTTGACCAAGGTATCGACCCATCAAACTTTATGTACGCTAAAACATATGGTGTTGCTCCTGCAAATACCACATTGACCGTTACATATCGTGTGGGTAATGGTGTAGTAGA
>Ga0181599_1002766_pt1 | contig 15538 bp, 15 predicted proteins | sample 041ome_3_FD_148658 | JGI IMG/M metagenome (GOLD analysis project Ga0181599, IMG submission 148658) | Coastal salt marsh microbial communities from the Groves Creek Marsh, Skidaway Island, Georgia - 041405US metaG (spades assembly) | ecosystem: Environmental > Aquatic > Marine > Intertidal zone >...
AGAGAACATGTCGTTCATGGATGAGACCGTAGTGACCCTGGTATTGCAATGATGAGCCCAAGCCACCTCCGCCGACTCGGAGTTGACAGAGGTAGTTCACAACAATCAGGTGATGGAATTCGGCATCTGCGTTGCTTCTCGACCATCAGATATTGGTTACGTCCAACTCGCTGAGCAATTGGGCTACTCACACATGTGGGCTGCCGATAGCCAAATGATCTGGTCCGATGTCTACGCCTTTATGGCGCTGGCAGCGACGGCAACCACCACAATGAAACTTGGTACCGGTGTTGCGGTTGCTCCAACGCGACCTGCTCCGGTGACCGCGGCCGCTCATGCAACGATCAACGAGATTGCTCCCGGGCGTGTGTTTTGCGGAATTGGTACCGGCAACACCGCCATGCGAATCATGGGTCATCCGCCAATGCGCATTGCAGAGTTCGACCGATACCTAGGTGACCTCCGACATTTCCTTGATGGCGACGAGGTTGAGTTTGAATTCCGGGGACGAATCGCTCCAACACGACACCTCATGCCAGAGAGTGGCTTCGTCCGGTTCGAGCCCAGAATCCCGATGTGGGTTTCCGCATTTGGTCCAAGAGCAATGCGGCTTGCAGCCTTACACGGTGACGGACTTGTCACCTCGGTGCCTCCTCAACCCGCAGCGGTTCAATATGCACGTCAGCGCCTTGCAGATGCGGCAGACGAGGTTGGTCGCACGATTGACCGTGAGTCGTTCCCGATTACAACGTTGACAACTGCCCTCGTGCTCGAGGAAGGAGAGTCACTCGACAGTGAACGGGTTCGCCGACAGACAGGGGCTTTTGCGATTTCAAGCCTGCACTACTCATATGAACAGGTGCAGCAATTTGGGCGTCGACCACCTGAATATTTGGCTGACATTTGGGGCGACTACGTCGCAGAACTTGAGAACACTCCACCTGAGCGTCGCCACCTACGCACTCATCTTGGTCATAACTGTTGGGTGGTGCCCGAAGAAGAGCGTTTCGTCACCGCAGAACTCATCGATCGGACGTGCCTTGTGGGGACCGCCGATGAACTTCGCAAGAAAATTGATGAGTTAGAGGACGCCGGGCTCGACCAAATTATTTTGCTGCCACCGCTCGACGAGAAAGAAGCCGTCATCACCGATGTGGCGAAAGCACTTAATCTCGCATAGAGGCTTCAACGTCTTCGGCACGTAGCCTCGTCACGTGCTTGTACGTCGCTGGTTCTTCTTGATGGCAGGGCTTGCGTTTTTCGGCTTCAGTCTCGGGCTTGTCGTTCGTGCTGATGTCGGCCTCGCTCCGTGGGATGTGTTTCACCAAGGCGTGTCACAGCAGATCGGGTGGTCGCTCGGGACCGTCATCATCGCTACGAGTTTTTTCGTGGTGCTGCTATGGATTCCAATTCGCGAACGCCCAGGAATTGGCACACTCGCCAATGCTGTCCTCGTTGGCCTTTGGGTCGACGCTTCTCTGTGGATCCTCCCAGAAGAGCTTTCTTCGATGGCAGCTCGCCTTGTGTTTCTTGTCGTAGGAATTGTCGTCAACGGTGTTGCAACGGGCCTGTATATCGGTGCTCGATTTGGGTCTGGTCCACGTGACGGCCTGATGACTGGGCTCGCAGCCCGCGGATTCTCCGTGAGGGTGGTGCGCACGATCATTGAGGTAATTGTCCTGGTAAGCGGCGTGCTGCTTGGTGGTTCGATTGGCATCGGTACCGTGCTCTTCGCTGTCGCTATTGGTCCAATAGCGCACCAAGCAATCCCGTTTTTCACAAAGTTCACAGCGCTTGGCGAGCACCAGAAGCTGTCACCTTCTCACCACTCAGGCTGATTGTTTGCGGAAGGTTTCTGCGAGGTATTCCGCAACCTCACAACCGCAGAGGTGGCCAGTCGATGAGCACTTTGGACCATCAGAGAAGTCGATGACATCGGCCCCGCGATGTGCAGCGACCCGCCGATCAGCATGGGCTTGAGGCACCGGGTGCCATTTCCCGGCAAAGACAGTTCCAACCACGCGGATACCCGCCATATCAAGGTTATCGACCTCGTATGGATCGTCGGATAGCACCGTAAAGTTCGCCTGCTTGCCAACGGAGATTGAGCCAAGGTCATCTTCACGCCGCCACGAATAGGCACTCTCGATTGTGATCGCCCGCAAGGCATCATGAACCGAAATTCGTTGCTCAGGAGCCGCCACTCGACCCGACTCAGTGATTCGGTTGACACCCCAAGATGCCATCGCCAAAGGGTCGCTCGCACAGATTGGTAAATCCGAGTGATACGAGAACGGAATATTTCGCTTCAACACCGAGGCCGCTCGCACCATGTTGTCAGCGCGTTCAGGACCAAGCCCCCACGCTCCGTAGCGATCGGCAAATCCAACCGGATAGTACGGGTTTGCCGACACAATCGAACCGGTTGCTGCAATTCGATCGATCAGCGCCTCAGTCGAGTTTGCAAAATGCACGATGACAGTGCGGTGGTCTAATCGGGGGTGCCGGCGCTGCGCATCTTCGATGATCTCGACAAGTATTTCTAGCCCGAGGTCACCATTCACATGGATATGAATCTGCCAGTCGTCATCCCAGTAGGTATCGAACACCTTCCGTAGGTCTTCTGGCTCCATCATCCACTCGCCGTGATGGTGTGGGTCAGGCTGCCCGTTTTCGTCGACGTAAGGGTCGGCCATTTGCATGAGTTGGCTCACTATCGCCCCGTCGCAGAAGAGCTTTACATGTCGGTCGAGCATCGCAACCTTGCCGGTTGTCCCCGCCTCTGCGATTCGCTCCTTTGACTCGTGCAAGGCGTCATCACCTTCGACATGTCGCACCGGCTGAGTCCTCCCCTCCACCATGAACGTCGAGAGCAAGGGAACATCTTCAGCGCCGAGGATCTCCTGATACAAATCCCACGGTTCAATCGCCCAATACACGCCTGGTTCGTTGATCGCCGTCACCCCATTCATATGCAGGTAGGTGACAAGTTGGTGAAGGCCTGCGCGCATTCGTTCTTCGGTGAGAAACACCGGCATGAGATAACGGCCGAGAGCAAGCATCCACCCGTTCTCCCAGTAATGGCCACGCTCAACATCAAGTTGTTCACTTGCGAGACCGTGGCCAGACATGAGTTCTGGAGTGATGCCAAGTGCCTCGGTTGCTGCCGTGTTGATGTACCACTCGTGCACTGATCTCTGCCAAATTGCACACGGTCGATCGCCGACAAGACTGTCGAGTCGTTGGCGATTCAGCTCGCCATGCCACAGCGAGTGATATCCCCATGAGAACAACCATTCGCCATCGTCGAGACGCTGGTGCGCTTGAATCACGCGTTCGTCGAACTCGCTTGGGGTTGCAGCAGCAACGTGAACCCGGTCGGGCATCACCCAATCTTCTGGGGCGATGATCTCGGTCGTCAAGGTGCTCGCCGCCAAAAACGGGTGCAAGTGCTGATCAATAAAACCGGTTATCACCGTGTGCTTTGCGAAGGTGTCGTCAACCTGATAGCCCGGGCCGACAGCAGCGGAGACTGCTTCAAGTTCACCAACGGCCACAATGACACCGTCGTTGACAGCGACCGCCGACACGCGAGGTGCGGTGTCATCCATGGTGATGAAGGACCGGGCGAGAAAAATTTTCGGTATCGAGCCCATGGAGCGACGTTAGGTCATGCGACCGAGGCGTCAGAGCGTTGGCGCGGCTGCCACACCGAGATCGCTCCACTCACCAAAGCGAACGCTGCCATGGTGACCCAGCCTGCACGGAAGCTACCGAGACCCTCCGAGGTGAGCTGCACGGCAACAAGTACCGCAACGCCAAGAGCTGCTCCGATTTGGCGACAGGTGCTGTTGAGCGCTCCGGCGAGTGCGAGTTGTTCAGGAGGGGCGTGCTGCACCGCGGATGCGGCGATAGCTGGTGACGCGCATCCAATTCCGATGCCGAGCAGGAACATCAGTGGCAACCATGTCGACCAAGGGGTCCGGTTTGAGTCGACGAGGAAAAGGAATCCCAGTTGGCAACACAGGAAACAGGTCGAACCGAAGATCAGCAGGTTGCGAAGTCCGAGCCGTGACACATTTCGACCGACAAAAAACGAGGTCGTGGCGACCGTGATTGGCGACAGTACCGAGAGCAGTCCTGCTGCAACAATGCCGTATTTCCATTCGGTACGCAGGAAGAGCACGTTGTTCAAAATGTTGCCTGAAAACGCCCCACCCCAGATGATCATCGCAATATTCGCAAGGTTCATTGAACGGTTCTGAAACATGACACGAGGAAGCAACGGGGTTTCGCTCGTTCGTGTTCGATGGATAACGAAGCCAGCGAAGACCACTGCAACGAGCAATGCTCCCCACACGCGGATGTCTGATACCCCTACCGTTTCGGTCTCAGCGATTCCCCAGACGGTCGCTCCAACTGCGATCGTCAATAACAGTGCGGCAATAACGTCAGGCATCGGCCCTCGATCGACAGGTGGCGGAGCGTGCACCTTGCGCACGAGAACTAGCACTCCGAGACAAATTGGGATGTTCACCCAGAATGCTGCCCGCCAGTCAAATGCCCCGATGAGAACTGCGCCAAACGTCGGCCCGGCGGCAACGCCGAGTGCCGCCATTGCCGTGTTCCAGGCGACCATCTGACTTCGTCGCTCGGCAGGGAATGCTGCGATCATCATCCCAAGTGCTGACGGAGTGAGCATTGCTGCTCCGGTTCCCTGCAAGCCTCGTCCAATGATGAGGACCATCACACTGGGTGCGCTTGCGCAGACAACCGAACCAACCAGAAACACCGTTACCCCTGCGGAAAACACGTTGCGCCGGCCGACACGATCGGCGGTGCGGCCAGAAACGATGAGTAGCGACCCGTACAAAATGCTGTACGCCGTCACCGTCCACGAAATCGTGGCTCGAGAAACACCTGCAAACGAACGTTCAATTTCGATAAACGCAACGTTGACAACAGAAAAGTCGAGGGTGCCGATGAATGTCGCAGTGCCACACAGCCAAAAGGTCAACCATGGATTAGTCGACCGCTGGGTATTTGTGGACGCCGTCTGAGTCACACTCGAAACGTAACCAGTAGTCGCAAATTCGTTGCTACTGGAGACCGCTCAGGCGCCGGCAATAAATGTCAGAGCTGCATTCGGGGAATTCGGCAGCTTGCTTGAGTATCTCATGAATGATTGACGGTAGTTCGGGGGCGAACTGCAGCGGCGTTACCTACAACGCACGCCATGCTGCGAGTTGAGCGATGTGCTCAGGCCCGAGTCCACAGCAACCACCAACTGCGAAACAACCGAGATCGCGCCATCGTTTGGCATAACCCGCAAACGCATCTGGTGTCATGACGTCGTTGAAGTTCCATTGAGGCATCTCAAAATGGCCGCTGTCTGGGTACACGACAATTGGACCATTCCAATGGGAACGCAATTGTTCGATCGCCGGTTCAACGAGATCCGCCCGCGAGTGCATGATGCTTGCCGCGCTGACCCGAGCATCAAGCAGATGGAAGAGTTCATTCAACGGTCGCTCGGCATGTTGATCAAACAAGACGGGCGACCCGTTACCCCCCTCACGCACGCTGAGTCCAAACCAAACCGGAAGACCCGTCGCACAGGCCGCATCCTTTGCGATAGCGGCGCGCTGCGGGTGGTACATCATTTCGAGAAGGATCATGTCGACACCGGCATCAGCCAGTGCTGAGGCATGGCGTTCACAGTCTTCGATAAACCCGTCCGGAACATCTCCGAGGGCAGGGTCAACCGCGTCTGTGCCTGCGAGCACCGGAATCATGTGTGACATTGAGCCCGCCACCACCGCTCTGTCCTCGAATCCACAGGCTGCGATCGCCTCTCTCGCGATGGCGACTGCGCGTTCGATGAGGAATCGATGGTTGTGTTCTTGCCCGGCTGCTCGGAGCATGCCTGGCCCGCTCGCAAATGTGTTCGCAGTAATGATGTCGCAACCAAGGTTGAGATAGTCCTGGTGAATTGCGCTCAGCACGTCGCCGTGTTCTGCAACTGAGGGTCCGCACCACGCATCGGCATCCATTGGCACGCCTCGTCGTTCCAGTTCGGTTCCTGTCGCTCCATCAAGGAGGACAAATTCGTTGCGGGACAACTTGTCAGCGATCAACTCGTATGCCACGGATCGATGTTACGTGATGTCTGCAAGCGGTCGAGGCCTGCTGTCGGGACCTACCGTCGATGCCTACTTAGGTGGCAGCGATGCTGCGAAGCGGATCCCCGCCTCGACCCACGTCCTCAACCCTTTGCCGACAAGACCTTCAGGCATGACATACACGAATCCCCTCATCGAACGACCCGTGAAATCCATCTCGGTCACATGCGGCTCGAGCAGTGCTTCCTGCCATCGGTCGCGACCGACTCTCACCATCAGCCGAGTGTCGATGATGCCGACTGCCATGTTCCCGTTACACATAAATGCAATCCCTCCAAACATCGCGCGTTCAGAAATCGACATGTCGCCGGCGAGTAGCAACCGCACACGTTCGTGAAGTTCAGCGTCAACAGCCAACTATCTCACCCACGCAATGATTCATCGGGCAGTTACCGATGCACTCGTTCCATCAACACGAATCAGGTTCATGAGGTGAGTGTCGTGAACTGCGACATATAGGAGCCCATGTCGAAATAGTCGCGCCACAACGTAATGAGTCCATCGGTCACTTGAAAGAATCCGGCTACCGGTAGTTCGAGCCATCCGTCGCCGATCTGAAAGCGATCGAGGCGCTCATTGATCACGGTGTTACCAACCTCCCATTCGCTGAGCACTTTCCACTCGACCTCACCCGCCGACCCAAGAAATCCCTCGAGCACCTGCCGGACCGCATCACGACCGACGACAGGATCGATAGGCATGTTTTCGTAGGAAATGTCGGCTGCAAGCAAATCTGCCGCAGCGTTGACGTCCTTTGACTCAATGTGGTTCATAAACGTGTTCACGGTCTCGAGTGGGGTCATCGTCCACACGATATTTCATGTGCACGCAACGTCATGCACGTCAAGCAGGCTCGCTCTAACGTCTGGCTTGTGCAACGAACACCACCCGCCGCACTCACCGGCCTCCACCTCATCTCAACCTGGTTCATGGTCGGTTTGATTTGGACAATCCACACTGTGCACTATCCACTGTTCGCGACTGTCGGTGCTGATACATACGTCGAGTTTCAAGCAGCTCATGTCGACCGAATCGGCAAACTTCTCCTTGTTCCGTGGGCGGCCGAAGGGGCAACAGCGCTTCTTTTGCTCATCTGGGCATGGCGTCAACGTGATCAATCGCTCCTTCCACCGCTTGTCATCGGTGGAATCGCCATGGGAGTGGTGCTCGTGGTGAGCGGTTTCTTCTCGGCACCCGCTCATGCAGATCTCGCAGATGGCTTCATCCCAGAGGTGCACGATCGCCTGATGAAAGCCGACCTCGTTCGAACCCTCGCGTGGACGACTCGAGGGATAACGGCGGCGTGGGTTTCGGCAGTGATTTGGAAACGGCGCACCACATGATGTTCGAGAACTGGGGCGCGACAACGAGCGAGATTTCACGTCGGTTGCCTGGTGATGAACTCATCACCACCCCGGCGTTTAGCGCTACTCGGGCAATAACGATCGAGGCACCCGCAACCGAGGTGTTTCCGTGGATTGCACAGATGGGCTTGGGTCGAGCTGGCTGGTACAGCTATGACCTGATTGACAACTTTGGTCGCAAGAGCGCAACATCGGTTCACCCCGAGTGGGCAGTGTCGTCGGTTGGCGATGTCGTTCCGGGTGGTCCAATCAGTTTCGTGGTGACACACATCGATGCCCCGCACCATCTCGTTCTCTCTCTTCGTGGTCACAAGCAAACTTCTCGCATCAAGTTCACCCTTGCATATGCATTGAATGACGATGGTCAAAACACTCGGCTCATCTCTCGGGTGAGGTCCGAACTTCGGCTCCCGCTTGGAGCACCATTACTGAGATCCACCCTTGGCCCTGGCGACGGAGTGATGTTGCGACGGCAACTACTGGGCTTGAAGGACCGGGCAGAATCTCAACACCAATAAATCTCAACACCAATAAGAGGTCGCATTGGCGGACTATCTAGGGTTTGTGAATGGAAATTTCCGGTAACGCGGTGTTCATTACTGGCGGTGCATCAGGTCTTGGTGCTGCTACGGCTCGTCATCTTTCTTCGCTCGGCGCGCGTGTCGGCATCCTTGACCGCGATGCTGCTCGAGGCGAGCAGGTTGCGCAGGAGATCGGTGGTGAGTTTGCCGAATGTGATGTGTCCTCAGCCGAATCGTTAGAGGCTGCATTCGGTCACCTTGTAGAGCAACTCGGACCCCCTCGAATCGCGGTTGCGTGCGCGGGCGTTGGAGCTGGGAAGAAAGTCATCGGACGCAACGGTCCACATCCGCTCGACGAGTTCCAACGCATCGTGAACATCAATCTCATCGGTGTGTTCAACATTGTTCGACTGGCTGCGTGGGAAATGCACAATCTCGAACCAGTAGGACCTGACGGTGAACGGGGAGTAATCGTCACGACCGCATCGATTGCCGCAACCGACGGTGTCGATGGTGGTGTGTCATATTCCGCTTCGAAAGGTGGCGTGCTCGGCATGACATTGCCGTTGGCACGAGATCTCGCTCCGTGGGGAATTCGGGCGGTATCGATTTCTCCGGGCTCGTTCGATACCCCACTCGTCGAAGGAATGCCCGATGAGTACGCCGAACAGATGGCGGCAACAACTCCATTCCCGCCTCGGTTTGGACATGGCCCTGAGTATGCACAGCTGTGCGCTCACATCATTTCGAACACGATGTTGAACGGTTCTGACCTTCGTATCGATGGTGGTATGCGCATGGCCCCTTCGCGACTGAGGTGACTGGCATGGCTGACATCAATCTGCTCGATCCGCACGCAATCGATGACCCACACGATTATTTCAAACAGTTCCGCGAGGGGGGACCGATTCAGTGGAGTGACCGACACCGTGCGTGGATTGTGATCGGACATCCAGAACTCAATGCTGCTTTTCGTGATTCCCGGCTGTCCACCGAACGTATGGCGGGGTTCAGGGAACGTCTCAGTGGACCTCGGGCTGAGGCCTTATCGATGGCAATCGATCTTCTCGATGGTTGGATGCTGTTCCACGAACCACCTGAGCACACGAGGCTTCGTGGCCCGCTTGCCAGGTCGTTTACTCCTCGATCGGTCAATGCGCTCGAGGATCGCGTGCAACAGATCGTTGACGATCTTCTCGACACCATGGCGCAGTCATCTGGTGGCGATCTTGTCGAGATGCTCACCCATCCCCTTCCTGCAGCAGTCATCGCCGAGTTGTTCGGAGTTCCAATTGACGAACGTGACTGGCTAGCGAATTGGTCAGAGAAATTTGGTGTTGTTGTCTTTGGGGCTGTTGGTCGTGACGATTACGACGAAGTTGCTCGGGCTGCTGGGGCTGAACTTGAAGGCCGACTACAGCCGTTATTCGATCGCTATCGAGCCGAGCCCGAGGACAACTTGCTATCCCTCTTACTTGCGGAGGAGAACGAGGTCGATGGACTCACACAAATCGAGTTGCTTGGAGCGTGTTCGCTACTGCTCTTCGCTGGCCACGACACGACAGCTTCCCTACTCGGCTCGGCAACGGTCGCGCTGTGTCGAGACCCAGACGCGCGCGTTGACTTCGTCAATCTCGAGGGCGCAGAACTCGACACCGCTATCGAAGAGTTGCTGCGATTCGAGGCACCAGCCAAAGCAATGATGCGAACTGTCGCAGAGGACCATGAACATTCCGGTGTTGACATGAAGACTGGCCAGTCGGTGTTCTTCAACATTCTTGCGGCGAATCGAGATCCGAGGGTCTTCGACTCACCTGACGAGATTGTGCTCAACAGAAATCCCAACCCTCACCTCACCTTTGGGTTCGGGCATCATTTCTGTCTCGGCGCTGCACTCGCTCGGCTTGAAGCAAAGGCAACACTTCCTGCACTGTTTCGACGATTCCCTGAACTGCGAATCGAGGGGGAACCGACATGGCGCCCAACGATTAGCGACCGATCACCGAAGACGATTCCCCTATCGTGGTGACGGGGTCCTACATCTGTCGGTAGTCGCCATTCGCACGGTTTCGCGTTTTGGCTGTTACCGTCACACTCGCTGATCGGGACTTCCGATTGGTGGGTTCGCAGAACGGGATGTAGTTCCTCCGATCATCGTGAGCCATCCCTCCCCCATATGAACTGTTCAGCCCTGTGCTGATTACTTACAACCGCGCCCACCACATCTGGAGCATTCCCATGACATTGACCGAATCTGAATCACGCGCGCTGACGTTCGAAGACCTCGGAGTACCTGAGTTCATCTGCCGTTCGCTTTCCCGTCGAGGCTTTGACGAACCATTTGCAATTCAACGAGTTGCCATTGCTGACATCCTTCAAGGCCACGACGTGTGCGGTGCCGCCCCAACCGGATCAGGAAAGACACTCGCATTTGGAATTCCTTTGGTCGCAATGACCCCGAAAGGAACCCCTCGTCGACCAAAAGCACTCGTGTTGTCACCAACTCGTGAACTTGCTGATCAGATCGCATCAGAGATGGAGACCCTTTCAAGTCGCACCTCGATCACAACCGTGTACGGCGGAGTTGCATACGGCAAGCAGGTCAACGCCCTGAAGCATGGCACCGACATCCTTGTCGCCTGCCCGGGCCGCCTTGAAGACCTCATGGAATCTGGCTCGGTCATCTTGGATGACATCGAACGTGTCGTCATCGACGAAGCCGACCGGATGGCCGACATGGGCTTTTTGCCTGCGGTCCGACGAATTCTCGATGCCGCAACCTCACGAACACAGACGATCTTGTTCTCAGCAACACTTGATGGCGATGTTGCACACCTTGTCAAGAACTACCAGCACGACCCAATTCGCCATGAGGTTGTCCCGCAGCACGACAGCATTTCGATCGCTGACCATCGTTTCTGGACAGTCACCCGTGACGAGCGAGTCGGTCTTCTTGCCGAGACTGTTGCTGCTGCTTGGCCGACGATTGTGTTTTGTCGAACCCGTCATGGAGCCGACCGCCTCACCAAGCAACTCGAGCGTGACGGCATCAAGGCGGTGTCAATTCACGGCGGGAAGAGCCAACCACAACGCACCCGTGCCCTTGCAGAGTTCACCGAACATCGCGCCCACGCACTGATTGCTACTGACGTTGCCGCTCGAGGCATTCACGTCGATGATGTCACTTCGGTGGTGCACTTCGATCCACCTGAAGATCACAAGGCGTACATCCACCGGTCTGGACGCACCGCTCGTGCTGGGCAGGGCGGAGTCGTCGTATCGCTCATTGAACCAAATGGTCGTCGTGCAGCTCGCCGCATGCAGCGCGAGGTCGGTATCGAAGTTGAAATTGTTGATCCTGACGTTGCTTCCATCACCTCATTTGGTGACTCCACCGCAACGTTGGCTCCAGCACGTGAAGTGAATGAGCGTTCGCGTTCGTCATCCAAGCAGCGTCAACGTTCACAGTCGAAGAAGTCGGGCGGTCAATCATCAGGACAGCGCCGCGACTCATCTCGGAGTCAAGGTGATTCGTCGAAACGTGATGGCCGCAAACCGCATCGTGGCCAGTCAGCTCGCTATGGTGACGATCGCTCTGACTCGCGACGCAGCGAAGGCGCCGATCGTGGCAGCCGAGAGAACAACAACGACTCGCGTCGGAGCGATTCAAACGATCGGCCTCGCCGAAGCGAATCGGGTCGTAGCGAATCGGGTCGCAATGACTCTCGCCGCAACGAGTCCGGCGGGAATCGTCAAGACGGCCCTAGTCGAAACCGGAATACTGCAAACGCCGGCAAGCGTCGTAACTCCTCAGGCGGTCACCGTAAGGGACAGCAAGCAGGAACCCGGAATTCCAGCCGACGCGGCTGATCGCCACCGACCTTGCCCAAGTAACCCGATTGAGATCCACTCGTTGGGTTGAGGTGCGAGACAAAAACGAGTCGTACAACGTTGCCTCCCCTAAACCGGAAGTAATGGTTTAACCTTTATTCGTTTCTGTGCGCATGCAGGCGAATAAAAAGGAGATCCCGTGGAGCCATCTGATATTCCAAACGTCCTCTCCGATGAGCTTCGCGCCACGCTGTCATCGCTCGCCGTCGCAACTATTACCCACCAGTTGCAGGGTCGCCAGATTCGCAACACATTTTTGAGCGGACTGAAGCCGCTGCTACCGAATCAACGGCTCGTTGGAAGAGCAAGAACGCTTCGATACGTCGCGCTCCGAGAGGACCGCCTTCCTGACCTGTCGGCTGGCCAGAATGCTCAGCGTAGGGTCGTTGAGGCAATGTCTAACGGAGACGTTCTCGTCATCGAAGCAAGAGATGTCCCAGACGCAGGAACTGTCGGTGACATCTATGCCATGCGGGCCTACCACCTCGGTGCGATCGGAATCGTTACCGATGGTGCACTGCGTGACACTGGAGCGATTGCAGAACTTGGCCGACCCGTCTACCACCGCTCGTCACATGGAGCGACGTGGGGTCGTCAACATATGCCATTTAGTCACGACGAACCAATCACGTGTGCCGGCGTATTCGTCGAGCCTGGTGACATCATCGTTGGAGACGAAGATGGAGCAGTAGTTATCCCGCATGCGCTCGCTGAAGAAGTTGCAGCCGATGCGAAAGCCCAGGAGCACCGTGAGGCATTTGCGATCGAACGCGTCAGAGCCGGGGAATCTCCACGTGGCCTTTTTCCGCTGTCTGATGAGCGTCGGCCCGAGTACGAGGAGTGGGCCCGGATACAGCGTCCTTCGTCATAGATTTGGTCAGCACCTCTAACATTGACCCAAGGCTCGTCGCTATTCAGGAAGTTGTCGGCTGACCATCTCGGTCAACAACGCTGTATCAACTTCCCAGTCATTGGGAACCTGAACAGTCTTCTTGTTGCGCTTCAAGCCAGAAAGTTGCGGTTCAAGGGTGTCGAGTACGTCTGCATTGAAAGGTGCTACGAGTAAATGGTTTTTCGCTGCACTAAGACCGAAGTAGTAGCGCTTTCCTTCACGAAACATCGGTTGGTTCCAGGCGATCACAAGTTCTAGTTGCGGGAATGCTGACCCGATGGTGTCAAGAATGAACTGTGCCGTCGATCGTTGCGGATCAGGTAATGCATTGACGTAGTCAGAGGGAGTCTCAACTCGACGAGATGAGGTTGAGCCTTTCATATACATAATCAGGGCATTCGCCTGGGCTCTGGTGAAGCCGTGCTCATCTCGAAGGGTTTCCATCTGCTCTTCGTACTTGCGGCCGGTCTGCGACTCCATGAATTGAAACCAATGAGCCATTGGTTTGCCAGTTCGCTTTTCAATTCCGGGGAACTGTGCTTCTCGTCGCGGGTCTCGCTCAGCCATTCGTTGCTCCTCAAATTTGTGAGTTATTGCAAGATGAGTCGCCTATAGCGCAGGAGCGACGACCGAATCACCGCGACGCTCGAGTAGCCGCTCTGCGACTCGGGCACTCTTGTCGAGTCGAACCATCAGCGCCTCGCGAGCCTTGTTGCCGGCATCGCTCAGGCCGGACATTTTGTCGACTGCCCATTGATGCAAGACCACCGGAACGAGAATCTGCTTGTGATGAACCGCAAGATCGTAGATACCTGCAGAGGCGATGCGGCGGGCATGGGCAGCAAAATCACGAATACCGAAGCCGGGCATCTCGAATCCTGAAACCTGTCGAAGTACGGCTGACATCATTTGGTCTGGAGCAATTTTAAAAGCTGCTGCCGCGAGGTCTCGGTAGAACAAGTGATGAAGGTTCTCGTCAGCTGCCACTCGAGACATCACTTCATGTCCGACCGGGTCACCGATCATTGCGCCAGTTGTGCGGTGCGCAATACGGGTGGCCAGTTCTTGAAGCGAGAGATACACGAGTGCGTCACATACCGATGGCGGCTCAGGAATCTTGCCCAAGCTCACCTGAGCCATCCGGTCACGTTCTAGAGCAACTGGGTCAACTGCACGGGTGGTCATGAGGTAGCCGTAAATCGCCATTGAGTGGCGACCCTCTTCAGCGGTCCACCGTCGCACCCATTCACCCCACGCGCCATCGTTACCGAGGGTGTTTTCAACGGTCCTGAAGTAGTAGGGAAGATTGTCCTCAGTGAGCAGGTTCACGATCAACGAAGATCGAATGGCTTCGTCAATGACTGCGCCACCGAGATCGGCATCGGTGTCGCGCCATTCGCCTTCTTGGTGTTCACGACCTCGTTCGTAGGGGACGTATTCGTGCGGAAACCACTCTTTGGACCGCTCGAGGTGACGTTCGAGAAGTCGCTCGACGTCTGAGTCGAGTTCTCGTAACAACACTGCTTCTTCGATCACACATGCACCCTAGGCGATGAGGGGAGGTTGCCAACCATCACGCCACCATGACATCGGGCACGATCGCCTTGAGACATGAACGATCTCACGTACCGCTGCGGCGCCCCCGGCAGGACTCGAACCTGCGACCTGCGGTTTAGGAAACCGTTGCTCTATCCACTGAGCTACGGGGGCGAGGATGGTCCGAAACGTGGTCCGAAATTCGCTCGGTTCGCCTCGATCTATCGGTAGTTGAGGTTAGCGGGGAAAGTTGAGGGCCTGAAGAGCGACGATGCGCTCGAGCTGCTAGCGGCTGGGCGTGCCGGACTGGCCCGCTATGGAGCGGTGACGGACCCGCACGCACAAGAGTGCGCCGACCGCGATGAGCAGCAGCGCAACAAGAGTTGAGTTCGTCGATGCCCCGGTGATCGGAAGCGCTGGCGCCTCAACAACGTCAGCAGCCAGCACCTGAATGCCCATGGACACCTGAACGTCTGACGTTGCCAACACCAGCGTGTGATCACCCGACGGGATCGTCGCGAAAAGTGTTCCACTCAGACCGAAGGTGCCATCGCCCGCGGTGACGAGCTCCGCAACGAGAGTCGGAGTCGACATCACGTACACCTGGACACTGGCATTCCCTTCTAAACCGCCACCGGCGAACCCGAACGTTGAACCCGCCGGCACCGAGAGCGCACCCGTCTCCGCCACGCTCGCGCCCTCGGCCGCGACCATCATCGCAACACCGCCGGTCTCGACGACCACGACACTCTCCGCCGGCACGTCGACCGACGCTCCGTTGACATCGGTAAGCAGGCCGCGAACGGACGCCCCAGTTTCCGTCGCCGCTACCTCCAGTCGACTGGCAAACGACTCGGGCAACTTGGCACTGAAGCCCACTACTAGTTCTCGTGCGGTCTCCTGAACCTGCGCGATCTCGGCGGCCGTCCTGCGCTCTGGTGCCACCTGAGCAGCAGGGGAACTCACCGAACCCAACTGCACGTCAGTGACCACCCCGTTCACAATGGCAACGGCCTGACCTGGAGGACGCGTGAGGGTCGCTGCGTTGCCGGGGTTCACGAAACTCGGTCGGCTACCGCTGCTCGGGGACGTTGCCGGCACCTCGGTGACCGTCGGTGCTTCAGTCGACTCTGGTCGCCCCGAACCCTCACC
>Ga0181599_1002767_pt1 | contig 15516 bp, 5 predicted proteins | sample 041ome_3_FD_148658 | JGI IMG/M metagenome (GOLD analysis project Ga0181599, IMG submission 148658) | Coastal salt marsh microbial communities from the Groves Creek Marsh, Skidaway Island, Georgia - 041405US metaG (spades assembly) | ecosystem: Environmental > Aquatic > Marine > Intertidal zone >...
CTCCTTCCTGCTTTCGTTCTTGTTGCGCTTTCCAAGAAAAAAAAGTGTCAAGAAGAGGGGCGGCGGCGACTCGTTTTTTTTTCACTTTTCAAGCACGCGTTTTGGTCTCTCTCTCTCTCTCTCTCTCTATTGCGCGCACACCCCGGATAAAAAAGCAGAAGAGAGAGAAGGCGAAGGGATTTTATACCGCACCGTCGCGGTTTTTGTTCCACGCGCGCGCGCACACACGCGTATAAGAGAGCGCGCGCGCGTTTTGAGAAAGAGAATTGCGAAAAAATGGCGGACCGACGACAGCGACGGCTGGGAGGAGGAGGAGGGACGAGCAACAACAATCGCTCGGCGCTGTCGCAACAGCTCTCGAAACTGAGAGAAACGTTTCCGACGGAAGATACGAGAGCGCTGAAAGGAGGGAAAGCGTCGATATTGTTCACGGCGAGAGATGCTGCGGACGTTCGATTGGAAGATATTCAAGAGCGCGCGCAAAAAGCGTTTGAGAATATACGGCGGAAAGACAGTCGGTTCGACGCGTTCGGGAGTAAACTGTTTTATAACAACAGCAACAATAGTAATGATCCTTCGGCGATGATGTTTGATGATCTCGGCAAAGAAGATGACGGAGAAGAGTTGGACGGGTATCAGCGGCAAAATCATCGAGAAAAACTGGACGCGAAAGAGAATGAAAAACTGAATAAAGTCATCCGGCAGTTTCTGAGGCTGTTCGCGTCGACGTGCGGGAAGATTTTTGGCGGCGACGAGGACGAAGAAACAGCCGCGGACGAGACGTTGAGGGAAGAAGCGATGGATGGCGCGTACATTTTTGAATATCTCATAAGAAGATTTAAAGTGAACGTGTATAACGTGGACGATGTCATCGCGTCTTTGCTGCCGTATCACGGAACCAATCAGTTCGTGAAAGTGGTGCAAACGTGCAATTTCGAAAACGCGAAGAAGTTTGAATGGATGCGAGGGGTAAAAGAAAGCGGCGCAAAAGTGCCACGGGAGTACTTGGCAAAACGAGTGGCCAAAGATAAGGCGTTTTTGACGTACATCTGCGATAGTGCGGTGGAGTGTTGCACCAGTAACACCGATCCAACGAACGGCACGACTTCCGCGAGTTCGGTGAGTCACTCGTTTTACGTCGTTTTAATGATTGAGAGTCTCGATTGGATGAAGCGCATTGAAAGCGCGCATTTGCAAAGATTTTTGTCGTATTTAGAGCCTGGTTTGCATCCAAAAGCCTCGTCTGATCACTACGCCGGGTGTTTGATGCTCACCGCTAAATTGTGTGCGAAGACGACGTTCACGGAGGCGTTTTCGGTGGCGCTGTTAGAAGGCGTCTCAAAAGGTGCTCGAGCGCCGCTCGTTCGAGAGGCTATGCAAACGTTACTGGTACTGTGTACGAGCCAGAAAATTGAGACGATACCGGACCGGACGTTTAAACATTTCGTGAAAATTGACGACGCAAGTTCTCACGTCGCAGAAATCTGCGATAAGTATGGTCCCGCGAGCGATTGTTTGGTGAACCCGTTGTTGGAAGCGCTCGGAAAGTTTTGCGGGACGCACGAAAATTACGAAAAGACGCTCATGGAAGCTTTGGAGAAGATTGAGCTGACGGAACGGAGAGCAGAAAAGCTGATCTATAGTTTAGCTCGGAGCGATAAGTCGGACGAAAGAAAGAGAAAGAGCATCGAGCGAGCCTTACGAGCGGCAGATCAGAGGTTTCCGAAGAGCACCGCGGAAGCGGTGGATTCGTTTTTGAGAGGCTTGGAGCGAAGGAAAGAAAAAAGAGCGCACGACGAGCGACGTCGACGATTACAAGCAAAAGAGGAGGCGAATGAGAAGCAAAAGAAGAAAGCGAGAGACGAAGAAGGTAGCGATAGTGGTAGCAGTAGCTCCGAGGAGAGCGACTACGACGAGGAGGAGGAGGAGGACGGCAACGAAGACAAAGCAAACGCAGAAGCAGATCAAATAATGATTGATGAAGAGATGAGAAAAAAAGAAGAGGAAAAATTGAGGGAAGAAGAAGAGCAATTACGACTCGATTTTGAATCTGCATCTTTTCTCCGTGAAGCTTTATCGGGTTCAGCCTCGGGGCCTATTGAGAATAAGAAGCTCGGCAATCGATCCTTGGCAGCTGCGTTAGATCATCCTACTGCGTCGATTCGAGAGAATGCGACGCAACGTCTGATTGATCTCCACGTCGAATTCATCGAAAAGAAAGCGAAAGACAAGGACAATGCTTTGCATCCGCCACCGGGTCTGGAAAAAGGTGGCTTCTTAGCCGAGGCGTTATGCCGCAGATGCTCTGATGACGATCCAACCGTCGCAGCTTTGGCGCTCAGTGCTCCTTCTTTGGGCACGTTGACTAAAAATCGAACGTCACTTTTCGAAGCCATCGCATACAGATTAAAAATTGCGAGAGAGTTGAGTTCGAGAACGAACGAGCGAGACGCGAATAAAGTCGCTGACATTGAACGCAGAGTTTGTAAGAAGGCATATGCGGCGCTTTTGAGACAAATGTCGGGGGATAGAAAAGATGACATTGATAATGATCGCGACGACGACAACGACGACGACGAGATGAAAACGCTGCGCGATAAAGCTGCTGCGATAGCGTGCTATGGCGCCGTTTCTGCGTCGCATTCCCGTGCAGTTGCTCGATCAGTCGTGAAAGACGCCGCTAGATGCAAGCATCCAATTTTACTCGGTTTTGCGGATGAGAAGAAAGTAATCGAGCACGCTTTCTCTTCCGCAGAGGATGCCAAGAGTAGCGGATCCAGGAAAGAAGTGCGACACGAAGGTGATGCGAGAATAGCAGCAAGTGTTGTGCACGCTATTGGATACGGATTCAATCAAGCCGCTAAAAAATCACCTGCGGTAGGAGAGTTTGATCTCGAATTATGGGTTCGCGAAGCATACCGTGACGCGGACAGCGCCGGGAAATTGACGCTTCTTTTATCTCTTAAAGCCGCCTTAGCAGAGTCCAGTTCATCTACAATGGAAGACATCATTCGCAAAAGCATTTGGACGGTACTGAAAGACGACTGGGACCAAGGATGTCTCGGATTCGGTGGCGCGTATCGCGACGAACGACTCAAGGATGGTAAAATTCCAATCGAGTGCTGGTTGTCTCTCAGCGAAGCGTCGAGCGCTGCTCCTTGGATTTCATCAGTCTCCAGAGACATTGCGAAAGATTTATTCTCCAAAATAACGAAAAAAGATTCAAAAAGCAACGTTGCTGAAACAATCTTGATCGAGTCGTTCGATATGCTCGCAGGAAGCGAAAGCGAAGCAACGAACGAATCGTTCGAAACGATCGTGCAGGATTTGTTGCGCAAATGTTTGGACGCATCGAGTCGTCGAGGCGTAGATTCAGCGAGGTTCCTCGCCTCTAGAATTATCGCAGAGGATGGAACAAACGAGCAAAGTTTCGCATCGAGCACGCGAGGTAAAATTGTTGCTTTAGAGATGATTCAATCCGAAATCGAGGACGCGAAAGATTCCGACGAAATCGTGACAGCTCTGTTAGTCGCTTGTGCAAGCTCAGTGTCGTCTGTTCGCCGAGCGGCAGCAGATGCGTTGTACTGCGTACCTACGACGAGCGAGTTTGCGCCTTATGCAGCCGCAGCGAAAGCCAGAGCCCAAATCACCATCGATGGAGCGAGTGCTCTAAGGACGGCGATGCGAAGCGTGAAAGTTTCGGTTGAAGATACAAAGCGTCTGTTGAAGCCAATCACGACGGTGAAAGTAGATGATCTTTTCAGAAAAGGAGAACGTGATGGATCTGCTGCGCAGTCGTCTTCGTTTTGTCTAATGAATCCGCACGCCGCCAGGGTCCTTTTGTTTATTTTGAGAGGCGTTGGGGACGATCAAGTCAAGGCAGTTGAAATCGCTCGAGCACTCGAATGCGCCGCTTCCTTTGATGCAGACGACAGTGCACCCGATCAACTTGAAATTGCCGCTTTCGCCATCGAAGCAGTTCGGTGCTTCGTTGGAGAAAAGCTTGCTTCTTCGGCAGAAAAGACTTCCGGGAAGTTTGCTTTCGACGCGTTTTTGAATGCCATGAAATCTCAAATTTCGGTTTCCGTGCGCATTGCCTGTTTCGAGCAAATAGCAAGTGGGAGCTATCCGCTCATGAAAATACCACCAATCTCGCGTGCAAAACTCTTAGACGTGTTATTCCACGCGAATAAAAGCGACGGCGATAAGACCGCGCGCGCTGCTGCGAGAGCTGCAATCGCGTCAGTTCCATTGGATTGTAAAGATGCAGTTGTCGCTATTTCTGGCGCGTGTAAATTTGGAGATAAGGATACAGTTCTCGGTCTCACGAAGGGCGATTCGTTAGCAAATGCAGTTGCGGCGATGGAAGTATTCTCGTGGCGCTCAGATACAGCAGTCAATCGCGATGCGTTGATTCAGCCGTGTCAAAATCTTTGCCGAGCGCTCTTTGCGCAAAACGAAATCGATGTTGAGGAAGATGCTCGTCGCCAAGCGCTCAAAGAACAAAACGCGGCGAACAATTCCAAAAAGAAAAAGAAGCGCTTCTATGGCGCAGAAGGCAACTCGTCTTCGTCGTCGAGTGATGATGAGGACGGAGACGATCAAAGCATGAGCGAAGATGATGATGACGACATCAACGGAATTGATTCCGAGACGAAAAAGCTCAACGAACAAATCGCTGAGCGTTCGTACGCGTTGACGTTAAGTTTGCAAACTTTAACAAAATTAGCTGAAATTTGTGGACAATCTGTCAATAGCTGGGACATTGATCTCATTTGCATCTCCGCTTCTAAAGCGTCCGAAGGGAGTTCTCGCGCGGCAGCTTTAGAGCTTCTCTCCGAGATGGCAAAGATCAAGCCAGAAATGGTTGTGAAGAAAGTCGTGGATGTTGCCACAACGCTCTCGAGAATTGCAGGAGAAAACGATGACGTCACGTTACAGCGAGCTCTAGAGAATGCTTTGAAATCCGTCATACCCGTGTGGCTCTCTTCGGGAAAAGCAGACGTGAAGGAAGTCATTTGGACAATCGTAGAGGCGTCCACGAGAGCACCGGAACGAAGACGTGCACCATTGTGCGCTGCACTCATTCGTGCCTGTCCCGAAGGCTCAAAAGGCTTGTCTGAGTTGATTTTACAAGTGCTCGAGAAGAGACAAAGTTTGGAAAAATCTGCAGAAGTGCACAAAAAGAAGGTGTATGCGATGCTGTATCAAAACGACGGAAAGAAGAAGAAGGATGGGGATGATGATTTGATGGATCTGGACAACAACGAAGATGTCGATAATGAAGTTGACTACGAGGACGACGAGCTCGAGGACAGAGAAAACAACAATAAAAAGAAGGCTAACGCGTGGGTTAAAGCATTAGTTATGACTTTACTAGGTCACGAAAAACCAGTAAACGCGGTCGTAACGCTGGTAGATGCGATGAAGGTATGACTTTCTTCTCTTTCATTCTCGTTTTTTTGTAAATTACTTTGAACTCGCTCGTCCGCTGCGTATATTTCGGTGAAGAATTCGTACATGTGTCAGGATTCTGATTTTCCTTGATGAGAACTTCAAACGATCTGCTGCTTTCCTTCTGAGAAATGTACTTTTTGACGACGACGACGACGACGTTAACAACTGCTTATCTTTGGTTACTCTTACTTTTTTGTTTCGGGACGCTCACGTGTGCTTTTCTTCTCTGACTTTCAATTTACAACAAAACAGATTGCGGCCTCACGAGGATCAGAAACGAGCAGGGGTGTGATCGTTGTCGCGAATGCCGCGTCGCGTTTTATCTCCACTCGATCTTTCCTTCTCGCCCAGAAGAAGTTTAGTGCTTATTCTGTGGCGAATTCAAGCGAATTGCAAAGTGCATATTCCTCGTTAGCCGAAAGAGCGCTGACGTTGCTCGATACGAAGGCGTCATCTGCGAGTGGTCCTTCCGCCTCTAAAGCAGGAAGAGACTTGTTCTCTGCACTAGATGCAGTTTTACACCCGGGCAAGTTTCTAGAAACGTTGACACCGTTGTTATCTCGTGAGGAAACGTCGGTGCGTAAAGCGGCATTGAATCTCCTTACAGATCGTCTACAAAACAACGAGAATGCGCTCAGAGATTTGACGATTTCCGTCAAGAAGCAACAGAGAGAATCAAACGAAAGCATCAAGATTGCAGGTTTGAAGCTCATCGAGGAACTCGCATCTCTAGCTGTCAGAGATGGTGCTCCACACGCCCGTCAAACGGCTCTTGTCGCGCTCGAAGCCGCAGCAATGCGGTTTGGGCGAGACGAAGACGCATCGCATTATGCAACTGCGTTGGTAAACGCCGCGAAACAGGTCGCACAAAAGTGTTGCTTTGCAGGAGACGGGGAAGAAGAAAATGCATTAAAAGCTATTAATTCGACAACTTCGAACGTGCTTGGCTCGGCCGCTTTGTGTCTTGCTCAAATTGCTCGAGCCACCGGACCAAAATTCATCGGCGCGTTGGCGCTTGCCGCACCGGCCATGACTCGAATCGCCAAATTGGCTACTCAAATATGTTCTAAAAGCGCTGCCGCAAAGCATGGTGAAACACCAGAGAATGCATTGGTTGTTTTATCAGCAACATTGTCCTCGATTGACGCGTTTTGCGAAGACCAGCTAGCGAGGTTTATGAGTCCATATCTGCTGGACATTTTGATCGTTGCCACACATCCAGTATTGTGTGCAAAAACAGAGACAGATGATGAGGAAGAAGAACAAGATGGGGGAGATGCTGCTACTAATAAGAAGAAGAAAAAGAAGAGCAGAGATAGCGTGAAAACAAATTTGACCTCTCTTATAGCTGCCAAAAATGCTGCTGCCGAATTACGATCGGAACGCTTAGCGACGTCGTTTGAATGTCGTGTGCTCATGCCTCCTCTTGAAGAATGTTGGGTAACTTTCATTCGCGAGAGCGAAGCCGCGCGCACTGCAAACGAGGCATTGCGTTCTAGGCTTGCGTTTTTGGAAGTTTCAAACAAGGTTGCTGATCGCAAGGATGCTACGCCTGCGCACAGATCAACGTTGTTCTCGATCGCTTTGGAGGCTATGGACGTTCGACGACAATTCGCGGAGGAAGACGACGCGAGCCCGTCGGAAATGGAAGAAGTAGAAACATTGGCTGTCAACGCCGTGGCAAATTTAGCAGTAAAATGTACCGAGAAAGAGTTTACACCATTTTATGCGAAATGCGTCGAGTGGGCTAAAGCGAGAGCTGGAGAAAAGGATGCTGCGAGATGGCGATTATCGGCGTTGTTTCGACTGACGAGCGCTTTAGCGGACCAGTTGAGAGCCGTTTTCGTACCGTTTTACAGACACGTTCTAGATTTGACCGCGGCGTGCTTAGACGACGAGGCGATAGACATGTTAGAGTCGAGCAGGAAAAAGAAGAAAAAGAAAAACGATGATGAAAAAGGCAGCAAGAGCAACAACGATGCAATGGACGAGTGGCGCATGAAGGCTTTTGCGCTCGCTGCTTTGCGTCGCTGCTTTGCATACGATTCCGTTAACTTTCTCACGCAAGAACGATTCAATCAGTTTGCGCCTTTAGTAGCAAAGCACTTATCAAAGGACCCGCCGAAAGATAGTCGCGAGTACGCAATGAACACACTCGCAGAGCTATTGGACGAAGGTGAAGATGAAGCCAATAATGTGAATGAAAATGACTCCGCCGGATTAGAATCCAATCTCGGTGCCGAGTGTGTTGGATGTTGTGCCGCTCTTTTTGCTGCCGCGCCAGACGAAGCGTTGTGGAAAACATTGCACCGGAACATCCTCAATGTCTCCAGAAATTACGAACATTCGAGAGCGAAGCTTCTTGTTATTGCTACCCTCGCAAAAATTGTCGAGAATACCCAAGAAGAGTATTTAGTCTTGCTTCCTGAAGCCATTCCGTTTCTCAGTGAACTTCTAGAGGACGACGATTTAGAAGTAGAGGTTGCCACCCAAGACTTATTGGATAAGTTGACAAAGTTGAGTGGCGAAGACTTAGCGAGCTTGATGGAACACGGATATGGCGATTTGAAAGACCGAAATAAAGGGATTGTTAGACACGACAGTTACTAGTGCTTTTGAAGTTGACATGGTACATTTTTTCTAACCGAAATGAGCAAAAACTAAACTAAACTAAATAAATAAAAGTGACTAAAACGGAAAAACCCTGACAACACTTCCTATAAACTCGCCGCGCAAACCGTTTATTGCGCTGATGAACACCGCGTTATCTAAAAGTGCACTCGGATCCGCATCGTTATACGCGTTAAATGTTTGCTGAGCAAACTTTTGAATATTTCGAAACCCCTCTTCTACCACTTTCCTCGTCGTCACGGAATCCTTCGACAAAAACGAAGCTGACGTGCAAGCGTTTAACCACTTGGACAACATTGCCTTTGTGTCATTCGCATCGATTTCAGCGGACGATTCATTCATTGACACGTTTAATACGTCTGTCGCGTACCGGATATTTTCTCCGCACGATCTTTCTAGATGCGTCACAAACCGTTCCATTTCGAAAAGCTGCTCTTGGAAACTTCGCAATCTTCTTCTCGAAACGGTCGCTTCCTTCAGAGCGTGGTCTAATCTTCGTCCATCGTCATTGGCGTAAGTGGCGCGATCGAGATCGTTTGCAATTTTTCGCAAATCATGGAGTATCGCGCGAATAGTTTTCAATCTCAAAACAAACGACGAAATTGCTTCAATTTTTTCTTCAAAATCGATACCGAAGAGATTGGAACGCCTCAGTTGTTCCGGAAGCACGTACGAGAGACATTTGATAGTTTTCATATTCCGCGGCATTTCATCATTCGAATAGACGATTCTGAATCGTTCTTTAACAATATTCGAAGAGATATTTGCACGTTCTAGTGCATCATGCAACTCATCGTTCGTGAAGTAGGTGATTTGTGAAGACGAAATGCACGATGACATGCAATCCCTATCTAATGCATCCTCACTTCTCTCGACGAGCGTTCCTATGACATCGCCACTTAATCCAAAAATTATTTCGGCAATGTGGTTCGCGTGACTCGCAACCTCGTGATCTTTGATTAGATACGATACGTGGACTCTCGAAACTTTTTCGTGAATAAGATCGAGAAACGCCCAAAGGTTACTGGCAGTGACATCCACGATGGATCGTTTACACATGATCGCACTAGATGGAAAGAACGAGTACGATATTAATGAGAAGTGGTCACTTTCCTTCGTGCCGTTGGCAGTCACGATAGTCTCCTCAACTACTTCCCTTGTGTCTTTTGATTCTTTTTCTTTTTCTTCTTCTTTCTTTTCTTCGGCAACTTCTTGATCTTCTCTAACAGCGACGGCATCGTCGAGAACATCCCCCGTCTCTTCACTTCGATAAGTTTTCCCTTCCTCAGCTCGATTCATTTGACTTTCCAACAATTTGACTCTCTTCTTCACCGCACTCCCACTGAAAGTCCCTAATCTCTCTAAATCTTCGGTCAGCTCGTTCACTTTTGCTTCTTTTTTCCTCTCCGCCCGCTCAAACATTTCCAAGCGTCTTGCATCCCCTAATTCTTTCTTCTTGGCCTTGGCTTTCTGTCGTTTTTCCTCTTTCTCGAGCTCGTGCTTGCGCATGCGCGCCTCAAAGAGCTCCCGTTGCGCGCGTGCGCGTTCTCTCTCTTCGCGTTTGATCGATTCTTTTTCTTTTTTACGAGAAGTGTCAGTCATATCAATAGCTTCGTCCAACGCGCCCGAAGCTTCGCGTAAAATTTCGTCTCGAGCGAGACCCAACTCTTTGGTGAAGAATTGAACGAAAGAAGTTGCATCTGAAATATTATCTGACGAACCAGAAGTGGAAGAAAGTAATAGCGATTTGCACGCGCGCATACCCACACGAAAGTGAGCAAGCTTCTCCTCTCTGTGAATATCGCGAGTGGAATTTTTTATGCTTCTCAATTTTCGAATTGCATCGATTTTATTCTGAAGCAACACGTCGCAAGCGCTCTTCAAACATTCGTCTTCAATATGAGATGTTGAAGAATGATTCGACGAGAAGCAAGCGTTGACAATACCTTCCACTAGCACAGGTTTTACCGTGGAGACGAACAAAATTTCAAACAGTTTCAGTACGCTCCTTTGCTCAAGTTCGATATCTACGTACTCATTGTACGTTAAATCTTGAATCTCTCGCGAGAGCACATCAAGAGCTACGCTGCCGTACGAATGTTGAATAGCACTGCGTTTATTCGCACTTTGGCGATGCCGTTGAGGCGATAACGCTTGTAACAAAGGAACGCCCGACTTGTGGCGCGTCATAGCGTGCCATCGCTTTTTTACTTTATCGACCAAAGCCGCCAACGAAGCAATTTGTTTTCGTATATCCCGCGTGTGGAGCATAAATTCAAGAAGTGTAACCGTATCGTTCAAAATTGCGTTTCTGCTGTCTTCTTCTCCACCTTCGTACTCTCCCTCCTCGTCGGCTCTGCGTTGAATGCACGCTTCTGCAAACGCGCTTAAAGAGGCATCCATAGCCTGGAGTATTTTCAAAATACACTTTTGAAACGCATTCGCGATTGGATCTGTACTGTCTTTTCCCACGGGTTTTGTCGCGAACGCGCGCACGCGATTTTGCATACGAGCTGTTTCATAAAACTCTGACAGCGCGTTTTGGGTCGCTCCAACGCTCGCCCCGCGAAATCGCACCGAAAGAGCTCTGCTGTCATCCAGAGAAGCCGACAAAATCGCTCTGAGCAATCGGCGCGACGACGCGTCTCCCATGACAGAGTTTAAGCATACCATCACTAAATTCGACTCTTCTGCGCAAATACAATTCGCCGCGTTTCCATGCGTATCGTTGCTAAAATTGAGTTCTTTCGAACCATTGTATGCGCGTTCGTACAGGACGTCGAAGTCAAACTCAGAAGGCGCCGCGAAAGAAGACGACGGAGGCGCCAAAAGTGAAAATCTGTTCTCCTCTCTTCTCGCCGCATCCCACGCGAGTAGTTCATTTTCTTTATCCACTCTGTCATCGTTCCTCTCAGTCTTCCCGACGCTTCCGCCGATGACTTCCGGACGTAGCCACACCAACGCGTTTCTGTTGAATGTCAACGCGGCAGAGAGGAAGCCCTCTTCTTCCTCTTTTTCTTCAAACTGGAAGTCATCGTCGTCGTCGTCATCATCATCGTCGTCGTCTAAATCAAAAGCACCATCGTAATCCTCGTATTCGAGTTCTTCAAACTCCGAGAGCGTCGTCGCGACGTCTGCGTCGTCGTCCACGTCTTTCCAGAGTTGGAGCAGGGCGTTAGGTGTCGTCTCAAATTTTCCTTTCTTCTTCTTCTTCTCGGCGAGAACAGTACGTTCTAATTCTTCTTCTGTGTCCTCCTCCGAATCACGACGATGAAGTCGAGAATAACACTCTTCTCGCTTCTCCCACTCGTTGTCCCTCTCGTCCTCGTCCGAAGACGAAGACGATGATATCGCAAACTTCGCGAGTCCAAACATTTTTCCCCCTAATAGAAATCTCTTCACGTCTCTCCTCTCTCACGCGAAACAAGCGCGAGCAGACGCATCACACACACACAAGGGCGCACAAAAAAACGAACGATGTTTTGGCATCCTTCTTCCCCGATGTTACGTTCTCGTTCTCTTTCTCTCTCTTTCTCGCGGCAGAAAGTTCGAGAGAGTTGGTTTGACTCGTAAGTTTAGGGTTTTCACATTTTGAATTTTAAGGTACGCGAACCACAAAACCGCGCGCGCCAGAGAGAGAGAGAGAGAGAGAGAAGAGAAGAGAACGGGAGCAAAACAGGGAACAACGCTCGATAAAACCTTCTTCTTCTTCTTCTTTTTCGCGCGATGGGCTCCGTGAATAATGCGAGCGAGAAGAAGAGTTATGATGCGAAAAGAAGCCACGACAACACCGCGGCGCACTTTGCTTCGTTGTGTTTTGATTTGAGCGATGCGACATCTTCATCGTCATCTCCATCGTCGACTTTACCTCCTCCTCCTCCTCCTCCTCCGGTGACGTTTCCAGTGCATCATCACTCTTCTTCTCCGTCGTCGGAAAGTGGTGAACCAGATTTCGTCCCGGTTTTGATCATCCCGTCCGTCGCGAGTGGTGGTGGTGTTGGTGTTTCTGGGAGTCGTGAAGAAAGTAATCACTCCTACGATGGTGTTGGTGCAACGACTACTACGACTACTACCGCTTCCTCCCGCGACGAAGCGAAGAGACAACGAAAACTGTCTCTGAATTTTTCTCCGCACAAGCGCATTCTCGCGTTCAGTCGGTTTCGGAGAGAAAAGCTGAAGAAAGCCATGGCGATGTATCGCGGGAACGAAGGCGATCGGATACTCTCTTTCCTGGTGCAATCGATGGACCACGCGGCGCGAGAGACGGGAAAGTTTTTACGGTTATCGCCGGCGAAGATGATGTTCGTGTTTTTTCGACAGTGCGGGAAGGTGTCCGCGCACGCGATCGCGTGCGCGTTTGCAAGGTGTTGGATGGGGAGGTACGCGTACGAAGGTGCGCGGGTGATGGTGTTTGCGCTGGCGGTGGTGAAAACGAGAAACGCGGAGGATATTCAGCAAGCGCTCACGGGAGCCGGGAAGAGGATCAAGAAGAAGATGTCTCCTTCTTCTTTGAAAAGACAACGATCCCGAGTGGTGAAAAAAAGAAAAGCAACCATCGACGCCGTCGCTGGAAAGAGTAGCAGTATTAGCATCAGTAGCAAAAGAGGAGCAGGCGGGGGAATTCCTTTCGTCCCGAGTTTGAAATCGATATCGCACGTCGTCGCCAACGCGCACAAGTCGTTAAAGCCAATGTGCGTGGATCTTGCCGTCACGCACGCGCAAGTTCTGGCCGTGCGTTTGGTACTCAAACTTGTCGCTCCGAGGAAGAAACGCTCCATCGAATACTCCTTGCGCGTCGCGCCGGTGATGACGTCGTATCTTTTACTCAAGCAAAAGCACAAACTTCTCTACGCGGACAAACCGGGCAAAAGAGCTTTGAGTTGGGATCAGCAACACGAATGGGGCGCAGAACAAATGGCAGAAATCATCGCCGATTTCGGAGGATTTTATAGAAAAGTCGGTCAAATTGCCGGCACGGCGTCGCAAATGATGCCCAGACCGTACGTGGAGAAATTCTCGAAAACGATGGACGATAATCCGCCTACGCCTTTCTACATAGTCCGGAAAATTTTAGAAACGGAGTTAGGAGGTCCCTTGGGCAGTCACTTCTCGGAACTTTCGAGGAACGCGTGCGCGACTGCTTCGATCGCGCAAGTTCATTTTGGACGCTTACTAGACGGGAGAGAAGTCGCGGTGAAAGTACAAACGGCAAATTACGAGAATGTAATTTCCGATTTGAAATCCCTTTTACGAACGGCGAAAACGATGAAAAAGTTACGTCTGGATAACGGCATGGATTTACCGACGATATTTGAAGCATACTTAGACGTCATCGACGAAGAGTTTGATTTCAAGATCGAACACGAGAAGATTGACTATTTTGGTAAGTTGTTCGAGCAGACGCCGGAGATTTGCGACAAGGTGTGCGCGCCTCGCGTGGTCGCTTCCACGAAGAAAGTTTTAGTCATGCGCCGCGTTCGAGGCGCGAAATTGTTGACGATTTTCAATCGCGCTCGCCAAAACGGGAAACGTCCTCGGTGTCCGCAACAGGTATCTAGAACGCATTCGTATTACGGCGGCGACGGTTGGAACGGCGTCTTCTTTTCCATTTTCCGCGCGTGGGGTGAGATGATGCTGACGTGCGGTCATTTTCATTCTGATCCGCATCCGGGGAATTTCATTTTGCGAGGCGATGGAAAGTTGTGCATCCTCGACTGGGGGCAAACGAAACGGGTGAGCGATAAAGAGCGTTTGCACATGTGTCGATTAGCGCTGAGAATGTCTACGGAAGATTACAAAGGCATAGCTTCGGAAGTTCGCGACCACGGTTCTGTGCTCGTGGAGAAACCGACGAACGAAGCGTTGGTCGCGTTGTCGTACGCGTATTTCGACACGAGACCATCCGCGTTAGCTGAAATGAACTTGATGGATTTAGAAAATTCGCCATTCACGAAGAACAAGATCACGCAAAACACTCGCGAAGGCTTTTTTGCCATCCGAGGCGTGTTCTTACTCCGGGGCATGTTATCCACGTGCGGGCTAAAAATGAGCATGGTCGAACACTGGCAGGACGTTGCCATTGCAAACTTACGAGACGCTGGAGAGTGGTACCCGGGAAAATTTCGAAGAATTACGACGAGGATAGTAAACAAAGCCGCGTTACAAACGCAGCGAACCTTTAACTTTGGCTCTGGAGCGAAAATGAACGAAGTTGAAGCGTACGCGGCGGAGTGCAAACAAAACGATATGAATTCCTCGGCGCCTCGTTTTTCGAGTTTCTCCAGTTTGTGGTGATAAATATAGTGATTCTACTAACAATGCGCTAATTTTAACATATGACGAACATCATCGCGCTTCTTCGCCTCCACCTCTCACGTCACTGGCCAGATTACACTTCTTCAGAAACCCTTTCACCTCGTCCTTCGGGTACGGCCGAAGCGCCACACACGTCACGTAATCTTCCGGTTGTTCTCGCCAAACGTAATGATCGACGTTATTATCCGTCAACTTCTCGCTCAAATTCAATAGCTGCGCCTCTCCTTTCACCTCTAAAACCACTTTCGTCATCGATGGTAATCCCTCCTTCGACACGTACGCTTTCGTCGACTCGTTCGATTTATACGTCTCCAAAGCAGCCACCGAGGCGTGCGCGACTTGCGCGCAAATCGACCCCAGTGGCCACGATTTTTCGCGCCACAAATCTCGTCGCAAAATGATGTACTGCGTGAGCGGGTCGTCGTTCTCGTTTCGTCCCGCTCCCGCGCTTTGCGACGACATTATTAGTGTTCTTTTGCCTCTTCTTTTCCTTCTTGTTGTTGATGACCTCGTAACGGTATTAAAAAACGCAGATGTCGTTGTTGTTGTTGTTGTTGTTGTTGTTGTTGCTTTGGTGAAACCTATTCGAACAGGAGAAGAAGAGGAAGAAGAAGCGAGTGTCGACGTAACGATACTTCTTTTGGCGGGTCTCGGGAACAGTCGTTGCGCGAGGATGCCGCGCGAGAGCATCTCCTATTTGCGTTTTCAAAGAGAGTTTGGGGAAAAGTAATGACGCGAATTAGGGGAAAATACTCTATTATTATTATCATCATATTGTTTCTCCTGCACATGAGAAAACGCGGCATCGTTATTGAGAGAATGATGACGATGTGCTGTCGTTCATACTCGTCGATGACGACGACGATGTCTTCTTCTTCTTCTTCTTCTTCGTTTGTATCGAGTCGTCGTTGTCGTCCTCTTCCTCTTCCTCATTTGCTTCCTAGAGGAGGAATGTCATCTTCGCGCGCGAGGTGGGCTTCTTCCTCTTCTTCTTCTTCTTCTTCTTCCGGACAAAGCGAAGCGCAAAGCGATAACCACGCGCACCCGTCGAAATCTTCCATAAAAAAAGCGATTTCCAAGTGGCTGGACCAATTCATCATCGCGAAAAACGTC
>Ga0181599_1002769_pt1 | contig 15514 bp, 16 predicted proteins | sample 041ome_3_FD_148658 | JGI IMG/M metagenome (GOLD analysis project Ga0181599, IMG submission 148658) | Coastal salt marsh microbial communities from the Groves Creek Marsh, Skidaway Island, Georgia - 041405US metaG (spades assembly) | ecosystem: Environmental > Aquatic > Marine > Intertidal zone >...
TACATCCAATACACCTCTCTTCACCATTTGGATAACGTCTAAGAGCATGTTCGCCTCTAAATCTAGGAGAAATTGAACCTTTTTCAAAAGGATAATTTATTGTTGCTTTTTTGCTGAAGAAGTATCTCATAGCCAGTCTGAATGCTTTCAAAAATTCAATCAATAAAAAGCTTTTTATAATTCTTAGTGTTCTATTCATAACCTATCCAATTTAATCATATAAAAACTACATATGTTGCTGTTAGAGCAACCATTAACAGTGATAGCGGTAGAAAAACTTTCCATCCGAGTCTCATTAATTGGTCGTATCTATACCTCGGAACTATTGCCTTAACCATAGCAAAAAGAAAAAACATAAAACATACTTTTAGAACAAACCACACAAACCCAGGAATAAAATCTAAAAATGGAAATATCGGTAACCATCCTCCTAAAAATAATATTGTTCCAAAAGCACACATAAGAACAATAGAAACATACTCGCCAAGCATAAACATTAGGTAAGGTGTGGATGAGTATTCCACCATAAACCCAGCAACAAGCTCTGACTCAGCCTCTGGAAGATCAAATGGAGGTCTATTTGTTTCTGCTAATGCCGAGATAAAAAAGACAACAAACATTGGAAAAAGTGGAATAAAATACCAATTAAGGAAACCATAGTTACCAGCCTGAGAATACACAATATCACTTAAATTTAGTGAACCACTTAGAAGGATTACTGTAATTATAACAAAACCTATTGATACTTCATAAGAAACCATCTGAGCGGCTGATCTAAGTGCACCTAAAAAAGGGTATTTTGAATTTGAAGCCCATCCACCCATGATAATACCGTAAACACCAAGTGATGATATAGCTAAGATATAGAGTATTCCAATATTAATGTCAGCAAGTACAAGCCCAGCATCAAATGGAATTACAGCCCAAGCGGATATTGCAAAAACTGTTGTCACAAATGGAGCAAGGAGAAAAACAACTTTATCAGCATTATAAGGAATAATTACTTCTTTAAGGACGAATTTTAAAAGATCAGCAAATGACTGAAGCAGTCCAAAAGCACCAACAACATTTGGACCCCTTCGCATCTGTACAGCAGCCCAAATTTTTCTATCTGCCAATAGTAAAAAGGCTATCGTTATTAACAAAGCTGTAATAAGAAATACACTCTTGAGAGCAATTATTAATAAAGGAACTAGATAATTTATTAAAAGATTATCCATTGATGTTCCCGTTGTTATTTTTTTGCATACTGCACTCAGCCATTATTTTACTCGCTCTTGCAATTGGATTTGTGAGATAAAAATCTTTAATTGAATTTTCAAATTCTACATCATTGAGGTTGGGATTTTTAATCTCAATTTTGGATAACTGTGAGTGATCAGCAGCCTGAATAACATCAACATCTTCAAATATAGGAAATTTCTTTTGCAAATCTTTTCTTACATCATCAAAACTCACAAAGTTTAGTGACTTCTTGAGTCGTTTTGATAACTCAATAATAATTTTCCAGTTATCTTTTGCAGCACCAGGAGGAAAAACTGCTCTATTTATTTGCTGTAACCGTCCTTCTGTATTCATAAAAAAGCCATTCTTTTCCGTGTAACACGCTCCTGGCAAGATGACATCAGCTGAAGTTGCACCTTTATCTCCGTGACTTCCAATATAAACTTTATATTTATTATCCGCATCGATTTCATCTGCATCCATCAAAAACAGGAGGTCTACATTTTTTGAATTAGCAATATATTTTGCATTCTTTTTTGAGTCTTCTGGCAAAAATCCCAAATCTAAACCAGCAACCCTTGACGCACTTTTATGGAGAATAGCAAGACCATTCCAATCATCCCTTATAGAATTTGTTTTCTTAGCTGATTCAACAATATGGGATAATAAATCATCAGAGTCTTCTCGAGTAAAGACATCATCGCCTATGAGCCAAATAATGTTTTTACAATTATTTATATCCATATTTTTCAAATTTATTTGTTTAGGTGATTTACCGAGATGGATATATTCATACGTAAGGTCATTTTCTTGACCAATATTAAAGATCCTCAGATTTCCTGTGAGCCATCTCTTTCGAATTCTTGCATTTAAAACAGGAGACTCAATTCTTGGATTTGATCCAATTATCACAAGACCATCTGCTTCTTCTATACCAGATATACTAGGATTAAAAATATAAGACGCACGACCAAATTGATTCGTTATATATGAACCATCTTGCCTACAATCGTATAAATCAGTCCCTAGCTTATCAAATAGTAGTTTCATTAAATACATCTCTTCCGCAGTTGTCATATCTCCGGCTATTGCACCAATTTTTGATGGTTTTGTTTTTTTTACTAATTCAACAACCTTGTTTAATGCTTCATCCCATGTCGCTTTAACTAACTTCCCATCTTTACGTATATATGGCTCATCGATCCTTTGTGATTTCAATCCATCCCATATGAAACGTGTTTTATCTGAGATCCATTCTTCATTAATATCTTCGTTGAAACGAGGCATAATTCGCATAACCTCACTACCTTTAGAGTCTATCCTAATATTTGAGCCCAAGGCATCCATTACATCTATAGACTCGGTCTTTGTTAATTCCCATGGCCTAGCTTGAAACTCATAAGGTTTTGATGTAAGTGCACCAACTGGACATAAATCTATTACATTGCCTTGTAATTCTGATGACATGCCTTTTTCTAAATAAGTTGTAATCTCCATATTCTCACCGCGATGGATTGCGCCAAGTTCGCCGGTTCCAGCTACTTCAGACGTAAATCTAACGCACCTAGTACAATGTATACATCTTGTCATTGTTGTTTTTATTAAAGGGCCAATATTCTTATTATCAACAGCCCTCTTATTTTCTTTGTATCTGCTTTTATTTATTCCATAGTGTAGAGCTTGATCTTGCAGGTCACATTCACCACCCTGATCACATATTGGACAATCAAGGGGATGATTGACAAGCAAAAATTCCATGGCACCCTTACGGGCATGATGTACTGAATCAGTATTAGTATACACTTCAGGTAACTCACCATTCGGTCCAGGCCTCAAGTCGCTTAATGAAAAATGACAAGATGCAACCGGTTTTGGCGCGCCCTTAACCTCAACAAGACACATTCTACAATTTCCAGCAATTGATAGTTTGTCATGATAACAGAATCTAGGAACTTCTATATCAGCAAATTCGAGTGCTTGGATTAATGTTAGATTATCATCAAATTCAAATTCATTACCGTTTATTAATATTTTTTTTGACATATAAATTTAACCTATTTAGTCAGTCTATTTTCGATTTCAGGTCTGAAATGCCGAATTAAACCTTGTATTGGCCATGCAGCTGCATCACCTAATGCGCATATTGTATGCCCTTCTACTTGTTTTGTAACTTCTTGTAACATATCAATTTCATCGACAGAAGCATCACCCTTGACGATTCTATCCATAACTCTCCACATCCAGCCAGTTCCTTCACGGCAAGGGGTACATTGACCACAACTTTCGTGCTTATAAAAATAACTTAATCTTGCAATTGCATTTACTATGTCTGTCGATTTATCCATTACAATCACTGCAGCAGTACCAAGTCCTGATTTTAGCTCTTTGAGGGTATCAAAATCCATCGACAGGTTTTGACATTGATCTGCTGGCAGACAAGGTACAGATGAGCCACCAGGAATCACGGCAAGAAGATTGTCCCATCCACCCCTAACACCACCGGCATGCTTTTCAAGAAGCTCTCTCAATGAGATCCCCATTTCCTCTTCCACATTACAAGGGGTGTTAACATGTCCTGATATACAAAAGAGTTTTGTACCAGTGTTGTTAGGTTTTCCTAGTGAAGAAAACCAATCAGCACCTCTTCTTAAAATTTCAGGAGCAACAGATATAGACTCAACGTTATTAACTGTTGTTGGGCAACCATAAAGTCCACAATTTGCTGGAAACGGTGGCTTGAGTCTTGGCATACCTTTTTTTCCTTCAAGGCTTTCTAATAGAGCTGTTTCTTCTCCACAAATATACGCACCAGCTCCATGATGCACATAAATATCAAAATCCCATCCTGATTTACATGCATTTTTACCAACAAAGCCAGCCTCGTATGCTTCATCAATTGCCTTTTGCAGAGCTACCCTCTCAAAAACATACTCACCTCTTACGTAAACATAACAAGCGTGAGCGCTCATAGCATATGAAGCAAGCAAACATCCTTCAATAAACTGATGAGGTTCGTGTCTTAATATTTCTCTATCTTTACAAGTCCCAGGTTCTGACTCGTCAGCGTTCACAACTAAATAATGCGGTCGTTCTCCTATTTCTTTTGGCATAAATGACCATTTTAGTCCAGTTGGGAAACCAGCACCGCCCCTACCTCTTAAGCCCGATGCTTTCATTTCCTCTATTATCCAGTCTTTGCCTTTATCCATTAGGATTTTTGTTGAATCCCAATTGCCTCTTTTCAGAGCTGATTTTAAATCTGGGCTATTATGACCATAGATATTAGTAAATATTCTGTTTTCTAATTTTAGCATTCCTATACGCTCAATCCTGGTTTGTTTCGTCGTTTCACAATATCTTCGATTTCCTTATCTGTTTGAGTTTGTATATTATTATCAACTGGCTCAGATGAGATTCTTTTTTTATAGGATCCAATTTTAGGAGTTTTGTTGTTTCTTAAATCTTTTAATATATTTATAAGGTCTGTAGACTCTAAATCTTCATAGTAATCATCATTAATTTGAACAACTGGTGCGTTACAACAAGCACCCAAACACTCTACTTCAACCCACGAAAACAATTGATCATTACTTACAGTATTTTGTTCACCAATTTCATTTTGCAGTATTTTCTTAAGTTCATTGGATCCTGACAACATACAGGGTGTAGTACCACACATCTGGAAATGATATTTCCCCACAGGCTTGAGGTTAAACATAGAGTAGAAAGTTGCAATTTCCATCACTCTTATCTGAGGGGTGCCCAAATATTTAGCGATGTAATCTATTACTTCAGGAGACAGCCAACCTTCGTTTTGTTTTTGAGCAATCCATAAAAGTGAAATTATTGCAGATCCACCTCTACCTTCAGGATATTTTTTTATCTCAAATTCCGCAATTTTCAGGTTTTCTTTCGTGAATGAAAAGTTTTTATCGTTTAATTCTGTCATATATGTATTACCTATCAACTTCTCCGAAGACTATATCAAGTGATCCTAATACCGCAGAAACATCTGCTAGCATGTGACCCTTACACATATAATCCATAGCCTGTAAATGTGCAAAGCCAGGCGCTCTAATTTTACATCTATATGGTTTATTAGAGTCATCAGAAACTAGATAAACACCAAACTCACCCTTTGGTGCCTCTACAGCACGATAAACCTCTCCTTTAGGAACATGATAACCCTCAGTATACAATTTAAAATGATGAATTAATGCTTCCATAGATGCCTTCATTTCAGCACGTTTAGGAGGAAATAATTTATTATTCTGCGATGATACAGGTCCTGTTTCTGTTCTTAAGATTTGTATACATTGTTTCATAATTTTTAGAGATTGTTTCATCTCTTCCACTCTTAATAAATACCTATCATAACAATCACTATTCTTACCAATAGGTATATCAAACTCTAGTTCTGAATATATTTCGTAAGGTTGTGATCTTCTTAAATCCCAAGGTAATCCTGTTCCCCTTATCATAACACCAGAAAACCCCCACAATTGCGCATCTTCTTGGCTGATAAAACCAATATCTACATTTCTTTGTTTAAAAATTCTATTATCAGTTAATAGGTTTTCAATATCACTTATAACTGCCGGATGACTATCTATAAACGCATCAATATCATCAATTAAATCATCAGGTAAATCTTGATGTACTCCGCCAGGTCTGAAGTAAGCCGCATGCATTCTACTCCCAGATGCACGTTCATAGAAACACATCAGTTTCTCTCTTTCTTCAAATCCCCAAAGAGGGGGAGTAAGCGCGCCAACATCCATGGCTTGTGTTGTTATATTTAATAAGTGGGAGAGCAATCTACCTATTTCTGAGTACAATACCCTAATTGTCTGTCCTCTTCTTGGCACATCAATTTTCAGTAAACTTTCCACAGCTAATGAGAATGCATGTTCTTGATTCATGGGAGCAACATAGTCTAATCTATCAAAGTATGGAACCGCTTGTGTGTAAGTTTTATGTTCTATAAGTTTTTCAGTTCCTCTGTGTAATAAGCCAATATGTGGATCAACTCTATCAACAATCTCACCATCTAATTCCAAAACCAATCTCAACACTCCGTGCGCAGCTGGATGCTGTGGTCCAAAATTAATAGTAAATGTATTATCTTTTATTTTGTCATTCATCTTTGTTTGCAATCTCTTTATCCTCTTCTTGAGGATCCCCTAACCATGGGCTCTGGAAATCAAAATCTCTAAACTCCTGACCTAATTCAACAGGTTCTTGTATAACTCTCTTTTGCGTATCATCATATCTAACTTGTGTATATCCTGTTAGAGGGAAATCTTTACGAAGTGGAAACCCCTGGAAGTTGTAATCTGTGAGCATCCTTCTTAGATCTGGATGATTGTTAAAGTTTATGCCATATAAATCGTACGCTTCACGTTCATACCAATCAGCGGCTGGAAAAACATTAACAATAGATTCAATTGATTCTTTTTCATCAATTGCTGCTTTTATTCTAATTCTTTTATTTTTTTTCATAGACAAGAAATGATAAACGACATCAAATCTTTTATTTCGATTTGGGTAATCAACCCCACATATATCTATAAATGTAGTAAATTGGAAATCTCTTGAGTCCTTAAGGTGCTTAACAAGATCATTAATTATTTCAGCTTTAATATCTATAGATAAATCAGGAATTAAATTAAAATTTAGTATGTTTTTTTTATATCTATTCTTAAGAGACTGATAAATGTCTTCATCTGAAATATTTTCATTATCTGTATCAGGCATCTATAATCTCTATTATCTGTTTATATTACCAGTTCTTCTGATTTTTCTCTGTAACTGAAGTATGCCATATAATAGAGCTTCAGCAGTTGGAGGGCATCCAGGAACATATACATCAACCGGGACTATCCTATCACAGCCCCTAACGACAGAATAAGAATAATGATAATATCCGCCTCCATTGGCACAACTACCCATTGAAATTACATAACGTGGTTCAGGCATTTGGTCATATACTTTTCTTAAGGCAGGAGCCATTTTATTAGTTAATGTGCCGGCAACGATCATTAAATCAGATTGTCTGGGGGATGCCCTTGGCGCAGTCCCAAATCTTTCCAGATCGTATCTTGGCATTGATGCTTGCATCATCTCAACAGCACAACATGCGAGACCAAATGTCATCCACATAAGTGATCCTGTGCGAGCCCAGTTAATTAGTTCGTCTACACTAGTTACAAGAAAACCTTTGTCTGACAGCTCACCTGATAACTCTTTAAAATAATCATCTTGATTAATAACTTGATCTTGTAAGCTCATATTAATCCCACTCTAATGCACCTTTTTTCCATTCGTATACAAAGCCAACGGTCAAAACTGTCAAAAAGATCATCATTGACACATATCCAAATACCCCTATTGCCCCAAGAGTAATAGCCCACGGAAAAAGAAATGCCACTTCCAAATCGAAAATTATAAATAAAATAGCAACAAGATAAAATCTAATATCAAACTTCACCCTCGCATTTTCAAATGGTTCAAAACCACATTCATATGTTGAGAGTTTTTCATTGTCTGGATTGGATTTTGCAAGTATGAACGAAGAACCCATCAATGCCGCAGAGACAACTATAGCTACACCAATAAATATTAAAATAGGTAAGTAATCAAGAATGACAGGATTCATCTAAAATTCCATATTAAAATTATGAATATTATTATTATAATTTAATTGTCATAACAAGTAATTTCATATTAAAGTTGTGATTATATTCAATTTTTAATAAATAGATAAAACCACCATCAGAAAATGATCCAAATATATGATTTAGCAGGTAAGAATGATTTAAGATTCAGTCCTTATTGTTGGAGAATTAAATACTTACTTAATATTTTAAAAATTGATTACAAAACAATACCAACAACCTTCAATCAGAGACTTAATAATCCGTTATTTGGTGAATCAAGATTGCCAACAATCATAGATAATGAACAATTAATCTCAGACTCTTTTATAATAGCCCAACACATAGAAAATAATTACGCACAAAAAACCCTTAAATTAATTAATAATAACCTTGAGGCAATCAGATTGATAAACCATTGGTCAGATCACTTTCTAAACTATTCAATACTTGAACGGGTTGCATTCGATATAATCGAATGCCTTCACGATGAAGATAAAAAATACTTTGTAGAAAGCAGAACTAAGAGGTTTGGAATGCATCCAAAACAATTTCAGGAACTCACTATGAGCTCTACAAAAAATGAATTTGATAAGTGTTGTAATTTCTTAAATAATATTCTTTTAAAACAAGAATTTATACTCGAAGATGGTATCTCTTACGCTGATATGATAATTTTAGGCTCTCTAACTTGGGGTGATAAAGTCAGCAAAAATACAAAAATTAATGATAAGTTTATTAAACTTATAGGATGGAAAGAAAAACTATCTGATTTTTGCGCATAGTGGGATAAGTCAATCGAAGAAATATCCCACTTTACACGAATTATTAATATGGGCAATCAACAAAATCTGAGTCAATACATGCCTTGATTGCTTTTTCGGCTGAGGCAATTTGATCAGCTGATAAATCATTTGCTGAATTTCTTGCATCCACTAAGTATCTGTTTTGGCTTTTTGATTTTTTATCGCCAGCGACCATTGCCCAAACATAAGAATTTTCTAATGATTCTTCGACGCCTTGTCCACTTTTATACGCTTGCGCAATCGCAAATTGAGCAACAACACTTCCACCTTTTGATGCTCTTGACCACCATTTTACAGCTTCTTCCCAATTATCTTGCCCATCATCTCTAAAAGCATGTATGTGTCCAATTTCCTGTTGAGCTTTGGTTTGCGGATTCCAAAATGGAATGCTTGAACCATTTTCAGCAATTGGTTCGTAAATAGCAATTGCTTTATCATAAAATTTACCAGAGCGCGCCTTTGCTCCATCTCTCATATCTCCTGATAGGGAATATCCGAACCAAATAGCCAAACCAAAGACTAAAATAAGTCCGCCTCTCCACAATATACCTTTATCCATTTTTCACGTCCTATTCTTTAATTAAAATTAATACAATCCATATCTAACCATAACTTTATAGGCATCACTATCGCCTGCTTGAGCTAGTTGAACTATATAATCATCTATAGAAATACCCTCTGTTATATAATTTACCACTTCTTGCAAGGTTTCATAACCGACAGCACCTGCTAGTTTTATATCACCAACAAAATATGCCGGAGTACCTGATACGGCTAAAGAATAACCTAAAACTTTTGTATTGGCAATGATATCGTTAACTTGTTGGCTCTTAAAATCATCCTCTAATTTTAAAATGTCCAAACCTATATCAGCAGCTATTTTTAAAGCTTGATCGTAGGAGACCGTCCCCTTAGTTGACAATAAAATACTATGGAATTCAAAATACTTACCCTGCAATCCTGCAGAAAGAGATAATTTAGCTAAATCATATGAATTATCATTCAAAATTGGATATTCTTTTAATACAACTTTAATATTAGGATTGGAGTCTATGAGTTTAATTAGGTCGGCTAAAGCTCTTTCACAGTAACCACAGTTATAATCAAAAAATTCAACCACTGTTACTTCAGCATCTTCGTTACCAATGACAAAATCATTCTCATTAAAATACAAATCATCTGAATAATTATTTATAAGTTGAGACTCAAGATATAATTGTTCCAAACGCGATGCAGCATCTGCCTCATTAACAAGAAAAATGGTTAAAAATAATAAAAAAATATACCGCATATTATTCCTTATCCAAACATGGTGCTCCACATGGGGCACAGGCATTCTCACTTTGACCCGGTGATGCGAGTGCGAGAACAGGACTTGTAAGATGATCGTACATTGCCATTATAAATCCGATGATTATAAGTACTGCATATATTCTTTTAACATTCATTATTTATAACCTACTTTATTTCTATAAATAATACCAAAGTATGTACCAATAAATGCCATTGCAAACCAAATCCATCCATGCAAACTTCCAGAGGCAGTTCCACCAAGAAATGCACCAATATTACAGCCGAAGCTCAACCTAGCCCCCACACCCATAAGTATACCACCAATTCCTGCTGAAATTAACTCAGCTTTTGGAGGCCAATTACTTTTTGAAAATAACCCTGTAATTGAAGCCAATAAACCAGCACCAATAATCATTCCAATATTCATCATACTGCTAATATCTGAGAGAACAGAGTGTTCCAATGATCTCTTTGGTCCCGGCCAGTTCCAGAATGTAAAATTTTCTACAGGAATACCCAAAGCAGAAAATATTTTAGCACCCCAAAGTGTAAAGCCATAAGTTACACCCCACGGAGACCCAGAGAAGAAAAGAACCATAATACATAATATTGCTATAATAATGGTACCAATCAGGAATTTCTTGTTTAACTGTATTTTTTTCTTTCGAGCAAAAAATTGAAAAATTAGAAACATGAAAGCGAGAAGTGAAACATTAATCAATGTCTTTACAAAGAGAGGAAAATCATTGCCTATAACAATCTGCCCTAGAGACATAACATCAATTACAAATGGCAATATATAGGTACCTAATACCGAACCTATAATAAAAAAAGGTAATGCTATAATCATCCTTCCCGAACCAGCACCAAATGTAAATAATACTCCAGAACCACATCCATTGGCGAGCTGCATACCAAAACCAAACATAAGCGCCCCAATAACCAATGATAAGTTAACGGGGGCAATACTGCCTATAATCCCAGAATTTAAGCCTATCAGTGGAATAAAGAAGAGAGAGCAAATTGTAGCAAGCAGAAAATGATAGGAAATCATTGATGGATTTTTATCTACAATAAGATTTCTCCATCCTGATGCAAATCCATATTGGAAGAATAAGAAGGTGATTCCAAGGATAATGCCAAGTGAAAGTAGTACAATACCCTTCAACCCAGAATCAAAAAATGCTAGCAGGCCTGTACTTAGACCTGCTAACAATAAAAAAGAGAATATTCCAATATTTTGAATTCTGATCATATCAATTTTATATCATAAAATTATTCAGAATATATAAAATATTAGCCTATTATACCCTTTAGCTTATCAAGATTTGATCTACCAGAAGTCTCAACTGGTCTGATAGGATCTTGTGTCCATTCCACCATTGAACCATCGTATAGTCTAACATTTTTATTACCTAGAACTTCCGATAAAACAAACCAGTTGTTTGCAGCCCAGTGCCCTGTATTACAATAACTGATAACATCTTCATTTAGATAATCAGCAAAAACTTCTTTGAGTTCTGAGTCAGATTTTAGAATATTTTGTGCAACGTTATAGGCATTTTCTTGAAATAGCATTACAGATTCCGGTAATCTGCCTGCAATACGAGCTTTCGGATGTTGTGATTCAGCATAAAATTGATCAGCTGGTCGACCATCAAGTAATATGATATCCCCCTTATTACCAACAACCTTTGCAACATCATCTGTGCTGATGTAAAGTTCTGGAACAAATTTTGCTGTAAAATTACCAGCAGATCTTTTAACGAAATCACCAGTCTCAATTTCATTTGGGTATGCATTCTTCCAGGCATTTAAACCGCCATTTAGCACAGAAACATTATCATGCCCAAAAACTTTAAAGGTCCAATAGCTACGTGCTGCACTTCCAAAATCACTTGATGAAACACCAGCTGGAATAATTACAACGTGTGTATCATCATTTACTCCAAGACTTCTCGCTAAAATTTGAAACTGTTCTTCTGTTGGGACGAGTCCAACTGTATTATCTACATTTACTCTCCATCCATCTTTACCATAATCTGAATGAATTGATGTAGGTATATGACCATCAAGATACGTTTCGTAACTGCCGCCGCCAATACTATTTCTAATATCTATCAGAAGGATGTTACTATTTGTTTCCCCTGATTCAATTTTTCCTTTTAACCATTCAACATCAACTAAAGGTGAAGCAATTAAATTAGAAGAGAAAAAGATTACTGCAAAAAATGCAAAAAAACTGTTTAAATATTTCATATTGATACTCCAAAAATAAATTATATAAGCAGAATACATGGGCAAATCAGATACAATCAATATGCTTATTTACAAATAAAAACAAAAAACTCACACTTCTATATTTTGGAGCATTCAATTCTATTGGGGTTAAATTTTTTAGGAAATTTCTGTCTTACAAATTGTTAGAAAATGGGCATAAAATAAAACGCCCATTTTAGACATTTAATCAATAGTTACAATTACCAGATTGAAGATATGTATTGGGCTTCCATGAATTCAAGCATTCCTTCATGCCCACCTTCTCTTCCAAGCCCAGATTGTTTTGTACCACCAAATGGAGCAGCCGGATCAGACACTAAACCTCTGTTTAAACCAACCATTCCATAATCTAGTCTTTCACAGACCTGCATGCCTTTTTTCATATCCTCTGTGAAGACATATGCGACAAGACCGTATTCAGTATCGTTAGCTCTTTTGATCACTTCCTCTGTGTCATTAAATGTTTGTATTGCTGCCACAGGCCCGAATATTTCATCATTCAAACACTCAGATTTATCAGATACATTAAACAAGACTGTCGGAGGATAATAATACCCTGGACCGTCTATGTTTTGACCACCAACACAAAGCTCAGCGCCTTTTGATAAAGCGTCCTCAACAAAGAAAGCAACTTTATCACGTGTTTCTTTGTTGACTAATGGGCCAACATCAACAGATTTATCTAAACCATTGCCAACTTTTAAGGATCCCATTCTTTCAGAGAATTTAACTTTGAATTCTTCTGCAATGTTTTCATGGACATAAATTCTATTAGCAGCTGTACATGCCTCACCAAGGTTTCTCATCTTAGCAACCATTGCTCCTTCGACAGCTGTATTCATATCAGCGTCATCGAAGACAATTAGCGGTGCATTACCACCAAGTTCCATTGATGTCTTTAATACTTGATCACTAGCACCTTTTAATAACTTTCTTCCCACCTCTGTTGAACCAGTAAATGATACAAGCCTTACTCTTTTATCATGCAGCAAATGATCAACCAATTTAGATGTATTTCGTGATGGAAGAACAGAGACAAGACCATTTGGAACGCCTGCTTCTTCGAGTAATGGCATAAGTTCGAGCATGGTTAACGGTGTTTCTGATGCTGGTTTGATGATTACAGGACAACCAGCAGCAATTGCTGGTGCAATTTTTCTTGTACCCATCGCTGCTGGGTAATTCCAAGGTGTTACAAGGATAGAAATTCCAATTGGTTTATATTGTACGACGATACGTGCCCCTGAGGCAGGTGCATTAGATATTTGACCTATACCTCTAACGGCTTCTTCAGAATACCAACGAAAAAACTCAGCAGAATATAGTGCTTCACCTTTTGCATCACCATATGCTTTACCGTTTTCTAGCGTGATGATTTTTGCAAAATCCTCAATTCTATCCATAAATAATTCATATGCTTTACGAAGTACTACTGACTTGTCTCTCGGTGAAACCTTTGACCAACTTTCAAATGCAACTTCTGCGGCATCTATAGCTTTTTTTGCGTCTTCTATTTCAGCTGATGAAACTGATGCTATCACTTCTTCTGTTGCTGGATTAATGACGTCGAATGTCTCTTTATTTGCTCCATCAAGCCATTCACCGTTGATGTATAATTTATTCTTATATTCCATAACTTTCACCTTGTAATAATAAATAAAGCGTCTACATAATATATAGTAGTTTTTAAAATAAAAAACTATAGTTTTGCAAATTATCATTCAAATTAATAATCTATAAAAATAACTTTAAATAAATGAAAAATATTATTGAGATAAAAAATTTATCTAAAAAATTTGTAGATGGCACGGAAGCACTTTCTAGTGTTAATCTGGATATTCATGATGGTGAAATTATTGCACTACTTGGCCCGAATGGTGCAGGAAAAACAACACTTATATCTGCAGTGTGCGGAATAACCAATATGTCATCAGGTTCTGTTAAAGTTGCTGGATTTGACGTAAAAAAAGACTACCGTAAAACACGCTCTATTATCGGATTGGTTCCTCAAGAAATTGCACTGCAACCATTTGAAAAAGTAATTGATGTTGTTCGTTATTCAAGAAACCTATTTGGATTCAAAAATGATGACAAATATATAGAAGATATTCTCAAGAGGCTTTTATTATGGGAAAAGAAAGACAAAAGAATTGTTGAGCTATCGGGTGGTATGAAAAGACGAGTTATTATTGCAAAAGCTCTCAGCCACAACCCTAAGATACTATTTTTAGATGAACCAACTGCGGGGGTAGATGTAGATCTGCGTATTGATATGTGGCAACTCATCAAAGAAATAAGGGCGAAGGGTACAACTATTATACTAACTACGCATTATATCGAAGAAGCACAAGAGATCGCTGATCGTATTTCTATCATAAATAAGGGTAAAATACTTCTTACCGAAAAGAAAACCGAACTTATTGAAAAAATGGGACAGAAAGTAATATCAATAGAACTGAGTGAAGCAATAAATCATACAAAATACTCTGATGAGTTTGATATAATTAATGACGCTGAATCAAATCAACATATAATTCATTACAATTACTTAAAGAGTGATAAGAACTTTGATAGGTTTATAACAACACTTAAAAATGATGGGCATGTTATTAACAATATTGAGACTAAAGAAAAATCGTTAGAAGAAATTTTCTTAGATATAGTGAGTAAATAATTATGAATATTCAAGCAATAAAAGCTATCTATATATTCGAAATGTCGAGAACAATACGTACACTTGTCCAAAGCATTGCATCACCCGTAATCTCAACTGTATTATATTTTATCGTATTTGGTTCGGCTATAGGCAGCAGAATGGAAAACATTAGTGACGTTAGCTATGGTAGTTTTATTGTTCCAGGCTTAATATTACTTACTGTGTCATTACAGAGCCTATCAAATGCATCTTTTTCAATATATTTTCCTAGATTTATTGGGACAATTAACGAATTACTATCCGCTCCCGTATCTTACACGGAAATTGTGATTGGGTATATTTCTGCGGCAGTAACAAAGTCGATGATAATTGGTTTAATTATACTTATAACTGCATCTTTTCTTGTAGATATTAGCATACAGCATCCAATATGGATGATTTGTATATTGTTTCTATCATGTGTTGCTTTCAGCTTGATGGGTTTCATAGTTGGAATATGGGCAAAAAACTTTGAGCAAATCACAATCATTCCTGATTTAATCATAACACCATTGGTTTTTTTAGGTGGAAGTTTCTATTCAATAACATTATTACCAGAA
>Ga0181599_1002778_pt1 | contig 15480 bp, 9 predicted proteins | sample 041ome_3_FD_148658 | JGI IMG/M metagenome (GOLD analysis project Ga0181599, IMG submission 148658) | Coastal salt marsh microbial communities from the Groves Creek Marsh, Skidaway Island, Georgia - 041405US metaG (spades assembly) | ecosystem: Environmental > Aquatic > Marine > Intertidal zone >...
CACACGCTCTGAATGGGAGCCAACATCATCATCAATTCGGGGGAGTTGTTTCGCTTTTGTAGCAGCAACAACGCGACGATTCAGACGAGGACAAAGAAAGAGAAAAAGAGAGGAAGATTCGACCGAGTTATCGTCGCGCGAGCGGGGATTCGACACCCTTCCGAGTTACAACCGACCAATCGGCGGGTGAAACTGATCGATTTGAGCGACGAACTCGTCCCGTACGACACCGGGTGGCGAATGCAAAAAGACTTGCTCCAAAAACAGTTCGACATCGAAACCGCGTTTACGACGTCGAATTACGGAGACAGCGAGGAGGATCACATCGAGAAGATTTTATTCGAACACGACGCGTTGATTTTGTTGCAACACGAAAAAGTCATCACGTTAGGTACCGGGAGCACGACGGATAACTTGAAGTTTGACGCGGAGGAACCGCCGAAGGACCTCGGGTTTGAAGTGCGCCGATGCGAACGCGGCGGAGAAGTCACCGTACATTTACCCGGACAGTTGGTTTTATATCCGATATTAAAACTAGACGAACGCAAAGGCTCGAGTTTTAAGCCCGATTTACACGAGTACATGCGGAATTTAGAAGAAGTCGCTCTTCTCGTCGCCAAATCCTTCGGCGTTGAAAAAGGACATCGCGAAGACGGTTTCACCGGAGCGTGGGCGAACGGCTCAAAGTTTGCTCAAGTCGGCGTCCGCGCGAGACGATGGGTCACCTACCACGGTTTAGCCATCAACGTCGACTGCAATTTGTGCGACTTCACGAAACACGTCGTACCGTGCGGTATTGGCGACAGACCGGTAGGAAGCATCCGAGAGAGACTGCGCTCGCAACAAAAACGAACGGTTGGACGAAACGGAAACGAAGACGAACCGCCAATACTAATCGACGAGAATGACGATAAAAAAGTCTCCGTGTCAATCGCCGCAGATCGTGCGCTCGACGCGTTTGAAAAGGTTTTCGACGTATCTCTCGTCAGATGATTCATCGTACTAGTATTTAGTATACGTTACATAGCGTAATAGCAACTTAAGACTCCTTAGCTTACGAACAAAATTTCGTCACATCGGAGATGCTCGCGACGAGGACGAGCGCGCTCTCCTTCCTCATCCGCCGAAAAACCCTTTCGAGAACGACGACCAAAATACCAGTAGTAGTAACGACGATGTCTTCTTCTGAAAACAGCAACGATAAAGTGGTCGTCGGCATCGATCGACTTTCCGACGGCCCGATGCACACGCAAGATCCGTTCCTCTTTTGCGTCTACCACAAAGACCAGTATCCAGCCGGGAACGGTAAAATGGAAGCGCCGCGACGAGGCAACGGTGCGGATTTCAACCCGAACGCACCGTACCGAATGTATCACGGGGAAAAAGTGCCGGGGTTCCCACAACATCCTCACCGAGGGTTTGAAACGATTACCGCGACTTTAGATGGCATCATCGACCACACGGATTCGATGGGCAACGCGGGGAGATACGGCGAAGGCGATTTGCAATGGATGACGGCAGGGAAAGGCGTCGTTCACGGGGAAATGTTTCCGTTAATTCACGAGGATAAAGAAAACCCGACGAGGTTTTTTCAGATTTGGTTGAACTTGCCGAGTAAGAGTAAGATGACGGAACCGGCGTTCGTTATGCACTGGGGGAGCGAGACGAAGAAGGTGAAAGACGAAGGCGGAGCGGACGTCATCGTGTGGGTCGGCGAACACAAAGGCGAGAGGACGGCGATGAAATCGCCGCCAAACTCGTGGGCGGCGGATCCAGAGAACGACGTCGGGGTGGTTTTTTACTCGTTGAAACCGGGAGGGAAGTGCGAAATTGCGCCGGCCAAGGGAGGGAAAGCGACGAATAGATTTTTGTACTTCGTGGAGGGCGAAAACGGTAAACAATTCGTGAGCGACGTGAACGTGCCGAAGAAGCACGGCGCGGAAATTGTCGGTGATAAAACCGCGGTCTTAGAAAATAGAAGCGAGACGGAGACTATGGACGTGTTGTTGCTCCAAGGGAAACCGATCGGCGAACCGGTGGCGTCGCACGGGCCGTTCGTGATGAACACGAGGCAGGAGATTATGCAGTGTTTCGAAGATTATCAACGCACCAGGTTTGGAGGATGGCCGTGGGAGAAAGACGCCATGGTGTTTCCGGCGGATAAACCTAGATTTTCGTTATTAAACGGAGTTGAAGAATTGGGCAAATGAGGAGGGAAAAAAAGGAACAAAAACCATCATCACATTTGTGCACTGTATTTTATCGACTACGATTTATAAATTAAACAATCTCTCGTATCACCACACGTCCTTCATGTATCTCTTATCGACGACTAATCGACGAATGATTTCCTCGGCTTCGTGTATCGCGTATTCGCCTTCGCGTTGTAATACTTGCAACAAGGCTCTGTTGACATCCCTGGACATGTGCTTGGCGTCTCCGCACACGTACACCGCGCCGTTTGGGCTTCGGAGTATTTTATACACGTCCTTCGCTTTCATTTGAATTTTGTCTTGCACATACACTTTCTTCTTCGGGTCGTCGCGACTGAACGCGACGTCCAGGGACGTGATCACCTTCTCCGATAACGCGTTTTCCATTTCGTCTCTGTATATGTAATCGTGCTCTTCTTTTCTGCAGCCAAAAAATAACATGCACTCTCCCAACTCTTGTTTTTTCGATTTCAACAGATACTCTCGTTCTTGTAAGAAACCTCTGAACGGGGCGTACCCAGTCCCTGGACCGATTAAAATGACCGGCGCTTTCACATCTTTCGGTAACTTGAACGTCGCTTTGCGCACAAACACGGGCACGCGATCGCCTTCGCGAACGTTTTGCAAGAATGTCGAACACACGCCTTCGTGTACTCTCCCCGTTTTCGTTTTGTGTTTCACCACCGCCACGGTTGCCGTGACGATGCCGCTCCCGTTGGTCACGTCTTTCGGCGACGACGAGATGGAGTAATATCTCGGCTGCAATCTCCCGGCGACGCATCCGAAAAACGCGCCTAACGTCGGGACCGCAGACGGGAACTTTTCCATGACTTCTAATAAACTTCTGTGCGGATTGGCGACGTACGCGTGGTATTTCGCCTTGTCTACGGCTAACAAATCCAACTCTTTCGCTTCTTTCTTATTCGTCGCGAACGACGCTAACGCTTTAATCGCGGTTTTTCGAGGCATGGACAACACGTCCGCGTATCTCGCCACGGCAATACCAACGGAAATCGGCCCCGGGAATACCGGCAACAACGATTTCGGCGCGTCGTCTCTTCTCACCAACTCCATCGGCGTTTGTTTCGACACCTTCAATAACTTACACACTCTATCGACCACATCCGGCGCGTTTTCCGCGAACACACCCAAATGGTCCCCAATTTCGTACGTCAATCCTTTACACTGCGAGACGTCGAATTCCACGTGCACGCACGATCGATCCGACTTACCCGCGTGCAGTTCTTTGCGCGACTTTATCGGACACGCGTACGGTTTCGCTTGCGTCGGAATTTCACTTCCCCTCGACATCTCGAACGATTTCCTCTCCCTGATCTTCGTCAACTCGTTCACTTTTTCCGCGTCTTCTTCTTTTCTAATCGCATACGAATGCTTTTCAACGTCGAAATCGCCTTCCTCTCCTTCCGCTTTCAACTGGAACGTCTTTTCTAATTGCCTCCACAACGCCTCCTTAAACTCCTCAAAATCCTCCTCCAAACTCTTATCGTCGTCTCCTAACGTGATCTTCATCATTTTTTTTCCACCTAATCCGGATATCGCTTTATCCACCTGCTTCGCCGCGGCGTTAAAATGTTCGTACGATCGATTCCCGAGTCCAAACGTACAAAAATGCATATCCTCGAGCATATCCGGCATCCGACCATCCGTCGCCGTTTCCTCCAACCATCTGCAGAAGTCCGCGGACCCATCCGTCGGGTCTCCGTCGCCGTACGTTGACTGTAAAAACACCGCGCACTTTTCCGAGCTCAAAACCTCCTCGCACACGTCTGGTTTCACGTCTTCGCAATCCACCGCTCTGGCGAAGATTTGTTTCAAACCGTAGCGTTTTTGCGCATCTTCGACTAACGTGTTCGCGTACCGTTCCGCGGTGCCGGTTTGCGTCCCGTAATAAAACGTGATCGTAACTTTCTCATCATCGCTCGCACTCGGACATTTCAGTTCTTTCAAAGTCGTCTTCGGTTTTCTCCCTCCGCCTCGCTCCTGCTCTCTCGTCGTCGCGCGCCTTTCAATCATCATCGTCATCGTCCTCCTGGAAAGTTTCAGCGCGACTAATCCGACGACCGAGGCGCACAACGCGAACGCGCACGCGTTCGTCAACGCGTCCGAGGTGCCCGTGAACTCTTCCATCTTCGTTGCGATCAAGTTCTGATATCCTCCTCCGTTTGCTCCTCTTCCTCCTCCTCCCGCTCCGAAAGAGAACGATGATGATGCTGGCATCTTTTTTTCTTCTTTTTCGCAGGAGTAGAAGAGTTCCTTTTTATGACGAGATGGAAAGAGGAAACGAGAGAGAGCAAGTAGGAAAAGCACAAAGAAACCTTCCTCGGTAAAAAAGCTTTTCGGTCCTTCTCTGGCGGCTTTTGGCGGCTTTTCAAATCTTTTTTTTTCCGCCTTTTCGTTCGTTTCAAAAAATCTCTTTTTTGCCCTTTGGGAGAGATTGCACATGAGTCACGCGCGCCGTCTCTTCTAGAAAAAAAAACTTCTCTCTTTATATTATTCACACAAATTCTATCGCGCTTCGTGTTGAACACACAAAATAAGAGCACGTAAAAGAAGAAGCGACGAGAGAGGAGAAAAGAGAGGAGAAAAGAGAGCGCGTCTCAAAACCGCTTTTGTTTCCTTTAAATAAAACGCACACACACACAGAGAGAGAGAAAGCGGAGAAAGAGATTTAAGATTTTCTAACTGTGTGTCCAAAGTCTATCCTTTTAAAAGATTTTAAATAAACGCATTTGAACACAACCACGAGTAGTGCGCTTTTCTTTGCGTGCGGTTGATACACAGTAAACGCGCGGAGGCGAAAAAGCGGTGTCGACGAACGGGCGGACTTTTAGCCGTTTTATCGGAGTCAAAGAGAGAGAGAGAAAGATTTGATACACATAAAGAATATGGTGTCGAACAAATCGACCACCGCGGTCGGGGTCGCCACATCGACGCTTCCCGGCGGCGAAGATCATCATCATCTTCACGCGCATCATCGGTCCGGGAGACCACCGCAAGCGCCTTTACCGACTCCGCAAACGACGCAAACGCAAACGACGAATGCAGCGTTTGCTACGGTTCCAGCGATGGGCTTTTTCAATCCAGCCGCCACGATTGGGTTTCCGAATATGTTTGGGACGACGAACAACAGTGCTGGCGGATACCAGCCGGGCGGGATAGACCCGGCGACGGTGGCGGCGTTTGCGAGCGGCTTTTACGCGCACTCGGCGCCGGCTGGGAAAAGCACCGGTGCGAGCGGGAGAGGATTTCTTCAAGCGACGACGTCGACTTCGAGTGGGAACGCGCAACAATCACAACAGCAACAGCAGCAACAACAACAGCAGATGCAGCAGCAGATGCAAGTTTTGGGGACGTCGCCGACGTTTTACGGGTCGAGTCCTACGGCGGCGCCGATGCCGAGCCGGGCGACGATTGGTGGCGGCACGGCGGCGCAGCAAAACGCGGCGGCGCAAGCGGCGGCGCAAGCGGCGGCAAATTTTATGAATAACGTGGCGGCTATGAATAACGCGGTGGCGAGTCATCAGAAAGAGACGTTAGCGTTGTTGCAGCAACAGCAGCAACAGAACTTTCACAATCAGGCGAGGAGAGGCAGTAGCGAAGATTCTGGATCTTTCGGCGCGACGGCGGCGGCAAACGCCGCGGCGATGAGCAACTCGTCCGGTTTTAGTTTGCAAACGCCGCAGATGCCGGCGTGGACGAAAGGGTTATCTAGTTCGGTGGGGAATTCGGCCGGGACGCAAGTCACTCTCGGATCGTCGCCGAACAGCGGCTTTTCAACGTTTTCTCCGGTGAATCATTCGCAGAGAGGATCGGCGTCGTTTAATTACGGTCACGTAGGCGCGGGGAATGCAACTAGTAATCAGCTCGATAAACAACAACAGCAACAACCATCCGTAGGTAGAAGAAACTCGACATCTGGACGACACGCGTTTGAAGGAAGAAACTCGTCGTTATCGGCCTCGCCGAGCAGTTCGCCGCCGGTGCGAGGCGGCGGCGTGCAGAAATCGACGAAGAACGATCCGTCCGTTTTGAAGCGAAATAATTTGAGTAACAACGCGGCATTTGTAGAAGGTTTAGCGAGCGCAGCGGCTGCTTCGAAAGCGGTCGCAAATGCGGATGGTGGTTCTAACGATGGTAGTAAAGAAGCAACGGCGGGCAAGACGGCTTCGGGTAAGGCGCAAAAGTCAATCTATCGAGGCGTTCGACAAAGACCGTGGGGTAAGTTTGCGGCTGAAATTAGAGACCCGACGCGGGGATCTCGATTATGGCTCGGGACATTCGATTCTGCCGAGGATGCCGCGTTGGCGTACGATGCCGCCGCGCGAGCTATTCGTGGCGACGCCGCCGTGACAAACTTTGCAAAGGACGTCGTCATCCCGGAGCATGTGAGAGCGCAACTTCCACCTTTGCCAGTCAGAGACGAGAACGGTAACATCATCGAAACGCACGGTCACACGTCTGGTAACGCGCCTGGTAACGCTAAGAAAGGTGGTAACTCAAAGAAACAACAAATCACGCCGGGAGGACTCGCTCCTGAGTTTGCGAATTCCACGCCGACGGTGCAAAAGGAGTCCAAGAAGAAGAATAAAGGTGGCTTGCCATCGGAAGACGCATCGATGCTGATGATGTTAAGCGGCGCAGCGTTGTTGGATGATAACGATAGCCCGAACACCACAAACGACGGATCCAAGTCGACGAACACGACGGAGGATGCAGAGGCGTTGCAAGATATGGACATGGACGACGCCGAGGCAATCAACACGTCGACGAACGCGCCAAAGTTGAACTTGAAAGGGAGTAAAACGAAAGGAAAAGGGAAATCGACAAAGAATGTCGCCGACGCCATGACCAGCGCTATGAATCACAAGTACTGAAAAATAAGGTGACAGTTGTGATTAGCGTATGTAAAGAAGAGGAGGTGTAAATTATGATTGAAGAAGAAAAAGAAGAAGAGCGAAAGCGCGAAAGCGGAGGGCTCTGACCACCCTTAAATATCATCATTTATGTAACAACAGTTTTCATCATACCATTCATATATACATACAATAAGCATATGTACTGGCACATATTCGTTTTAGTTTTTAAATCAACAACCCAAGCGCCACAACGACGAGCGCGAAGAAGATTGAGACGGACGCGGCCGAGGAAGACTCTTTGTCTTCCTCGCAAACGATATCCTTGCACGCGCTCGTTTCCGCGCAAATGGTCTTGCTCGCACCGCAACAATCACTGCTAAGACAGAAGACGCCATCTGTATCGACAACTTCACCATTGCAGAAGAATTTACACGACGGTAAAACACGAGAGGTAAAGGAACCATCCTCGCATTGAAGAAAATCGGACGGGCACGCCTCGAAACTACGTCCGTCTAACGCAGTCGACGTATCGATAATTGCGACATCGCCAAAGGATGCGTCGTCTTCGGAAGAAGGTGGACCGGATTGGACGGCAACGGTGTCATTATCAGTTTCAGCTGCGTCGCTGGTTGGTTTTGTGTGATTCATCATCCAATCGACGAGCGCGGTTGAAAAAGTATCCGTGAACGAGTTCGCAACCGCCGTATCGGTATTCATCCCGTCGATTACCCAATTCTCAACAACTGTTCCTTCTTGGCACGTACCATTCGTCCACGTTTCTGAGGAAGTATCCGGCGCATTCGCGAAAAGCTTCGTTCGCAAATTCAGCGCTCCATCAACAACCACCGATTCTTCCGTTTGGCAGCCGTTTCTCGATGCCCATCGCTCGGCGACTGTTTGAATCGATGGGATGTCCACGCCCTCGAAATTCCCGCCGTTTACCGAAGGCACTCGATCCAGACGTCCAGAAATTTGTAACACGTTAACGAAGCTGTTCGACGGCACCGAGGACGACACCGTGTTCAACGCCTCGCACATGCTCGCATTTAAGAAGCTCGATCCACTGATAGAGACGATACCAGAAAGCATCTCGGGGTGTTCGCACGCCATTCTGTGCGCCATAAATCCACCGTTCTCGAATCCGAGCACAAACACTCTCGTCGGATCAATTTCATATTGACTTTTCACGGCGGCAATTAACTGATAAATGTGGGTCACGTCGTCGTACGGTTCCCAAGCTTCTCGAACTAAAGTCGCTCGTAAAGGACCCGCGCTCGCGCAGCACGCGTCCGTCGCCGCCCACGTTCTGCACCCGTAGCGCGTGTTCAAAATCCCATCCGATCTCGAACACGTCGAGCACCAAAAATTTTGCCTGTGGCCTTCCGGAACGGCCAAGATGAACTCTCTCGTGTCCACGTGTTTCTTTAAATCAATCAACTGGTCGATGGAGTTCCCGTCCATGCATCTTCCGTGCAACATTACGACGAGACCGACATCTTTGCCGGATGAGGAAGTGCCGTTCGGAAGCGCCACGTCCGGTAAGAATAAACGAGTGGGATCTCTGTTGTATTCGTCGTCGTTCGCGTACACGATGTCGACTTCTTGCGTCGCGATGGCATCCGCAGTTGACGCGAAACAGAGCACGAACGCGACGAACGACGCGACGAGGAATCCCTTGATGTTCGTTTTGAGATTCATCTGTGTGTAGTAGTGGTAGTAATGGCAACGGAAGAGCGCGAGAGATGTGTGTAAAAAATACGATACGAGCGTTTTTTTTTAATGAAGAAAGCAGCCGTTTTTTTTTCGATTGGTTTTACAAAAAAAATTGGGTTACGAGAACATCTTCGGACGACACTGCGCGTAATACGCGTCTTGAACGAAACAGTAGTCGCCAGAGTTCGCACAACACCGAGGACCGTTCGGTCCGAGGCTACCACCGCACTGTTCGTACGTTCTCGCGCACGGTAAACCGTTGCGCTCGTACCGCGGGCGACACTGCGAATAATATTCGTCTTGCGTGAAGCAGTAATAACTCGGATCGCAGCAGCTGTTGAGAGAGCTGCCGGCGTTTTTCTGCCACAAACGACCACCGCATTGGCCATAGTTGGACGCGCACGCTGGTATTTTTGGCCTACACTGCGCGTAGTATTCATCTTGAACGAAACAAAAGTCGTTCGCGTCGCAACATCGATTCGGGCCGGTCCAAAATCGACCGCCGCACTGCTGCCATTTTTCTTGACACGTAAAGGATGACGTTGGATCTCGGTAGAGCTGTTGTTGGTTGAACGATATTGGCGGTCGTAACTCGGATGTGGTACCATCGCCAATGGTGAAAGAGGATGATGGTCGGCACTGCGAGTAATAGCGATCGACAAATACGCAACTATTGCCACTCGTGCAGCATTCGGCACCTGTCCAATATTCGCCTCCGCACTGCTGATACGTTTGGGAGCATCCCTTGCACACGCCGTCGCCATCGCAAATTAGACCAGCTTTACAGCAGTTTGGTCGACCGTAAACTGTGCCATCGCAACGCTCGTTCGCGTTCATGCACGGTACGCACGACTTTTCGCCAAATCCAGAAGTCGGTTCGCAACTGAAGCCTTCTTCGCAACACTTTTCTGCGCTCGCGCCGGTAGGAAGCGATAAGACGATCGACGACGCGGAAGAGAAACAGCTTTGACCTCGTCGTGCACAATCGCAAGGTTTACCAAGATTCGTCTCTATCCGAGCTGGATACAGCTTACACGGCTCCGTTGGCTTATCGCACTCTTCCTCGATGGCTTCTTTCGGCGCGTTTGGTAAGAAAAATGGAATTGGCCCGCATAAATTTCGATTAAACGCCAAAGAAACCGTTTTCAAAACCGGTAAACGTCGCAGACTTTGCGGTACTTCGCCTGAAAACATGTTTCCGTGCAGTAAAAGCACCTCTAAACGTTTAAAGATTGAGAGCGTTTCCGGAATAGGACCACTGAAGAAGTTATCGTGAAGATCCAAAGTCGTGATATTTATAGGAAACGCGCGCGGGTTTACGCGACCAGAGATCTTATTTCCTTCGAGAACGATAACTTCTAGCTTCTCAGCGCTGCTCATACCCAATGGAATTGGACCACTGAAGGCACAGTCGTCAAGAAAGAGTTCTTTAATATTCGGTAATCTTCCAATCGCCGCCGCGGGAATTTGGCCGGACAAATCTCTATTTCCGCTCAAATCTAAATACTCCAACGACTGCAAATACGCCAACGCGTTGTACGAAATCGGCCCGGAAAGTAAATTTCTGTGTATATTTAACACTTTCAATCGTTGTAAAAATCGAAACGACTCGGGAATCTGACCGGTAAACTGATTTCCAAAATGCGAACCGGGAACGCCATACTTATTCTTCTTCGCTTCGGGAAACCCGTCGTCGTAATATATTTGTCTTTCGGTGAAACCCCCGTCTAAATCTATCTCTTCCAACCACTTCAAGTTCCCCAACTCGTACGGAATACTTCCTTCTAAATTATTTACGCCTAACTTAAACGATTTTAAATTCGGAAAACTCCTCACAAACGCGTTCGTCACCGCGCCACGCAACCGGTTGTTTCCAACGTCGAAAATTTTCACGCTTTCCAACATATTCGGCAACCCATCCCGAGGTAACTCGCCAGTCAAATCCATGCCGTAAAACGAGACGAACGAAATTTTGCACAAACCGTCTCCCCCTTCGCACTCGCACCCAATCTCCGGCCACTCGCACGCGTTTTCAACCTTCGCTCTCGGAAGATCCGAATACCACCCAGTTCGATTCAAACTGTTCATCAGACTTACCAAGGACTCGATTTCCGATCTCGCTAAACTCGCGCTCGTTCGATCGAGCATCGCGCAAAACAAAACGAACAAGAACGAGAAGAAAAAACATCCAAATCTGCTTTGGTTTGATGCGTGAACGCGCGTCCTTCTCATCATCGTCATCATCATCATCATCTAGAAAGAAAGTGGATGATTTTTAAAGATGCGTGATCTGTTTGTGTGCGAGTATTTTTTATTTTTTTCTCCCTCGTTGAATTCAATTGTAAAAAAGCCGTTTCGGCGAAAAAGAAGAGGAAAAAAAGAAGCTTCCTTCGAGAAGCACCGAAGAGGGAGCGAGAGGCAAGAAAAGAATAAGATGAGGATGATGTCTCGTCTCTTCTTCTTCACAAAACAAACGCGCGCGAAAACACCCGTGCACAAGCAAAGTCGCGAGAGGGAGTCTTTTTACTCTCAAACGTATCTTTTCGTTTCGTACCTTTTTGTCCCAGAGGAGGAAGAAAGAAGAAAGCGCGGAAAAACAATCGGGAAAGAGAGGAAATTTGGATCGTCGCCGTCACTCTGATTTTTGAAGAAGAAAAGTATGCCGCCGAAACGCCCTTCCTCGAAGAAGAAGAACGGAAGCAAGAGTTCGTCGTCGTCGTCGTTTAGTTCCAGAGATGAGGAGGAAATGCACGCGTTCGCGCCGTGGTCGAGAACGGTGGAGGAGAACTGTCGGTTTTACGAGACGTCTTTGGAATTTGGTTTATCGAGTGCAGAGGTGGCGAAAAGGCAGGAGAGATTCGGCGCGAACGAACTCACCAAGGCGAAAGGGAAAAGCTTACTGAAATTAGTTTTGGAACAATTCGACGACGCGTTGGTTAAAATTTTACTCGCCTCCGCGATGGTGTCGTTCGTTCTGGCATTCTTCGAGGAAGGGCCGAACCCGGGGGGAGGGAAAGATATCACCGCGTTCGTCGAACCTTTGGTAATTCTGTTGATTTTGGTTTTGAACGCCATCGTCGGGGTATGGCAAGAAACGAACGCGGAGAACGCGTTGGAGGCGTTGAAAGAGATGCAATCGCCAGATGCGAGGGTGATTAGGAACAGCGGGGAGATGATGACCGTGCCGGCGAGTGAATTAGTGGTCGGGGATATCGTCGCGCTGCAAACAGGAGACAGAGTGCCCGCGGATTTGAGAGTGATGGAGCTAAGAACGGCAACGCTGAGATGCGAGCAGGCGAGTTTGACCGGCGAATCCGTTGCAGTGGACAAGCAAGCCGAGGACGACGAATTATGCCCGGTAGAGATTGAGTTGCAAGGGAAAACGAACATCATGTTCAGCGGGACAGCGGTGAGTAACGGCCAATGTACAGGTATGGTGTGCGCGATCGGGATGAACACGGAGATGGGGAAGATTCAAACGCAAATCGAAGAAGCGAGTTCGGAGGAAGAGGATACGCCGTTGAAGCAAAAGTTGGACGCGTTTGGTGAGGTTTTGAGTAAACTCATCGCGATTATTTGTTTGTTGGTGTGGTTGATCAACTATCATCACTTCATTTCGTTCGAAAACGGAAGTTTTGCCTTCAACTTTGCCAAGTGCACGTATTATTTTAAAATTGCGGTGGCGTTGGCGGTAGCGGCGATTCCCGAAGGCTTACCGGCGGTAATCACCACGTGTTTGGCGCTCGGGACGAGGAAGATGGCGAAACAAAATGCAATCGTGAGAAAGCTTCCATCCGTGGAGACTTTGGGGTGCACTTCGGTTATTTGTTCCGATAAAACGGGAACGTTGACGACGAACCAGATGAGTGCGGTGAAGTTTGTTACCGCAGACAAAAACGGAACGAAAACGAGGGCGTTTAACGTCGCCGGGACGTCGTACGATCCCACACAAGGCGGGGTTGAAAATTTACCAGATTTGAAGCAAGACGCTACTTTCGTCGTCGCCGCGCAAATCTGCGCCGCGTGCAACTCCTCTCAAATTGAGTTTGTTGAAGGATCTGGGTACAGATGTATCGGCGAGCCTACAGAAGGCGCGTTGAAAATATTAGCAGAGAAAATAGGGTGCGAAGATGATGCGAAACATCGAAAGGCGATGAACCGCAGGGACAAGAGTTCAAAAGACGGCGCGCAGGCGGTGTGTGATGAAATCATGAGCAACGTCGAGGTCTTGTCTACTTTGGAGTTTGATAGAAACCGTAAGTCGATGTCGGTAATATGCAGAGAGAAGATGAACAATACTAAAAAAAGTAAAAATAGTAATGGCGTGGAGAACTACCTTCTCGCGAAAGGCGCGCCGGAGTTTATTTTAGAGAGGTGCACGCATATTTTAACCCCGGATGGTATGGAAATTCCTCTGACAAAAAGCATGCGCAACGATATCTTAAAGCGACAGCAGGGTATGGCGAGCGTCGCGTTGCGATGCTTGGCGTTGGCGATTAAGTCTGGACCGGAGCTTGGCGTTTTGTCGAGTTACGATGGCAGTCATTCGCACCCGGGGTATAAGATTTTGAAAGATCCTTCGCAATACGAAGTGGTAGAGTCGGAGATGACATTCGTTGGCCTCGCCGGCTTACGTGATCCACCGAGACCAGAAGTGAAAGATGCCATTAATGATTGCAAGAAAGCCGGCATTCGAGTTATTGTCATCACCGGCGACAACAAGTTAACGGCCGAGGCGATTTGCGCAGAGATTGGCGTTTTCGATTCGATGCGCGAAGCGGCGGAGTTTTCGTTTACTGGACGCGAGTTTACGCAAATGACGAAGCAGCAACAGAGAGCATGTCTTGAAGGCGAGTTCAACGGCGTTGTATTTTCGCGCGCGGAACCGAAGCATAAGCAAGATATCGTGCGCTTGTTGCGAGAGGACGGACACATAGTCGCCATGACTGGCGACGGTGTGAACGACGCGCCTGCTTTAAAACTCGCGGACATCGGTATTTCCATGGGTATTGCGGGCACAGAAGTTGCAAAAGAGGCGTCGGATATGATTTTAGTCGATGACAACTTTTCCACCATCGTTTCCGCGGTTTCCGAAGGTCGGTCGATTTATGATAACATGAAAGCGTTCATCAGATACATGATTTCCAGTAACGTCGGCGAGGTTGTTTCCATCTTCTTAACTGCCGCGCTCGGCTTACCGGAAGGTTTAATCCCGGTGCAGCTATTGTGGGTCAATTTGGTTACCGATGGTCCACCAGCAACTGCGTTGGGTTTCAATCCCCCGGATAAAGACATTATGACGAAACCGCCGCGACGCAAAGACGACGAGTTACTCACGCGATGGAGCGTCTTCCGCTATGCCGTCGTCGGCTTATATGTTGGCATCGCCACGGTGGGTGTCTTTTGCATTTGGTACACCCGAACGTCGTTTATGTTTATCGACTTGTCGGGTGATAACCACACGACAGTATCGATGAAACAACTCATGGATTGGGAAAACTGCGCTTCCTGGACCGACGGCGCGTTCAAAGGCGGTTCGTATTCCACCGCTATGGATGGTCCGTCCTTCTCTTTCACCGGTAAAAACAAGTGCGACTACTTCAACGAAGGTAAAGCTAAGGCATCGACGTTATCTTTATCTGTTCTGGTGACGATTGAAATGTTCAACGCCTTGAACGCCTTGTCGGAAGACTCCAGTTTGTTCACGTCGCCGCCTTGGATCAATCCGTACTTGCTCGTCGCCATGTTCGTCTCCTTCGGTTTACACTTTGTGATTTTGTACGTCCCAAGTTTTGCGACGATCTTCTCCATCGTCCCGTTAAGTTTCAACGAGTGGATGTTGGTCGTACTGTGCGCGTTACCAGTGTGCATCATCGACGAAGTTTTGAAATGGTTCGGGAGACGAATGAACGAAAAAGAGTTGCGAGCGAGACTCGACGCGATGAAGAATACCGGCAAAAACGGCAAAGCGAAGAAGACGACGTCGACGCGAAGAAGACGTTAATACTACTCACGCGTTCGACAGCTTATTCTTTAAGTGCAAAACATAATAATATCTTTTTCAATAATATCAACGACATAATATGATATATAATACGCTACTATATAGATTTTACTGAGGTCCTCGTCCCGCGGGAAACGTCTCCGTCATGACTCGCAAAACAGGCCCAGCCAAGCTAAACACCGCGACGACACTCAACACGCTCAGAACCACGAACCCGGCTTTCAGAGCGTTCGAAAACGTCTCGGATTCCATCGCGTCGTTCTCTGGCCCCGGCGGCGCGGGTGGGCGTTCGTAGTACTCTTCTTCCTCTCCTTGTTGTTCTCTTTGTTGTTCTCGTTGTTGCGCTCGCACGGCGACCACTCCGCTCTGATGATTGATTTTTCCCCGACTTTGCGTTTGGGAAAACGCCGACACCGCTTTAAACGCTCGTGATGATTTTGACGATCTCCTCCTCGACGACGCGCCCCCCCCGCGAATCTCGATATTCACGACCGACGACGATTGAATAAAAGGACTCGCAAACATTGTATTATAGTAGTAGTAATACGCGCAGCAAAGAATTTTGAAGCCAAACGTGGGAAAAAACGTCACAAACATCTCACCATGGACTCTCTCGTTCCGAACCGAACGCGCGAGAACGTCGAGGTATGCCACTCATTTTATTCGTAAAGTT